>Ga0307507_10012368_pt1 | contig 10553 bp, 5 predicted proteins | sample 7_EM_MG_FD_207223 | JGI IMG/M metagenome (GOLD analysis project Ga0307507, IMG submission 207223) | Populus trichocarpa ectomycorrhiza microbial communities from riparian zone in the Pacific Northwest, United States - 7_EM | ecosystem: Host-associated > Plants > Roots > Unclassified | place... | reverse complement strand
CCGACAAAGAGACTCTGGATCCTTTTTATACTACATTGTATCATATGACTCGGTGTCAAGGAATTGTTTGTTTACGTGATCCAATCTATTTTTTTTAAATGTTTTTTAAATTATAAAAAATATTAAATTAATATATCATTTTTAATATATTAATGTTAAGAAAATTAAAAAATATTAATTTAATTTTTTAATTAAAAAAACTTTTTTTAAAATTCTATTTTATATTACCAAAACACATTTTAAAGCATAGTTTTAAGACCCGGCCCGGTCCAAAGCCCGGGTTCCGGGTTTTGATCGGGTCACCGGGTCGGTCGGATCAGTTCTTTTTTTAAATCAAAATGACGTCATTTTAGAAAAAAAAAATCAACAGGTTTACAACTAGATCTTGACCAGATTTTATCGGGTCAACTTACCGGATCAATCAAGTCACACCATATTATCCAGGTTATACCAAATTTTTTCTTCTTTTATTATTTTTTTAATCTCAAATTAATTGGATTTCAAAACTATGCTTTTTAAAGTGTTAGGAAAAAAATTACTTGTTAAATAAGTTCTATTTACTTGTTAAAGAAGTTCTGTCTTGCGTTGTGGGCCGCTGCTGACTGACCTGGTGCTGGGCTGTCCTTGTCCTTTTGCCTCTTTCCCCATCTTATCTTTTGAGTTTTCGTACGACGCCATGTTATAATTGATTTGACCCTTCCATTTTTCGAGTTAGCTGCAGTTTAGCTGCTTATCATGTTACGAGATAAAATGATACTTTTATAAATAAATAAATAATTATTAAATTTATTTTTTAATTAATTTAATGTTGAAAAATAAAATTTAAAATAAAATTTAACTAAAAAATAAATCAAGTTAATTCAAGTTAACCTGTCAAACATAGATTATAAGACTGAGATAACCCTATAAAACACAAGTCAAAACAATTTATGAAATTTAATTATCAATTATACTAAGGTGGAAGAATAAAATTAAAAAAATAATAATTAAAAAAGACATAAAAAATCATTATAGTCAACCAACTAAACTTGTGACTCGGGTTATGAGACTATAATAACATTATATAATTCAAACCAAAATAAATTATGAATCCTAATTCTCAAGCAATCCAATATTAAATGACGAAATAAAAAAATCAACTAAAAAAAGGATAAAAAACTCGAGTCAACCGATCAACCCGCGACCTAGATCATAAGACCGCGGTAACCACATAGAAAGTAAATAAAAAAAATTATAAATCTCAATTCCCAATCAACCCAATTTTGAAGGATTAAATTAAAAAAAAAAGTTAAAAAATAATCAAAGTCAACTCGGGTTAACCTGTTAAACCAAGATCAGAAGACTGTGATAACTCTATAAAAAGCGATTCGAAAAACAATATAGAGTTCGATTCTCAATCAACTCAATCTCAAATGAAGAAGTTGAAAAAAAAATGAACAAAAAAATGACTCGAGTCAACATGGTTAACTCGCAAAACTCGTGACTCGGATTATGAGATCAGAATAACTTCATACAAAATAAATTATAAAATTCAAGATCCAATAAATCTAATTTTAAAAAATAAAATTAAAAAAAATAATTGAGTACCAAGCTAAAAAAGAACTTTGCTTTTCAGTGTTCACTATTACAGTGAAAAGTCATACCCTTTTAATATATGTTAATTAACAATGTTAATTAATAATTTGTCGAGCCTGATTGGTTGGTTTCATTTGGGACCGATACACTATTCTAAGCCCGAATTACTCCTTTAGTAATTCTAAATCAAATCCCTTCATCAAGTTTGTTAACGAGAATTCATTTTAATTGGTAAAAAAAACTCACTTGTTTCATCTTCAATTAATTTTAGAACCAATTTCAAATTAGTCCCTCAACTATTAACTTATTAGTAAATTAAAATATATCTTAATCTTTTGTTTTTCCCCTAGTTTTAATTCTTCTTTCTTTCTTTCAATTTAATTTGCTTGTGATTTGTTTAGAGGCTTATCATTTACTTGTTCTATTAAACATCAATAATGTAATTAATATGACCTAGTTTTTTTTGTTTTTAGTTTCTGATATTGATTTCTTGGTATAAAAAAATATTGATTATTTTTTTTAATTACTTCTTCTCTTATTTAGTTTTACCTATTTTAAATCTATTTTCCCCTTTCTATTTTCTATCTCTTAGTTTCTTTTCTAGGGTTTTTAATTTCAATTTTAATATTAAGCATAAATTTGAGAGGACATGTTGAATTATAACCTTGACTGTCATTAATCAAATAACACATCAAGATCAGCCTAACAAGAACATGGACAGAGTTTAAAATAAACAAAATGTTGAACTAAGAGGCTATTGTTTCACCGTAAAATATTTTATATAAATTTTCTTGCAATATTTAGTAAATAATGGTTGAAAAATACAATTATAATAATAATGTTTTATAGTGATGATAAAGTCATATTGGATTGTGGTTATAGTATTTGTAAAGGTAGGGGTGGGGTGGGGTGGGGTGGGGTGGTAAAGATAATAGTGTTGGTTGAGTGATAGAAGTAATGGTGGTGGTGGTTGGATGAAAATTATTATAATTTAATTTTTTACCTCTCTTAAAAATATCCTAAAAAACATTAAAAAAAAACATTTCAATAAAAACCAAAAAAAGGCAATTCATATATATATATATATTTCAATCAATCAATCAAAAAAAATTTTAAAAAAGGAAAAAATTAAAATAAGGAGGCAATTGAGATGAAATTAGGAGAAAATGTTTGAAATTTGCTAAGTAATTGAAAATAAAAAAGCCATTGACTAAATTGAAAAAGAAAGCAAAATACAAGAACCATTATAATATAATCAGGGATAAAATTGAAAGAAAAAAGTTGAAATTGGTAAATAGTTGAAAATTAGAAAACCAAAAACTGAATTAGAGGAATTAGTGAAATTGAGGGATTATTTTAATTGTAAACCCTCAGTCAAAAATAGATAAATCTGGGTTAAACAAGATAACTATTTATTGAAAAATTACAAATTAGAGAGAAAATCTTATGAATCATGATGAATATTTTCAGGAGATTAATTTAAAATTTGGAGAATATAAAGTAATAAAATAGTATGCGAAATATTAACTAACGATAAATCATAAAAAATTCCCGATCAGGAAAAAATAATGATTTGAAGGAGAAAATTTTGTAAATTGGGTGAGATTATATGTAAAATAGAAGGAAATGTCAAGTAACTCAACACATGACCTTTTGTGTTCGGTATAAACCCCGCGCCCAATCGTGTTATTGAGACTGAAAGTGGTAAGAAACTCTGAGGAAAGTTTTATGATAATTATGAATAAGAATCTTCAAAGAATTAGTCTAAGACCCACAATGATTTAAGTAAATTATATGTTATGTGAAATTTAGATTTTGGCATGAAATTACCTACTGTCTAGTTTTATGATATTGAGTGTATCTTCAAATTCGACCATTGGATTGGGTTGAAATTTTATATGGGGTCTTATAACATATTGTTTTACCTTAGGCTTCACTTTTGCCTCTCTTTAAAATCATTTGAGAAATCCTTCTAAAATTATTAGATTGAAGCTTGTAAATAGGCCTGCGAGGAGTGAAACACATTTAGGTCGAAATTAAAAAGCTTAGTTGGAGGAGAGGAGTTTGAGAGACAAGTATGGGTGAAGAAGAGGAAGAGAAATTGAAGAAGAAATTGGAAAGAACTCTTCAAATTAAACTTGAAACTGTTGATAAAAGTGTTCTTTAGTTTTCTTCTTTGATTTCATATTTAGTAAAGGATAATTAAAAAACTTCCAATGTTGTAATTCTAGGATTCTTGAAAATTTATAAAAAATGAAAGTTTCTTTGAATAGATAGGTTAAGATGTTAATAAAAAGACTTAATCCAAATAAATGATGGAAGAAAAGTGAAAAAGTTGAGAAGAAAATCTTACCTACAAGGCTAGCCGATTTTGATCTAAGAGGAAGGGTGGAAACTCTAGGTTAGAATTGGTAATATTATGTTTTGAACAAGTCATGTGAAAGAGAAATGGTGATTAAAATGTTTGTTGTTATTTATTTTTTTGACCCCATAAAAAAAAATTAAGGAAAAAAGAAAAAAATATATAAAAAAATCCAAAAATACAAGAGGATACACATGAAGAAAGCTCAAAAGATTGCCCAAGTTGGCGGTAAATGACCAAAATGACAAGCGAAAAGTTGAAAGACCAAAATATACAATATTGACAAAATTGACGGTCCAATTTTAATTGACAAAAGACCTATTTGGAGAAAATATTTGTATTTGGGGTAAAGAAATACAAATTTGGATAAGTAAGGACTCAATGAGTATTTTGGAAGGCTTAATTATTTTTATTAAGGACTTAATTGCAAGGAAAATCAATTTTTTGGAGTCAATTTAGGTTAAATCGGAAGAAATTAAAGTTTAGAAATTGAAATTAGACTTTGGAAAGTTTAATTGGTCAAATCAGGAGTTTAATTGTGAAAACATTAAATTTTTATAGCCAATTAAGGGTTTGATTGAAGAAATTCAAAGTCAAATACCAAATCATAACAGGCGGGAGACTTTAACAGTTGAAATTGACCAAATCAAGGTGTAAATTGAAGAAAATTAAAAGTTTGATGGTCAATTAAGGGTTTAAATGCATAAATTAGAAACCAGGGACCAAGATGAAAATGATGCTAAACTCCGGGGTTGATGATTGAGTTTGGAAGGGGTAAAATTGCATGAAATTAAGAGTTTGTGAGGCAATTACAAGTGCGCAATCAAAAGCAATTGAAAGAATAAAGACTAAAATGAAATCTGTCAAATTCAAAATTAAAAACTCTAATTTCTAAGGATTTAATTTAGACGACGTGTCATTCAACCATTGTTCATCTCCTTCCTTAGTAGTTTTGGATGATTGGGTTGGCACCTTTCAAGAGCTCATTGCGGAGTTCTAAACCTCCAAATGGCACAAGTTTTTTCACAAATGGAAGAAGAACATCCCTTCTACAACTCTATTTTTATGAAATTGGACATTTACATCCCAATTCTTCTATTTTGTCCCTAATCAGCCATCACTACAATTTCATATTCGCAAAACCAGCCTAGTATAAGAGCTTCTAGCTGTTAGCTTTTGTCTAGAACTTTTTCAGTTTGATCAAAGGGCTGAGATTTGATTAATTTTTAAGGAAATCCACCAAAAAACCTAGAAAAAAACCCTATAAGTACCCCTTGAAATCAAAGAAAGAAGAGGAAGAAAAACATAGAGAAAAACATGAGTAAAGACCCTCTATAAAAACCCTATTGTGAAGGTTCAAAAGCTTAACACAGAAAGTCAAGCAAACTTTGGAAAGAATAGAAAGTGAAAGGGAAAGAAAGAAGGAAAATATAAGGGAAGTAGCAGCCTATAGCTAGCAAGCTTGGAGAAGGTATAATCCTGTTAAATCTCAAGAATGGAGTTCATGTGGCCTGCCCATTCATGCTGTTTTCAATGTATGATGACATTTTTTTAATTTTTTAGCATTATTTTATGTTTTAACATTTTTTATAGATTGATGAATGAAAATGTTGTTTTCTTTGTTTAATGTTGTTTTATTTGAAGCATGCTCCTAAAGAAGAAAATTCCCAAAACATTCTGGCCAGAATCAGTTAACTGGGCAATACTTGTGTTGAATAAAAACCTAAATTTTGCTGTTAAGAATCAAACTCCAAAAGAAGCCTGGAGTGGAGTTAAGCCATCAGTGGAGTATTTAAGGTTTTTGGGCGTGTCTCTCATGTGCGTGTACCTAATAGCAAAAGTAAAAAACTAGATAATAAAAGTTTAAGTTGTATCTTCCTTAGAGTCAATAAGGAATCTAAATCATAAGGAACATAAGGAAGCAATCATAGCTAATTTGGAAAGGGAAGATAATGAAAAAGGAGCAATCATAATTGCTAAAAATAAAGAAGGTGCCGCTAAAAATGAAAAAGAAGGTGATGCTAAAAAAGAAGAAAAAGAAGAAGATGCTACTGACTTGAACAATAACACAGGAGGAAAACTAAGTGAAAAAAATTCTCCTAATTTAAATGGAGGAAGAAATAAAAGACACTAGTTTTGGATGAAAGATTGTGGAATAGGGGAAGGTGTCTCTAAAGATGATGACAACGTGGCTTATTTTGTCATGTTTGTAGTGAATGATCTAGTCTAATTCGAAGAAGTAATGAAAAATAAAAAAATAGAGATAAGCCATGGATTCAGAAACAAAGGCAATAAAAAAGAATGATACTTAAGAATTTAAGGAGTTGTTTGTAGAATGTAAGAAAATTAGAGTGAAGTGGGTATATAAAACAAAATTTAATGAAAATGAAGAAGTAGATAAGTACAAGGCAAGACTCGTAGAAAAAGGCTATTCTCAGCAATATAGGATATATTTTATAGAGGTGTTTGCAACTATGGCATGATTGGATACGATCCATCTAATAATAGCACTTGCAGCTAAAAAACAATGGACAATTTACCAATTGGACGTGAAATCAATATTTTTGCATGAAGAGCTTAACGAGGAAGTGTTTGTTGAGCAACCTCAAGGTTATATGCATAAGGGTAAGAAACAACAATTTTATAGGCTTAAAAAGGCTTTATACGAACTTAAGCAAGCTTCACGAGTTTAGTATAGTCGTATAGAGGCTTATTTCATGATAGAAGGCTTTGAAAAATATCTTTATGAACATACCTTATTCACATAGACAACAAAGGAAGGTAAAATTCTAATTGTGAGCATGTATGTTGATGATCTCATTTTTACTGGAAATGATGAATCTATGTTTGCTGAATTTAAGAGTTCAATTATGCTTGAGTTTGACATGACTGATCTTGGGAAGATGAGATATTATCTTGGTATAAAAATTATGCAAAGATCTGATGGGATATTCATTAGCAAAAAAAAAAAAAAATGCTTTGAAGGTTCTAGAGAGATTTGGAATGAGTAAAAGCAATCTAGTTCTTAATCCCATTGTCTCAAGTTGTGAATTGTTAAAGATGAAGATAGAGTCAAAATGGACAACATTTTATACAAACAAGTTGTAGGAAGTCTCATGTACTTGACTCCTACTCGACCAGACTTGATGTTTGTGATAAGTCTTATTAGAAGGTATATGAGTAGTCCTACTAAGCTTTATATGCAGACAACAAAGAGAGTCCTAAGGTCTCTAAGAGGAATGATCAATTTTGGGATGTTCTACAAAAAAAAAAAAAAGGAATTGAGACTTACTGGTTTACACAGACATTGATTATGCAAGAGACCAAGATGACAAGAAAAACACTTCAGGTTATGTTTTCTTATTAAGTTCAAGGGCAGTATCGTCATCATTAATGAAGTAGTTAATTGTAACTCTATCTATCACATAGGAAAAATTCATTGATGCAGCCTCTTGCGTATGTAAGGTAGTATGGTTAAGAAGGATTTTGGAGATGTTTGGTAAAAAAGAAAAATATGCCTACAATTGTTCATCGTGATAGTAACTCGCCTTTAAACTTGCGAAGAATTCAGTAATGTATGGACACAATAAGCATATAGACGTCTGTTTTCATTTTCTTCATAAGATTACAAAGGCAAGAACCATGGAGATGGTGCAATGCAACAATCAAGATCAAGTTGCAGATGTGATAACAAAACCTCTCAAGTTTGATGCATTCTTGAAATAACAATGTATGCTGGGTTATTGTCTAGAAGCATGTATAAATTGACTGCAAGCTACTTTCAATTTAAAGGAAGAATTGTTGGGCTTTGGTTAGAATTGTAGGTGGTTTGTTATTGCTCGTTTCAATAAATTCTTATTGTTTAAAGAGTATCTGCTTGTTTTGACTTGATCTTTAGCTTGTTTCCACATAATTAGGTTTGTTAAAACATGGGTTGTTTTTCTGCTTTATTGTTAATCTTTGTAAAGCTATTTTATATAGTTAGAATTGTAGGTGGTTGTTATTGCTTGTTTCAATAAATTCTTATTGTTTAAAGAGTATCTGCTTGTTTTGACTTGATCTTTAGCTTGTTATAGCATAATTAGGTTTGTTAAAACGTGGGTTGTTTTTCTGCTTTGATGTTAATCTTTGTAAAGCTATTTTATATAGTTATTTGCTTTATTATTTAATAGATGTTGAACTTTCTCAAAATATTTATGATCTATTTAAGTTCTTGTTTCCAACAAATATATGAGAGGATATTGTAACAATGTTTTTTTATATTTTAAATTCATCTTATGTTTAATTAGTCCCCCATGCTTAAAAGAAAATAAAAAAAAAGGAACATCATTAAAATTAATAAGAAATCTAAAAGATGAGGGTTTTTGGCATTGTAACATGTGAGAGGATTTGTTTTGAATTGTAATAGTGTTTTTTTGTTTTTTGTTTTTTTTACTTTAAGCATTATTTTTTTTATTTCAAATTCAATCTTGCACATCGTGTTATCTTAGAATTGAGATTTAAAATTTATTTCGATTTGTTTTCTATATAATTATCACGATATCAAAAAAACTTTTTGATATTAGATTGATGCTCGATTTTGTAAAAAAAAAAAATGATTTTAGTGATCGGAAAAAAACTTCAAAGAACAAATTTGAGAATGAGGCAAAGAATGATTTTTTTAAAGCTGCTGATTGTCCAACACTTTTTTTACTTCTTTTTTTCATTAAGAGTTTGACAAATTTTGTTTTTGGTCCTTGTTGTTTGCCACTTTTTTTATATCTAAAACTTCATTTTGTTCATTTTTTAGATTCTGTGTTTGGAAAGGAGAGAGAAACTTGCTAGAAAATGATGAGGGAAAGAGAAAGTGTCGGTTGAGCACATTTTAGTGATAAAAAGATCATTCTTTGTGTCAACATGTTTCATTTTCGGGTAAAAAAAACCCCAGCTTGATTTTTCAACCACCTTAATGGTAGTTGAAAACTAATCAAGCAAGCAACATCTCATCTGTTTTTTTTTTTTTCCAAAAAATAAGGTCATCCATCCTTTTCGGCGATATAAGAAATATAAATATAAGGCCATGCATGGGACCTAGCCACTAGCCTTGTAAGCCCTTACTCATGACTTTTTATTTTAATGCATCAGGTGCACTTGACCACATAGGCATAGGTGTTTAACCTTTTTTTTAACTTTAATTTTTTTTTATTTAAAATTAAATTAATTAAAATGGAGTGATCAAATATATGAGTGAAATGCCTTACCTAGTGGATATTCAATTAAAATTAAGATTAACTAAAATAAATAAATAAAAAAGTTTTTATTATTTTTAAATAAAATTTCATATAATTTTTACTTGGTTTTCTAATAAGATTGTAATATTTTTTTTTCTAATATTAGTAGGTGTTCATTTTGTTCAACCCTACATAATAATTGTTTTCCTTAAATTTTATTCAATTGCTTATCTTTGTGTATCCATTTTTTTTTATTATCATTAATTAAATAAAGAATTGATTTAAGAAAACAAAGTTATTAAAGTCACTCGGGTTCATAACTCGTGTTATGAGATCAAATATATTAATCTATATCTATCTTTAATTTTTTAGTTTAGTTTATGGTTAACATTAACAATTTATTTATTTATTGATATATATATGATTCTTAATTTAATTAAAAATATGCATTGGTTTTCTGATTTATAATTAAAAATTTTCTTGATTTAAAAAACATATCAGAAACGATCACACTTTTTTTTGTGAAAAAGGTTTTTGATCGGAAAAACGCTAATCAAACCAGTAATAAAACTGACTAATACATCCGTCTGTGCTATGTTGTGGGTCAGACTATTCTTTTTATAAACTTAAAAAAAATGTCAATAACATGAAGATTTTTTTTGGCAATATCATTAAATCCGATCAAACAGTTCGATCTTGAAACCTGCCAACCTGATTCCTAACCTAGTGAATTATTTAATTTAATATGTTCAAATACAACTTGGATGACCGGTTAAAACATGACTTAAAAAACTTTAAGATAATTTTTTTAATATTAAGACGATGCTAGATTGGATCAACCTCAATCATCGTACGACCTAGGTGACTTCAATGAGTTTAATAACTTTTTTTTTGTAAATTATTTTTATTTAATTTTATGATAAAATTAGATACTTGTAAAATCGAGCATCAATTCTAAAAAAAATATTTATTTGAGATTGTGATAACCCTATAAAAAATAAAAAAAAAGATAAACCATGAATTCCATTTCCCAATCAAATCAATCCAATATTGAAGAAGAATGGAATAAAAAAAATTGGAAAAATTAAAGGACCAAAAACTAAAAAAAAAACAAGATTTGATAGGTAAACCCGCTAAACTCGTGAATCAGGTAATCCAAATCAAAACATTAAACTTACAAACCGAGTAATGGACTCCATTGAAATTAATAACTTATTTTTTTCTAAACTATTTTTTATTTAACTATATGATAACAAAAATAAATGATTGTAAAATCAAACGTCAAACCAATGCTGAAACTTTTTTTAGGACTATAATAATCTGATAGAAAATAAAACGATACTAATCATGAAACTCAATTCTCAATTAGCCCAATATCAAAGGATAAAATTAAAAAAAAAAGAATT
>Ga0307507_10012367_pt1 | contig 10553 bp, 12 predicted proteins | sample 7_EM_MG_FD_207223 | JGI IMG/M metagenome (GOLD analysis project Ga0307507, IMG submission 207223) | Populus trichocarpa ectomycorrhiza microbial communities from riparian zone in the Pacific Northwest, United States - 7_EM | ecosystem: Host-associated > Plants > Roots > Unclassified | place... | reverse complement strand
TGTAGTAACAATACTAAAACTACATATGAACTCATGTTTTTTTTGTGTATTCTTTTATCATTATCAATTCTTTAACTTGTCTTTAAAGTTTCTTGTCTTCACATAATTACTTTTATAAGATGATCGATGAGGTATAGATATGGTTTGGATCACTTTAAAATATAAACATTACACTCCCGAATATATAAAAATATGGTTTGGATCACATCAACTTTCGTATTTTTCTTTTTTCTTTACTCATCTCTTTTTTCTCCTTTTTTTCTTTTATCCCCCGTTCCTTCCTTCATATCATTTCACCCACTAAATGTTTTTTTTTTTGTTTTGTTTTCTCTTTCCATGTTCAAAAATCAAGGGATCTAAAATGCGTTATTATAACAGTAATTAATGGTGTTATTTTCATTTCATAAATGGAATTTTGTACTCCATAACATAAATTAATGACCAAAATTAATTATGAAACTGTTGATGGAGCTGTATAGTTTTTCCGTCTTAAACCTGTTATGATTAGGCACCAAGAAGCTGCTTCAAGTAAATAGGATGCATTCAAGTAAAATCCCAGCTATACATTGAAACTCGGCCACGGAATTCAATTAAGCTTGGCCTTGAAAGAGTTCAGTTATTCAACATTAACACTGCATAATCATGTGTTATCAGTAACAAAGCTTCTATGCAGAAACTGAGGCTTTTACGTAAAAGGCTTTGCAAACGTTTCGAATTCCAAAATTGAGAGAGAGAGAGAGTAATCAAGCTTGGTAAACAACATTAAATAACACCTCTTCATCAGCATCTACTCCAGAAAAAATGGAAACGAGAAGAAGGCCTCAAGAGAGCTCGGTAATTACACGTTCACACTTGGCTTCCAAGATCTTCACAGCTTCAGTAAAGAGAACTTCAGGAGGTAATGCTCCAGTTGATTCAATAGTAACTAGTGGGAAAGAGCAAGCAAAATTAGTACAGATCTTCTCAAAATTAATAAATTTCAAATTCAAGCAATTTTATCCACCTACAATGAAGGTTAAAAATAAATACTGATAAACAAGAGGGACAATTTCATCTGCCTTGTACAAGAAATTGACAACAGAAACTCTACTCAAAATTGGTCACAGACGAACTTATGTATCATGAACCACGGTAACAGAACTCCAGTAAATGGATAGTAGGAAATAACATGCACAACTTTTTCTCCTGAGCTGCTTAGACAGCATAACGCTCAAGCAGCCTTTCAGGCTCTTGGTTGCAGAATTATTTATAGGCTTAGCACTGGAAGTTCAAAATATTTTATTTAGCTAAAGTGATCAATTCAAAACATATTCGCTACTATAGATTGCAATATATAAAAAACCTCTCTATCCAGGGGACTATATCAAAAACCAGTGAGTTGAAAACGGTTTGGCAACATATAAAATTTGGTCTATTAAATTCAAAACCATGACCATCTCATGACATTATGGATCTTTCCAAATCTGGAAGCCAGGATCTTCAGGACAATTATTGTAAAATTGACCAGTTTCCTTCTTTGGAGTTCTAATTCAGTTAAAAGAAAGTTCTCTGAATATCACAAGTACAGGATCTTCAATAAAACTATGATAGAGCTAATATATTTAGTCCGTTGTCCTGCAAGGACAAGAGCTGGAGACTTAAGCTTGTTTCCAATTGAGCTTGAACTTTAACGAGAAATATTTGATCTGCAATCTGAACTCAAGTAATAGAATATTGATTTTCCACCAGAAGGTGATGTATGTCGTTATACCTTCAAGCAACAATTAATCCACCGAGGCAAAGCTCCTGAGGTTCTCTAACTATTCTTGTAGAAAAAATATTTTGCAGTAAATTTAATTGGTATCAACCCAATCAGAATAGTTTACTTTGTTTTGATATTGCTTATAATTTCCCTCACTACATTCTTCAAACAATCACAAGAAACTTATATTCACAGTTTAATGGTAATTAGATTGCTAAAAGCATGTACACCTCATCACTTACATATGAAATGATCCTTAACACGGTGCAGTGCCACACGTTTCTCCCACTCTTCATCCCCTCTTATGCATTCCCTACACAAAGTGCAGGCTCGTGAATCAGCTACAATTGCCTTCTTCTTAGCTGTCAAACAACCAAATCATTCATCAGGGATACTCAAGAAAGCAAAAACAGAGATGGAAGCGTTATTTTATATTCTAAGAAAATTAATGGAAACTATGCAGCACAGAAAGTTGTCCAGAAAGAAAGGATAAAGAAGACAAAATCACTTTACCATTGCCAGTGTCTTCAATATCAAATACACCACTTGGACACTTCCTTATAAGTTCTTCAGCATCCTCACCTTTAATGTTTTCCAGTAATACAACCTACAAGGAAGGAAGAAGTGTTCAAAATGTTACAATAATATGCAAGGGGAAAAGGGGGAGGAGGTTGCATTGATAAAAACAATCAGAGAACAAGATATCTTCACACCTCAGGAAACATCCGATACCAAGCAGTCCCCACAGGAGACCATTTTGCATGTGTTTTTCCCATTCCTTTAACAGCATGAGCTTCTAGTTCAATTTCCTGTAAAATGATCAGACATTTCAGTATTTGCACCTGCAATCCAGTAACAGGCAAGAACGACCTTTGATAGAAAAAGAAACAATATGCAAAAACTTCCAGAAACTCAAATATGTTGTGCTCACCAGCATATGTGGATTCCAATGGAAAAGGAAAGAAAGAGGGAAGTGCATCAATAGTCATGTGAAAAGCTTTATATTACATAAATCAATTGGTCTGTCAGCAAAACATCAAATCCGAAAATATTTAACCTAGGTTGGTAGCTTGAAAATGTTTCTATCAACAGAATGCACCAGCAATTAAAATTTTAAAGTTATCTTGGATTTGTAGGAAATCAAAGAATGAACCACAAATGGCTGAAGAAGACCAAACCCAAAAGACCACAAGCATCCAAGAAACCAGTCTCATTTTAAAGCATGCTCCTATTGGGATCCTTAGTATCGTAGATAAGTCGCTAACAAACCCCTCCCACTTTCAAACTATATTTGGATTAGAATGCTACTACTTTCTGTTTATTCAATCGCTTTAGAAGTCTGGATATGCTTACTGGAAATGTAATCTAGAAAGGAAGCACCCACTGATCATATGCTTGGTCTAATAGGATTGTTGAAATGCAGTTCTTGGTTTTAAAAATCTTTTGTGCTATGCCTTTGGAAGTTCAATAGCCAAATAGAAGTAGGGTGGGGAGAGGAAAACAGTAGAAAACAAAAATCACAGCAGAATAATGGCTAAAAGTAGAAGAAAATTGAAGCTAGAACAAGATAATAGGGTTTAGGGTTCTTGAGAAACCTCTAGAATCCGAATAGATTGATAAAATAGCAAAACAAAATGTCCACAAAAATAATCCTAACATCCTATTTGCGCTAGTTAAAACCCTAATACTAATGATTGCAGGAAAAGTAACCTCTTACTATATGTCACATACTAATCACATAACAGCTAAAACTCTGACTAACACAAGAAATCCTAAATTAAATAAGAAAACCAAAACTGATAAGAAAATTATTAAAAAGTTCCTGCATCACAAATACCACAGTTACCAAGCTCAATATCATACTTTATTCCACAAACCACAATAGCATGTATCCAATCCGTCAATCACACATCACTTTGTTCTTTCAGCACAATCTGCCAGAATTTATACCCTTTGGGCTTTCAGCATTGAAGTTTAGACAACTTCCTTTCCAAATATGTTACATGAAGATGTAAAAGATAAATTAACACCACCCAACCAATCATGAAAAAACCTTACTTGTCCAGGGCCCAGTTTGGCAAGTATAATATCTTCTACCGTGGAAATTGGATTGCCTGCAAATTCTGGCAGGGAGTCTTGGCCGCAACTAAATGAAGTATAGGTACTTGGTTTGGAATCAGGTTTTTCAGATTCTTTAGCAAACTCACTTCCATTTGGTAACCACTTCAATTCTTGAGAATACACTGCATTATAATGACCATAATGGTACCAACTATTATACAAAGTAATCACTGGCTTTATATCATCAAGTTAAGCTACCAACTATTGGAAAGAGGACAACTAATTATTAATCAATTCACTACAAAATATTGTAAGAAAATCACTGGCTTTAATTGAAATAAACAAAGTACCACTTACCTGAACAGCGAGGCTGGCCCCGATTGCAGCGAGCATGGAGTTTGAGGACAATAGTGTTCTTTTCATTTGGTGTATCATTTGCTTCAGGTGAGAAGAAAAGGAGAAAAAAGAAGGAAAGTCCGTTAAGTTCCTAAACAATGCAGAGGTTAATTGTTTCCCTCTTTTGTATAAAAAAAATTTATCATGTAAATGAAATACGAGTCAAACCTGAAAGATATTCAAACAGCCTAGGGTCAACCTTGATGGGAATGAGACCCAATCTGTGGGCAAGCACTTCATCTTGGATCACAGATGTATTATTTGCAATGAAGACTTTTTCAATAGCCATTGTGGGAACCTACATAAAGAGAATAAAACCAAAATCCATCATTTCCATCAATCGACAAGCTTTACACACAAGAGATAATGAACAAGACATGAATTTACAAACTATCAATATCGTAAATCAAAATTCAGACAAGATAGATGGAGAGAGAGAGAGAGTTAACTCCATTCCTTCAGTTAGGAAATTCAAATTTCTCAGCAGGGAAACAACTAGTGAAACCAAAAATAGAATACAATGAAAAAGGTGAAAACTATTTTCCACAATCCACTACTACTCATGATATAACTTTATCCATTGACATGAATGTAAGGAGAGCTTCTCATGATATAAGGAACTGTGCTGTTTTAAACATTACTAAATGTTCCATTTTGTTCGTGGATGGCTTTAATATCCTTATAAGTCAAGCACATTTCCAGGAACCATCTAATCTAAGAGTCTGTCTAAAGTTATAATTTTTTAGGGGTACCAAGTACTGCAAGCAAGCACCTATCAACAACAAATCTGAGGATAACTTTATCCATTGACATGAATGTAATGAGAGCTTCTCGTGATAGAACTGTGCTGTTTTAAACATTACTAAATGTTCCATTTTGTCCGTGGATGGCTTTAATATGCTTATAAGTCAAGCACATTTCCAGGAACCATCTAATCTAAGAGTCTGTCCAAAGTTATAATTTTTTAGGGGTACTAAACACTGCAAGCAAGCACCTATCAACAACAAATATGAGCAAATGCAGATTAGAAGAAATTTGCAATTTTCGTCACACCAACATGTTCAGACAAGAGTTTAAGAAACTTTGACAGCTGATCATCCCCCAATGTGCAAAAACAGAAAAGGATAAATGATCTATAAAAGAGGATATCAATTATTACAAAAGAACAGCAGAATAACTAACTAAAAATCAAGCTTTCATCACTGTTTATCTACAAGAATATAATCCCCAGAACTAGGCATAGCGTACACACCTCAGATATGAGAATCCTCCGAAAAGCGTTGGCAACTGCTGCATCAATACCAATCATATCAAACTCCATTTTATCCTTATCCAGTGCAATTACCTTAATTCTGAAGTTTTCACGGAAAGAATCTAATCGTAAACTATTATCTACTCCCATTGACGCATAGGAACCAGAATATTGCAAAGTTTCAGTCTGCAGAAACCAAAATCCTAAAAAATATAAGCACTTAAAGAGACAAATAAAACCGAAGAACTCAATTAAAATAAACTTAACCATTCCAATTTTCCCTCTTTTCCTTTCCAAATCAAATGAGATAACAAGATAAACGCACTGCAAATAGTGCTATGTTCATTAAAAGCAATAACCATCAATTTCCCATCTCCAAACATAGCAGCAACAAAGTCCAGCAACTGGGCTGTAGTTAAAAACTTCATAAACTTCAAGATACAAACATGTGAGCTAAATTAAGCTATAACAAACTGTATTAAGCTCAAACTAACTCCTATCCTATAACGATGATTATTTCTACCAAAGCTTGAGTCTTTAGAAGAAAGGATAAAAAGGGTGAGTTAGAAATACATTAGTAGGAGCATCAGGTTTGCAATAAACACGAGTTCCTTGTTTTCGGATATGTGGTGGCAGTTGACCCCTTTCCACATCTTTCAAATTCCAATATGAAAATCCCTCCTCCTTTTGTTGTTGTTCTTCTTCTTCGCTGCTCATTCTTTCATCACTGCTGCTTTCTTGTTCACTCATTCTTTTATTTTATTTTATTTTATTTCCCTTTCTCTTTTTGACGACTTACTGGTTAGTTTCTCTCCTTTTGGGAGGAAGAGGAGAGACAGACTGTGGATCTTTTTTAGGGTTCTAACAGCCACAAGGGTTTATACTTTATAAGGGGTTTGTGACGCACACAGTACACACACGGTCCCAATTCTTAAAATTATAAATCCTTCTTGGTAATTTTATATAATTACGTATAATACCATATTCCGTTATTCCATTACAATTATACCCCGATCCTAAATACTACTATTTTCTTTCTAGCTTTAGCTCTTCAGTTGAGACATGACCATGATTTTGAAACTTGACTACAATAAAAAATGAATACATAAAGGATTAGTCACATATATTTTTACTTCCGGTATAGTTTTAAAACTAATTTGTATGCTTGTATTATGTCTTGGAGGATAATTTTTTTTTAATATAATAAAAAAATATCCAAGTCTCAATAAATTCTTTGATAATATTATTAAAAAAAATATGATTGTTTTTAAAAAACATTTCAAGATAAATTTTCTTATTTATTTTAGTGAATATAAAGTTTTTACTGAAATTATTATTTCTATTAAAAAACATCTTTTGATTATTAAAACAAGTTAAAAAATCAAAATAATATGTTCATATTTTATGAGTGATTAAAAACTAAAAAATAATAATTGTGATAAATCATGATCAAAATATATTTAAAAATTTTAAAAACAAAAAAAAAACAATTTGAATTGAATTTTCATGAACAAAATTTATTATTGGTATTATTATTTTTATATCAAATACATAATAATTAAAAATATTAAAATCTTAATAACAAATTATAATATTATTTAAAAATCAAATCAAAATTTAAAAAATAGGTGAATCTAGTAAATGTTTTTTGAATATAAAAAAAGGAAAAAGGAAAACGACTATAAAGGTAGCATGCCACCCTTTTTTATTTTTTTGACCAATCAATCCATTTTTAAACCAATTTTTCATATGCAAATACCTAAGAAACACACATCAAACCTCAATCAACCCATTTGTACCTTTTTAGTAACAAAAAATCAAACTGAGACAAAAAAAAAAATTTAAATCTGATTAATTTTTTCTAATAAAATGAGGACCAAAAACCACCATCGAAAATTTTAACACAAAACTTGACCATTTTGGTTGTTGTAATCACAACAACTAGATATTTTTTTTTATTTACTGTCATTTTATGGTAAGTCACCCTCTCTCATCCAAGAACTGAAAAAAAACAAAAATAAATTTAGTATCAAAATTAAAAATATAAAAAATTAGGATTAGGCATATATTATTTTCGTCTCTTATATTTTCAGTTTTTTATCTTTTAATTTTATAGATATGCCATAATTTCAAGACTAGTCCCATCCAAATAGGTTAGAGTGTGATTAATTAAATTTAAAAAAAATCAAGAGCTTCATTCTTTATATAAATAGTGAAATTTCATATCAAACCCATATATTTTAATTGTTCAAGTAATAAATATTTTAATTCTATTTGTTGTGTTGATTTTTTTCTTCTTATTTGATAATCAAGTTAGTTGATTCTTAAGTTTTTTCTTTAATAAAAGGAGTTGAAACATTGTCCAAAAACAAAATCAACTTAACAAATCACCATACATTGCCAATAAGTTTATTCTAGTTGTTCATTAATAATAACAAAACACTAAAGAATGTGGTTAAATAGCTGTACTCACACCTATAAAATATTATTAACTGGAATAGTGTTTTGCATTGTTGTTAAAAACGAGTTTTGACTCGTAAATACGATTTTACGAGTTAAAAAGCATAAAACGTGTAAAATCGAGTTTAAAACTCGAAAACCAGTAAAATCGGTCAAACCCGATCAAACTCGCAAAAACTCGGTTCAACCCGTAAAAAACGTGAAAATCGGTCCGATTTCACGATTTCTGCTGAAATGAAAAACAAGTAAACAACTGCCCTTTTCTTCTTTACCCTTTCCCCTGTTCACGTCTCCAGTCTCCACCCATCCCCTTTTCTGCTTTACCCTTTCCCCTTTTCCCTTTCCCCAACTCACCAGCGGCCAAGCAAATTGAGAAATCGGTTCCACTCTCCACTCTCCACTCTCCACTCACCAGCAGCGCCTCTGATTTTACACGTTTCGACTCTCCACTCACCAGAACGTTCTTGGCGAGAAGAAGGTAAGAATTTATTAACAAGCTTTTTTTTTCTGTCTGGTTTTTAATAATTGCTTGCTATCAGGTCATGGGTTTTTCATTTTATCATGTTCTGTGTTTTATTCAATGGTGGTTTATTCATTTGATGGGGTCTTCAATTATTCAATGTTTTATTCTGTTTTTATGTTTTGTTTGCGGATTGTCTGGTGTACTGCGGGAGTTATTATGTTCCCATCTGTGCTGTACTTATATTCTTATGCTATCATCCAAAACGGGCTTGGTAGATGCAGACCATCAATTTGATTAAAAGTGGAAAATTGAGGTCAATGAATTTGATGAAATTGCTCGCACTTCGGTAGGGTGTAAGTAGGAGGCTGGGAAGGTAATGGAAGCTTTGGTTCCTTCTTTCTAATTAAGGAAATGGAATCTGGTATTTGAGCATTTAGGATGCTGTTGTTGCATGAGAATTGTTTCCTTGTGTGTGGGTCACATTTAACAAATTTGTTACTAACCAACATGAATGATTTTTCCACTAGACTTTAAAAAAATGTGCGTTGTAGTTTCTGAAATTACAGAGGGGGTTGGGAAAAGAGTTTTGAAGTGCTCTATTCAAACATGACTATTGCTTCCCTTGTAATGTAAAATGACACATGCACAATGCACTTTCTCATGTTTTAATAAGATGCATATATTTTATGATGTGGCTAGACTAGTGGAAATGTTCTGGACATTATCTGATTTTTTCCTCTCGCAAATAATTGTAGCATGCTATCTTTGTGGGTTTTAAAGAACCAGGTGAAAGAGAGCGAGAAAGTTTTATGTTAGTGAAATTTGCAGTTCTTGAGAAATTGTGAGGCTTTTAAGAGATGCTGAACTGTTAGAGATTTGTGGAGTTTTGTTACTCCATGGTGTTTTTTTTTTATTAATTTAAAATATGTATTCTAAAATTATGTCCTAATTTGGTGTTGATTCAGAAGGCATGGGTATTAGAGGATAACCTTTTTGGGATATAGATTCTTTCAGGTGAATTGAGCATACTTGCTAGTTTCATGTGTATTGACTTAACAATTTCAACAAAATTTTGAATGGGAAAAGATGCTGGTGCTGCTACATCCTATAAGTTAACCATTGGTAGCTAGTTTACATGCCATTATAGGCATTTAACTTTAAAAATATGATAGACTGATGCCTTAGTAGATTACAAACTTAGTTTCCAAAAAAAAATCATATCACTAGCCCCATGATTTTCTGCTGTTAAATGTCAGAATTACAAAGTCATCCATATAAAAAACAACACAGCATTGCCATGATTAGCTTCTCATAAATTGAAACATCCAACAACAGCCTTGAATGTAGCATTACAGATCAGCAAAGAATAGCTATTGGCAGGCATCCAGTAAATATTGTCGTGTTGGAACTTCTGAAGAATATAGAGAGCTGCCGCAGGAGGCCAATATGTTTTCTGCATGTTTTACTGTTGCCTTATATGCGAATATATTATGCTAACTATTGTTTATTTTAGATTTGTTAACTTTTAGTTAATGAAATTCTATGAACATGTATGAATTTTTATTTGAATTATGTATTTTAAGGTGTTTGGACATTTGTATTGTTTATTTCACTTTTATTTTAATTGTGTTATATTATTATTTACTACTTGACTGGATCTTGCAATTTAGTTAAAATATTTTACTTGTGATTTTATGATTTTAGTTAAAATATTTTATTTGCGATTTTACGATTTTTAGTTAAAAAATTTTACTTGCGATTTTACGATTTTACGATTCGAGTTTATATTGTATGTTCCGTGTCGTGTCAAAAAAGCGTTTTGAGAACCTTGGTGTTTTGTATGTACGTGCATCTTTTTGGATTTTTTTATTGTTTAGTTTTTCTTTACTTAACATAATACTAAAGGGTGTAGCTAAATCAGTGCAGTCACACCTTCAAAAACTATTTATTCATCGGAATAGTTCTTAGTGTGTTTTTGTTTTTGCTTTTTTTTAGTAGTTTTTTTTTCTTAATTTCACCCTTCACCAACCTATTTTTTTTTAATTTTATCTTTCAATATTAGATTATTTTGAAAATTGTGCTTTGTAATTTTTTTATTTTCCTTTTGTATTGTAGTCACACCTAGAAAACACTATTAATTGGAATAATTTTTTTTTTTGGTGTGTGTGTTTTTTTTCTTT
>Ga0307507_10012366_pt1 | contig 10554 bp, 17 predicted proteins | sample 7_EM_MG_FD_207223 | JGI IMG/M metagenome (GOLD analysis project Ga0307507, IMG submission 207223) | Populus trichocarpa ectomycorrhiza microbial communities from riparian zone in the Pacific Northwest, United States - 7_EM | ecosystem: Host-associated > Plants > Roots > Unclassified | place... | reverse complement strand
TAGGGTTGAGGGAAGAACCCCTATATAAGGGCACCCTCGGGGCAGGAGATTGGGGTTCTTCACGCAACCATCTAAGTTCTTTCATGCTATTTACTTTCAATACAAAGATCTTTACCTATCACGCTTTCGGGAATCGAGACACGACTGTCTTATAGGAGCCTAGCGATCGACGTTGCTAGATAGGAGTCAACGGACTTAGCTATCGCAACAGCAATTGGGCCAAGAGGAGTGATCGTTAGAAGACTATCGGTTACCTGCCGCAAGTCTCACCCGGAGAGGAGAGGATTGTAACACTATTTCGGATTTCATAAACGAAAGTCTGGTGAACCCCAGGACTTGCGTCATCCCCAAGCTAGTCTCATATTGGGGGATTTTCAGCCTCTGCTTTTCTACTACCCCTTTTTCTTGTGCGGCCAGACACTGATTCTTTGAAAGTCATCACACTCTGGTGATATTTTTCTCTCCCCCGAGATATTGAACCCCGAGATCCCAAATATCGCAAGCAGCCACTCCTCATAGTCAATACCTCCTCAATTATGGGTGACCTTGAAGGCGATATCAGTGAACTCTCAGCTATTTCTTCCCATCTTAGCTTCCCTGGAAACATCTCTCAAAATCTGCTTGATGACAAACGACATTTCTTATTTCGACCTAGAAGATGATGAGAGCCAAATTTTATCATCAGGGAGTGCTTCTTTTGTTCGTACTCCGACCCCTCAGCCAAAGCCAAAACTGACTTTCTTGAATAATTTGGGCTGTTTGGGTGACCCGGGTTTTGTTTGGGTCCGGTTGGGTCGGGTCGGGTCTGCTATCGTTTGGATCGAGTTTGGGTCGGGTTTCTGATTTTACGACCAGGGCCGACCCATTGCGAGGCTTGCGCACAGAAATATTGGGTAGGAGCTAGCCCTTTCTTTTGGATCTAATAAGCTTTCTAACCACATAATATAGCCTCCTGAGCCTCAAGGCCTACTAGACCGATACCCTCCCACCCGTCACAGTTCCTCTTGTGATAAAAAACTCCGCATTATACCAGAAGGCTCAAGACCGACTAATAGTTCCCTTCAACGCCATGATGAGCTCCTTCTGCCGCCGCTCTATCGAAAAGGCCTTCCAGCTCGGCGGGTCCCTCTCCGATCTCTCAGATTGTTGTTACTCACCTCTCGTGCATCCTACTCCAATCCACCATACATTTTATCCGCCGTCGACGACGTGATGTACATCATCAAAACCTCCTTCAACATTCCCTCCACCGCTCCTAACGAGCCCTCATTAGCAACGCAATTTCCACTGTCGGCCGAGCCCTACGTTGGGACTTCGTCGGCATGATCCAGCGCAAAATGCAAGTGAAGAACAACCCTAAATCCTCCTCCGGCATTCCGCGGGCTCCAGTCACAGACGACAAAATCCTCAACTTCCTAGTCCTCAACAACCTAGACGTGGCATCAGAGTACACCCCCCGCCTAATCAGCACTTTTGTCAACGCCTCATCAGTTATCATCCGGGCAGACAAAAATCCGGGAATGGACGCCGGCAGCGACTGTGCAGTACCATTGGAAGAACTCTTCCCCTTTTAAACCGAACTAGCAATTTTCCATGACGCCCGACAGGGATAGAAGCCGCCTTCAAGAGAAAAGCTAGTGAACTGACCAACAACAAGATAGTAGTCTTCTTCAACCAAGCTGTCAAACCGAAACTCCGGCGGCATCTAGCAGAGGCGTTCCGCGACCTAGAGTGCCTCATCTCACTAGAAGGCGACAAAATCGCATACTCACACTCGGACCCAGACTACTAGGATGAGCAAGAGGGGATAAGCCCTGAATCAAGCGACGAGCTCGTAATACTACGCTTTCAGGTAGGTTGGGATGCCCTCATGACCGTACAAACGAATGCTTACAGGGAAAGTTTTCAATAGGTTGCTTAATACTACGGCCAGCTAACTTTCCAAGCTCTTACAGAAGCGGATTTGGGGATATGCTGTGAGGATCAGTGAATTGGGGGCTATAGGATTGGAGAGTGACGTTGCAGGTGTCATGGATGTCGTAATTAGAGGACTTGTATGGAGTCCGGGATGCGCTTGCTAAGTGTTAGCAGATTTGTCTGGCGGTCAGTATGGAGGAGGATGAGGTTGGGGATTTGCTCACAGAGGCGGGTGGGGGTGGGGAGGATGGGATTGGAGTTGAGGAGAGAAGGAGAGCTAGGAGGATGGTCGCGTCAGAAAGCGGTAGGCTGATTGAGAGATTTGATTCGTGTTTGGTAGTGGAAAATATCTTTAATCCTACAAGTGCAACCTAGGTAGTTCCGCGGTAGACTGCTTCAGAATAACGCGAACGTCCTAAATGTCACTCGCCTATTGGTCAACGAATCTGGGATCCTGAGTCTCAAAGTGAATCCTGAACACTAGTACCGCTTATATCCCTTCTCTCAAATGACGCATTTCCTCCAAGCTAGCCCGCGTAGGCCTTCATCCCCCCTCCTCCATTGTTCACCTCCGCTACTCCCCCCCAAACGCCCGCGAATCACTCTCGATCACTCGAGTGAAAAACTGCTTGTGCCATGGCCATCGTCGTATGATATATAGGGCAGAATTTCCAACGCATGCAGCGATTTGTAGAATCGAATTTGAACCAGTGCTACACGGCCCTCTACTGCCACCATGGGTTTGTTTTATTTTTTGTCCTATGATAAGTCATGAAAGATTAATCGGCATATCCCTATATCGCTGCAGGACAAAAGAAAAGAGGGGAGAAAAAAAGAAACATCAACCCGGTTTTACCTCATGATATTACCACTATCCTAATCATATAGAAGAATGAACAGAGCAGCAGGTAATTTCCCTCTCTCCCCCACGAAAAAAGAAGACACTCCCACCATTCCTCCAAAGCTCCACGTCCCCTATCCAAGCCTCTGCAAAAACCGACTCTTTCTCCACTCTACCAGAACTCCGTAAACTCATCCAGCCCAGGCACTACCCCCCCCCCCCTGGAATCAGTGTCCAACCCTCAGGTGCCCCCTCCTCCCCCGCTCTCTCCACATTCCTGAAACTCTCCACCTCCTTCGTCCTATCATCCCCATCCCTATTGAAGCCGCAATAACCCGCATCCACACTCATCCTCATCCCCGCCCTCAGCCTACGCTTCCAATCCTTCCCTTCGGCAGCCTCCTCGGAAAGCTTGAGTTGGTTGAAGAGCCCTTTAACCCCCGGGAGCTCCCGCCCGCGATCGAAACATTTGTTACCGCGGGAACCGGGCACCTCGCGGCCGTCCTTGTAGTAGGTTTTTAGGTGGAAGCGCCTGTTGTTTGGCCCGCCGAGGTTGCGGAATTGCACCTGTGGTTCTCTTGCGTTAGCTTATTGATTTCGTCATGTAGGTCGCATCCTCACTCCCTGTGTGGCCTGCAGAAGCTTACACGCTATACCTCCGTGTGAATGCCAACCATGCGGATGAACTCAAACCGGACAATTTTTAAACTAATAGTAAGGTTTGATTAAATAGAGTTAATGCTTGAATTTATTAAAGAACTGTTGGTAAACAGCTCTAGACGAGATTTATCAAGTAGCTAAACTAAGAAAGGTTTAGTATATACTCTGCCTAATGTAGAGTGGTCATATAAACTCGTGTTGGGGGCTATGTTGGTGCGGCCGTGCGGGGGGTATGTCGGGAAGAGATATACACGGTGTGTGTAGAAATTAGAATTAATATTTGACGTCATTCTGAGGAAACAATATGGGAGATGACATACCCTCCGAACCGACATATCCCCGACACGAGTTTAGCTGTTTTACGAGTCACCTACAACCACCCTACCCCAAGCTTCCTATGCTTCGATTCCCAACTCACGCATCGTTATTTTTCCAAAACGACAAGGATCAATAGTCGATACCACTCACACTACGGTTAACCCTCTGGCTACTCACGGAACATCATTTGTCACACTTGGGTCCCAATTGCTTATCCAGATCACCTTTCTCGAACACCTCATTTTGCTTGTTTTTGTTTTCTCGTGTTTTCTGTCATTCCTCATCCTCGGCTTTCAGTTTGACGACTTCTGCTCTTTCCATTACGATTGACACAACCTATATATTCCTCTCTCATCTTTATACCTGATCCTCAAGGTGATATACCGTACTGGAACTGGTCAATCCGGTTTGCGTCTTAAATACCACGTGTGAGGGAGAAATCAGGTTTCCCAAAATGGGAGACGTGAGGGATGTTCATGATTTGATCACCCTAATGAATGTCGCTATTGGAATGCAGCATCACCACACAAACCGCAGATCGGAGATTCGTCTTTCAGATATTGTTGGGATAAATGTGGATTATAACCAGGGAAATAAAAGTACTTTTCCTATCCTGGACTCATTGGCCAATATTTGCATATCAAAACCAAAGGGACAGGTAGTCGCCATCGCTCTGCAGCTACAATTAAAGGCTGGCAGAATTCGCCTTACTATAGCAGAAAATGGCTTTGTCGAAGATGGCCTAGTTGCATATCTGATACTCATATGGAGTATGCTCAAAACATTAGCATCTCAGTTTGCCACTGAGAGAGCTCGGGATAGCAAAGAAACTAAGTTGAAGGAACGTATTGAAGTTTCACCACCTGTCCCCCCTGATGTAGGGCGTCAGCTACGAATTAAGATATTTCGCAACATATATTGCTATACGCAAGACAAAAACCAACATCGGATTGCAAAGTACTGGGACGCCCTACGGGCCTTTATGAGACGCTTCTATGAAAAACATCCCGGTGAGCTTCATGGATTTGAGCTTGATCTTGCGACAGCTTTTGAGGCACTTGATTATGCCTTCCACCACTACGACTGCAAGACAATTCAGGAGAAAGATCCTAGTTACTGGGAACACCTATTCTCCTGCCTAGAGGTAGCGACTTATCATGTGAATAGAATAGCGGGAAAAGAGAGTAATTATTGGTGTAATAGGCTGGTAGCTGAAGAAGGTAAGTGTCCTTATTAAAAGCGAGATAAGATTGTCCTTGCCCTGGTTCTTACTCATCCCTAGATTCACCTACACCAACTCGATTTAACCTACGTCATGCTTTGCTGAAAATCACGAGCCAACACCGGCATTATCAAACCCTCATTGCATTTGCACACTCTCCTCGCTTAAATCCTGCTTTTCAATGCATTATGTCAATCGTGACTGTTCCTCCATGTCTTCCAAGACCTGTCCAATTACCTCGGGGGGCCTCTGAGTGGAAGAAAATTATAAACATGATTGTCCCAAGTTCAGATATTGGTCGAGAGAACTCAGAGTGGCGAGAAGAAGAAGCCGAGAGGCTCTGGAAGGAATTCTCTGACTCTAGAGTTCATTCTTTTTCCGTCCATTGTGAATGTGCTCTAATACAGCATTTGAGGACGAGATATGAAAGGGGGAGGGAGCTAGTCGTAGCTGGGGAATTGAGCGACAATTATAAGAGGCAGAAATATGCAGCGAGCACTACGAGCCACGAGTCACTAGGAGTTCGAAATGAGTTGGTCGGAAAGAGTCTCAGTAATGGGTCGCCAAGTTCCAGCTCATCCACCGTTAGTCAGAAGCTGGAAAGCCAGGAATACCCCGAAGAGTGTAAGAAGGTTGAGTCATGCAAAAGAATTGGGAGAAAGTTTTTGACGTCAAAACGTACTTGGGATGAGATGGAGAGTCAGTCTGGGCCCGATGGTTGGGAGATGGTGCGAGCCTTCAGTTACATCGGTATTTCAAAGTTAAGTTGTGCGGCATGTAACCTGTGGATTCAAGGATTTAATCTGCAAGGTGGGGCCAAATATTATACAAAAGGGAGCCATTGCAAGTGGTACCCGAAATGGGGCCTACCTCAACTCAACCAGGATGTTCTCAGCAAGTTCATGGTTAGGGAAATCAGCGCCACATATCGTCAACACTGCAGAGCGAAGGGCCGGCTGAAAGCTCTTGCAGATGGGAGCAATGCTCCGCCTGCTGGGCCAGCTGCTCCCCATCCGATAGATCTGTCTCATATTCAGTCTTACTTAAGATTGAGAGGCAATAAGGGATAACCAGTGGTGTTTTGAAAGCTCTTGACCCCCCAATATGTAGATTATTATTACCGTAGAAAACTATGATGATTCCTTAGCCTGATTCTCTCAGGGTCAAATTTTTTTCTTTCCTTCTTTCTTTCTTTCTTTCCTTCTTTCCTTCTTTCTTTCTTTCTTTCTTTCTTTCTTTCTTTCTTTCTTTCTTTCCTTTTTTCCTTTCAATAGCAGACATCACTTCATCTTCCCCAACACCACCACCTCTTTGCGGAACTATGCCGAGACATACTCCGCCTGGTTTCTTCACCCGGGTTCGACCCTTATCAGCAGATGGATGACGTCTGCGCACTCTGCATCCGAGGCTTGTGGCTGACGGAACTTTCGTGGAGGCTATTTCTCTGGGAGTTTGAGCAGCGGCCGAAGCATATGGACGTTATGTGTGCCAGGGAGTTTCAGTAAGAGCTAGAGATACACTTGCGGCAGTGACAGACTGCAGCGGATGTTGATGGTGGGTTGATTGACATTGTATGCGAATGCGTTTATGAGACTGTTTGAGCATATTGCAAATATAGTTGAGCAGCATGGGAGGTTGGTTGAGAGGGATTCTGGTGAAGGGAAAAAAGGGAAGGTCATCGAAAGGCTACAGGTTGAGGCGGATACCTAAGGGGGAATTATTATTGATACGTTTTACAGATGAAAGGAGTATTGAAAGGAAGGTATGGTACCTCTCGTGGTTGGTGATATCAGGTTACCTGTAAGACTGGCGCTAACAAGTATAGCTCACGAATATCAAATCATATGGGTTTTCATTTCTGGTTCAGTCATACATGCCAGCGATTAGAGGGCCTAGGGGTGGTCCTCCTCGTTCCGGCTCACAAGTTCCTGGCGGTGTGGCACATAGAAATAGTGAAGCTCCAAGTGCTGATGTTAGGGAGGTAGGTACTACTTAGTGAGATTAGGGTGATTCTTGGTCGATGGTTATTATTTTGTCATTTTCTCGCACAGAAATGTTCGGTAGGAGCTAACCCTTTCTTTTGGATCTAAGCTTTCTAACAACGTATAGCCACCTGAGCCTCAAGGCCTAACAGACCGATACCCTCCCACCCGTCACAGTTCCCCTTGTGATAAAAAACTCCGCATTATAGCAGAAGGCTCGAGACCGACTACTAGTTCCCTTCAACGCCATGGCGACCTTCTGCCCCCGTTCCCTCGAAAAGGCCTTCAAGCCAGTGTTCGCAACGGTCTGGGGGCCCGGGCAGCCCCACGGGGAAACGGCCAAGAAGAGTGGACCGGACCGGACGACAATTTTTACTCCGTCCCGTCCTGGGACATTTTAGGACTGCAGGGTTTGAGCACGGACCACGGGCCCCACAAGGTGAGACATTATTATGCCGTCCTAATAAAAAGACCATAGGGGACGGTAGTGGACTGTAGATCCCCTGATAAGGACGGTGGGGATCTGTAAGTCTTCTTTCATCATGGATCACTCACTTTTGCACTTTGCACATAATAATCAGTTTGAGCATATTAGGCACAAATGTGCGAACAGCGGCAAAAGTTAAATAGTCTTGAATATGAGGGGCCTATCCTTCAAGAGCTCTAATAATATAGGACAAATATCCACCCAACCAGGCCGATCCCACTCTGTGACGTAAAACGAAAGCTGTTGGACAGAGTTATGGAGACAGACGTTTAAAACATTGGGCATTGTGTGCAATGGAATTCCTGTCTTCACTGTACTCATTGACCATCATTCCTCAAGGTTCCCATCAACCTTTAAAGAGATATATTAGGGCAAAAAAACTTGATAGCCCTGATGGCAAAAAGGTGGTTCGCCAGGGCTTACTTTACCTGTTTATTAAAGGCCTGCTTGCTACATCCACCAGAGCCGGGAGTCGAACTCCCGGCCTTCCCTGTAAGGGGTAGTAGTGACCGGTCTCTTTACCATTAAGCTATGAGAACCGGTCGATAGTACTCCTTTATTTGGCAAAATAACCTAAAGACCTATTCACATTCTCCTTTCTATTTTTATTTCGGATTTATTAACAAAGAATATCATTTAACCCCTCTGTGATACGTACCATATAGGTAAAGATGTGCCCATTGAAGCTGCACGTGAACAAGGTCAACTCTTACTGGACACGGCCTTTGGGGAAACTCCACCTCGAATCCTCTTCTATCGTGATATAACCACACCTGTTTTTAGATAAAGTCTAAACAGGGCATAGTGACCCATATTACAGTTCTTCCATCTTCTATCTTTCCTTCTAAAGTGTGTCACGATCACACTGTAGTTGTTTTCTTCACTTCCTGATATGAAGATGATTGGTAATTGTGGCAGACTACAGATTCTCTGCTTGAACTGTGGAGCAGAGTCGGGATCTGTCTGGGCCTGCAGGCATCTGTGGGGATCTATCGGGCTTCACACTCTGAGACACTCTGCAATCTGGTTGTGGGGCCTGGCGTCTTCCCCCGTCCTACAGCCATTAGCCCCGGGCAAAATTCTCTCCAGGACTCGACGGACGGACTGCCCCGTTGCGGACACTGCTTCTAGCTCGACGAATCCCCCTCCAATCTCTCGCTATTACTCACCTCCCATTCATCCTCTTCCAATCCACTATACATCACCTCCGCCATCGACGACCTGATGTACATCGTCAACAACCTCCTTCAATGTGCCCTTCATACCTCCCAACAGCCTTCGTCAGCAACGCAATTTTCACCGTCGGCCAAGTCCTACGTTCAGATTTCGTCGGTGTGATCCAGCACAAAATTCAAGTGGAGAGCTACCCAAAATCCTCCTCCGGAATTCCGGAGGCTTCAGTCACAGATGACAAAATCCTCAACTTCCTGGTCCTCCTCAACAACCTAGACGTAGCATTAGACTACACCCGCCGCTAAATCAGCACTTTTGTCAACGCCTCATCAGTTATCCCCCGGGCAGACAGAAATTCGAGAATGGCGCCGGCAGTGACAGTGCGTACTATTGGACGAACTCTTCCCCGTCTAAACCGACGCAGAAATTGTCCGTGATGCCTTAAAAAGGATGGAAACCGCCTTCAAAGGAAAAGCTGGTGAACTGACCAACAACCGGATAATAGTCTTTAACCAAGTCGTCAAACCGAAACTCCGGTCACTACTAGCAGAGGCGTTCCGCGACCTAGAGTACCTCATCTCACCAGAAAGCGGTGGGAAACGCATACTCCCACTGGAACCCGGACGACGGGGGCGAGCAAAGGGGGATGAGCCCCGCTCATGACACCATACAAACGAATTCTTACAGGGAAAGTTTCAACAAGCTGCTTAATACTACGACTAGCTTAGCCTAGCTACCTTCCACAGCTCCTGGAGAAGCGGGTTTGGGGATATTCCGAGAGGATCAGTGAATTGGGGGCTATCAAATTGGAGAGTGACGTTGCAGGTGTCGTGGATGTCTTAGTGAGGGGCAGGTTGTACGGAGTTCGGTATACGCCTGCTAGGTGTTCGCAGATTTTTCTGGCGGTCAATATGGAGGAGAATGAGGTGGGTATTTGGTCACAGAGGCGGGCGGTGGTGCGGAGGATGGGGGTGGAGTCGAGTGGGTATTGGAGATTTCAGGAGAGAAGAGCTAGGGGGAAGAAAAAAGAAACACCAACCCGGGTTCACCTCATAATATTACCACAATGCTAATCATGCAGAAGAAAAAAGAAAAGAGCCGCAAGTAATTTCCCTCTCTCCATCCCCCCCCTAAAAAAAAAAGTGACACCCCAACCCCTTCGCCAGAAGCTCCACCCCCCTACCTAAGCCTCTGGAACAACCGACTCTTTCTCCTCTCTACCAAAAACTCCGTAACCTCATCCAACTCAGGCACTACCCCCCCCCCTGGAATCAGTGTCCAACCCTCAGGTGCCCCCTCCTCCCCCGCTCTCTCCACATTCCTAAAACTCTCCACCTCTTTCGTCCCGTCATCCTTGTCCCTATCGAAGCCGTAATAATCCGCATCCACATTCCTCCTCATCTCTGCCCTCAGCCTCCGCTCCTAGTCCTTACCTTCGGCAGCCTTCTTAGAAGGCTGAGTTGGTCGAAGAGCTCTTTAACCCCCAGCAGCTCCCGCGCGCGATCGAAGTATTTGGAACTGGGCATCGAGGTAGGCATACCGGCCTTAGCAAGGATTGAGGTACTATCATATTTGACATACTGCACTTGAGCGCACGATTTAGACGAGGAAACTTGCAAATGAGATGAGTGTTTGAAAGTGGTGGTGTTGGCTAGTCATCTTCAGCAGGACATGGCGCAGGTTAAATAGTGTGTATGCAGCAGGATGTAGACATAAATAAGAACCAAAACCAAAAAATCTGACTCTCCCTTTATTAATCAAACTTACCTTTCTCCACTACCAAGCTACTACATCAATAATTATTCTTTCCTGCTACCCTTTTCACAGGGCAGTGTTCTCAACGGGGCAGTCCGTCCGTCCTGAGCCAGGACGAGGACGGACGGCAGTTTGTCGTCCCGTCCGGTCATTTTCTAAAGTTGCCCGACAAGTAAGAATCAAAGACGAGGACGGACGG
>Ga0307507_10012365_pt1 | contig 10554 bp, 17 predicted proteins | sample 7_EM_MG_FD_207223 | JGI IMG/M metagenome (GOLD analysis project Ga0307507, IMG submission 207223) | Populus trichocarpa ectomycorrhiza microbial communities from riparian zone in the Pacific Northwest, United States - 7_EM | ecosystem: Host-associated > Plants > Roots > Unclassified | place... | reverse complement strand
TTTGGGCTTAGCAACCGTTAAGCATGCTAAGTCCAAATTAAGCCTGGTTAAGTTTTTTCCATATTTTCCTGATGTAGGTTAGAAGCGTTTGCCATGAGATCAAAGAAAAGGTGATTTTACCTTCTGCGGGGTCTGAATTTTGAATCTCCCAGGATTTACTGTCAATTACTGACACTTCAAAGCAATGGGCTCTTTGTAGGACCAGAGTACGCTTTCAAGCCGACATGAGTGTACTCAGTTATACCAACGGACTTTGCAAAGTATCACTGTCAGCACGAATTTTCGTGTCCTAATATGGTCTTTTTCTTGTCACCCAAGACACAGGTAAATTCAACGAAAAAGGTTTCTGGACACTGAATCAACTTACAGGGCCTTCGCGAAGGTGAAATGAGGACACGTTGTAGGAACGGGCTCTGATGACACGAGACTTGGTTCCAAGTTACCGTCTCGGATTCATATGTGAAAAACAAGCCTCTCAGAAACAATCTTCTCGACTGTGACACTGCCATGAACCTGTACACGAAGTCTCTATTGTTTCTTGCTGCCACCGTTGCATGCTCCTATGGAGTGATCTACGACCAAGTCTCCCAGTATACCTACGACTATATCGTTATCGGAGGCGTGTCAAACGATAAACCATTCCTATCTGAAGACGGATCCGTGATCATTGTTAGGTGGTGGTTCTGGAAACACATACCCTTGCAAACCGTTTGACGGTAAACAATCACATCCAAGTTTTGGTCTTAGAGGCCGGTGGGAGATGTGTTCTATTCGTCGTTATATGCACTCGCTGAATGAATATATCTCCGACTTCCCTTTCCAACAAGACATGAATATTGGAAACACTGTACGCAGCCTCGTGGTGCACTATCTGGATCGTTCTCATTTCGTGAAATAGATTGGCGTTGAATGGATCCAGGGCAGCATCGGCAATGGCACACGTAGCAGTTCGGCCACTACCTACGTTGGACCGGACTACACAATCGTCCGAACCTGCATGTCTTATGTACGCCATAGAATTTCGCCTTTCTGTACAGTTACCTCCATTTCTGATTCTCTGTCGAAGAGTATTTATCGTCTGGTCAAAGAGCTTGGCGCGGGAGTTAGGTTTGCCTCAACTTATTCTCCATCTATTAACAATTCAAATCCTCCGAGTACGTCAGATTAGTTTTCTAGTCGAAATAACGTTCTAATTTACAAAGTCAATGCAGGCATTCGACATGTACCTCGAAGTCATTAAGGCGGATTGTAAGAAGAATGATTTTTTGCCTTTGTGCATTTTGAGCTGAATCGCCATGACTGCCAGAGCCGGTGTATAGTATCAATAATCATTAATCATTATTCACCAGTTGGTAATCATCCCAGTGCGTAATCGATCCCAGCAGAATCGGTGAAGAAAGTCACCACATCGAAACTTGAAAGTGTTTCTCCACTTGGGAAGGGGCTTCGGAATGGCCAGGGCAACGCCGTCAAATGATGCTGAGATGCGCATGTGCAGCGCCATTCCTTCATCCTGCATAAGAACGTTCCGCATTGCCGTTCACTGCTAATTCCTGATGAACACTGGTTCATATGCGAGGGTGTATTTGTTCACTCTCGAGAATGGCCTCCAAGCAGTCGGACGTGTCATATTTTGTATCCGCGAAACAGTCAAGACCGAAGCTGAAATTGCCGTCATGGAATTGGTTCGATGTACTCAGTCAACAACCGACACTGTTTTGAGAAACCCACTCCGTTGCGCACCAACGCTGCCAACTTGGATAGAGTCTTGTTTGCGATAACGACATAACATATCGTCTGTTACAAACTCCGTGGCATTGGAAAGACGACTCCGTCTATATCAGGTCAATAACGATATTACTTTTCTAGATTATTCGATGACATCTTTTCTAGTACGGGCGACACTCGTAATTAAAAGTCTACTTCTTTTTCCTGGGTGGTGGTTGCGGCTTGGTCTTTTGTGCAGCTGCAGCCACTCTGCTCGACCTTCGTGGCTGCGGGGGTGGAGATGGATTTCTACGAGCACCAGGTCCAGCATTCCATGCGGGTTTCGCTTTAGGAGTTCTACTGCCTCCTCTCGCTCGTGAGGGTCCAGGTGTAGCATTCCTTGCAGGCGTCCTCCCTCGAGCTGGGGTGTTTCGAGCAGGCTGCTTCCCCTGAGCTCTGCTAGATCTTGGTGGGCGGCTGCCTGCCCGGCTTTGGCTTCTTGATCGTGCGGGAGTAGAGTTCCGTGTAAGCGGCCTCCCTCGAGAAGGTGGAGGTGCACTGGTTGCCCTTCGGCGGCTGGTCGGTGATCTTGATCGTGCCCCTGGCCCAGCGTTCCATGCGGGCTTCGGAGAAGAACGGGAATTTCTGCTTACACTTCTCGATCGTGGGGGCCCTCTAGGATTCCGTGCAGGTGACCTCCCTCGAGATGGGGATGATGAGGTTCTGCTGCCCCTCCTATTCGACCGTGAGGGCCCAGGGCTAGCATTCCGTGCAGGCGACCTCCCTCGAGAGGAAGATGTGGATCTGCTGCCCCTCCTGTTCGATCGTGATGGCCCAGGGCCAGCATTCCGTGCAGGCGACCTCCCTCGAGCCGGGGAGGATGTTCTGCTGCCTCTCCTGCTCGATCGTGCAGGCCCAGGGCTAGCGTTCCGTGCAGGTGGCCGCCCTCGAGTAGATGGGGGTGCACTGTTTGCCCTTCGACGGCCTGGCCCAGCATTCCATGCGGGCTTTGGGGACTGCGGGCGCCGAGAAGATGACCCTGGTGAACCGGCACGGCTTAACGACCTCGAACCTCGGCCCTTATAATCTGTACTGGGGTTGGCGTGGAATTGGACTTTGGCCCCCTTCCCCGCTCGCGCTTTCCTAGTGGTTGAGCTCAGCAACTGCCATTCACGATCTGGTATGAATATTGCTTTAGAACAAGTAAAATTGCCATACAAAAAGGTGCTTACCTGATTCTGTCTTTGGGAGGGATCTTAGCGTCACTTTTTTGCCGTCATGGATCATGGAATTTGGGGGCTTTTCATCTCGAACAAAGCCCGGTTTAGGCTTTGTGCCAGCCAAAGCATTCTTGCGGTTGGCTGTGCTGCCAGCTGGAGCAACACTGTACGGCCTGACATTTTCAGGGTGCTTGCGCTGGTTATACATCAGGTGCTCCATATGTTGACGGAGGTCCTTGTCACCATAGTACGTGTGAACAGCATTTTTTGATTTATCGTAACGCACTCCGGATTCTCCAGGAGGAATGCTTTGTTCCACTGGCAGGACAGGGTAGCTAACAGCCAGGACCACTGGAAGGCAGGTCGAAAGGAAGAGAAGAAGCGATGGGAAGAGGGCTTCTGTTTTCATTATCGAGTGCAGTTACGTTGAGACCTTGAGAAATGGGGCGTCGACCAGCAACGCCTAAGTAAGTGAAATCCGACCTGGGATGTTGGCATAACCAAAACTTGTGTCGGCCTTTTTGTACCTTTCGTGTCGTCCGACGTGATCTGAAACATGATAAGACTATTATAAGGATAGCCCGCCGAAACACGTCAATGATTGTCAATGATTGTCAATCTACTCTGTGCTACCATGTGAATTGGGCGCCCGGATCATTCAACCTGTGACAATCTCAAAAAGCAGTGTCCCAAACTACGGCTGTACAGTGTACTCCACGAATTCGTTGACGCCTGTTTGCGTGCTTTCTGATAATCCTCCCATCGATCATTAATCGTAGGATTTGTAGCAATGTTGTCGGGCGGTCATACACCAGTGATCTGCATATCAGAAATTCCCGAAGCTGTAAGATTCCAATTCAGTTCGTGTTCTTCTACTTACGCGACATCCAGACTCTCGACTATTTTCTACAACGCATGGAAAAATATGTCGAGGGTGCAAAGTCATGGATTTCCGGTATCGATGACCAGACGATCAGCGATGAGATAGCATTCATTACCAGCAAAGATGTATCCGCTATCACTAGCGGAGCTACGAGACCCGTCAAGGCCTTTACCTCTCCCTTCCTTGGTTGGACCATCCAGCAAGTCAGTGACTGGTTTATCGCCAATATCAGGCCTATTGAGGATGGGTACACCGGCTTCTCATTCCTCGTCATGGACTCTCAAACAGTTGAAGATAACACCTGCCTCCTCGTGTGCAATCTGTTTGACAAGTTGGAAACCGTCCGATGCGACTTCGACGTGGCCCAATCCCAGATAAACTCGATTGAGTTCGGAAGCGAAGGGATGAGGGATGGATATCGTGATCTTTTCATGGATACCGGAGAGGTCATGACGAAGGAGTTGTATGATATATCTGCCGAAGGTCGGCTGTATGTGGAGGATGGAAAACTTAAAGTAAAAGAGGAGTGAAAATTTTACTCTCACTCATCAGAATTGTTATTCGTTTTGCCTACATGTTCTTTTCAAATATCCAGTGTGGCCCTAGATACTTGATATGCCCGTTTGATAATCTAGATCATGATACCCCGCGCGAGATTTACTACTGTTGAAGAGGTTTGGGATCGACGCTGCTGAGCTCATGTCATAATTTTATTTCAAAAATAAATCCGGTGCCACTATGTAGTCATGATCACAATATTAGCCAAATTCTTTAAACTCGTCCGTAAATTCGAGCACTCACCTTCTTACCCCCGTAGCTCGAAACGCTCGTATGTATTCCTTGAGATTGTACAATTTATTTCCACAGTATGATTTGTGATACTGAACCCAGGTAGGTGAGACCCTAGTACCTACCTTCCAGTCCAGTGCGGGTGCTGTTGTAGAGTCGTTCGAGGAGATGCCTGCCAATGTTGTGGCAATTCAAGGGGTTATTTGTGTTCTTCATCGATGCCAGACTTCATGATTTTGGGGAAATCGGGTGGTCTTGAGTACAAGATTGACATTTGGCGTACCGCGCCGTCGGCCCGTATATGACATGTCCTCGTCACGAACGAAATGTCAAGTGTAACAACAAATTGCTGTCGTTTCTGCAGCGCCTGAACCTGTCATTTGATTCATCCCATGGCCGTGATCCAGTTTCCCAACCTCAAATTGCCGATCGCGACTATCCCCGATCCGGAGACATTCCTTCCAGATCTGCAGAAATTCAAATACGCAGGAAAGGTTTTTGGTCCACTTGGGGTTTTCCTTGATATTATGGAGAACCGACACACGATCTCCCTTACCGAATAACTGTCAGCTCTGGAGGAGTTGACAGTCTACGTACAGTGTCCAGACCCGGAAGAAACCAGAGCTCAGATGACGGAAGCTGATCGGCAACGGACTCTTGCACTACGTGGTACCAGAAAAACAGTTTCATTTTTGGGATTCGTAGAGACCGGCTTGGCAGCATAGCTGTTTCTAGTTATCGAACCTTGCCTGTACGCGAAAATCAACATAATTAAAGGGTGAGGACACGCTTTATGACTTTCCGGACGTCGCCTGCTTTGAATAAATCTACATTGACTGGCTCGAAATGCTTCACTGACTTCACAATCTTACCACACATCGCACCCCAAATCAGTGAATGGCACAGGAGCATACGAGATACTAAGATCTACAGAGGCATTAATCAATGCAAGCAAGCCGCCTGTCGCAGATTCAAGTGGGGAAACCAGTCAGAGCTCTCCTCGAGAAGGACCAGAACTGTCTTTACATTCTCAGTCGGTGGAGTCCACGGATTCCTCGATGGTGTGAATAAAGAAGCAGTGGTAAACTTGAGCCTGAGATAACTGAGGGTGAGCAGTCGTCGACAGCACCGCCTGTGAGAACGTTAAGCCAACATTTGAGGAGTTAGCCTGCTGAACAGCTGTTCAGCACTTGCGTTTCGTGATCGATTGCTCCAAAGGCGGTTGCAGTAGATATCATATTTTCTCCAAGTCATCTCCCGACATCATATAAAAATGCAAACCAATTGCTTTCAGGTCTCAGTGAATAATACCATTCTCGTGAGTGTGCTTCAGCGTAAACCTAACAAAATAAGAAGGATTACACGGGGATTGCACGATAACTTGGAAGTTACCATCGGAAACCATTCACGATATGTTCTTCATTTTACAGACCTCATCAAATCGCTGGCCACTAGAATAGATGCCCACCAGGGAGGGCACATTCAGATAGGGTGGGACACGCGCCCACATGTGAGCTTCTTTTCTGAATTCTGTAAAGGGTCCTTTAGAGGACTGAGGTACTACTAAACACTTTGCCAACCCATTCCGCTCAGCATTGGTCTTGCTCACTTTAGACAACTTATAAAAACTATTAACACACTTTTTCGAGCCCAAAACAAGTACCCACAGGTGTTCAACATCGAATTTGACGGCGCCTGGGCATCTGTCACGGGGAAAGTACACTACTCCTTGCAACCTGCCGCATGCCATCCTCCCTCGCTCTCCATATCATCAATTTCGATAGGTGCAGCAAATGGCCACGCCGCTTACGGACAAACACCGCATAAAGCACACCAGCGGCATAGACCGCGATGACACTCAAAATACTCGGCCACTGGAATTGCTCCGGGCGTGAAAATATGATGGTGGATATGTAAGAGCAGACCTCGAACGCGTTTTGCCAGGCGGCTTCGACGGAGGAGAACGAGCCACGGTTCACGGATTCGACACTCTAAGGTGAGCCGAGGTTAGTAGGCTCAATACCTGAAAGAGAAGAGAACTCACCTCTTGAATGATCAATTGGATGGAAAGGTCAAATCCTCTCAGACCTAAACGACTCAGAATCACACCACCAACAAGACCTGATGCTGAAACCATGGGCAATTCCTTAGGACATGTCCAAAAGACTACCATACCGAGTCCCAAGAAGAACATCTGAAGGAAGATGAACCATGAGCCTGATCGAATGGGTCCAATCATGCGCATTAGCCAAGGCGCTACCCAAGTCGCAAGAATCTCAAAGGTGACAGATAAGGTTCGTGCGATACCAACATGCATTGAGTTGTACCCGGTGGAAAGCAAATATGTAACCATCTGGCCAGAAAATGATAGGACGGTCAGATAGAGCAGGGCACCAGCGAAAGAGGGCAGGAACACTGGGTGTTTGAGATAGAGGCCGAAATCCTTGATACTTTTTGAGACGACCGTTTGGACGTGGTGGACCAATAGAAAGTCGTGTTCTGGTACGAAGTTATCAGGCTCTTCTCCTGGTTTTGTCTTGGGCTGTTGAAGTGCCGGAACTTCGTAATAGACCTAATGGCAAAACATCATGATGATTATTATGGAACCGACTCGCAAGGCATACTCGGGCGATAGTATTGTATTCCACGACCACCGATGCGACATTCATTGAGAAGTTGACGATGATGGCAACCTCAGTTGAAACGCCGTTGATGAGAGCGATAAAGAGGGGGCCAATGAGCTTGCAGATCAGGTCGATACGCCTCATTTGTGCATTAATGACTTGTGAAAGTGAGTTCCGAGTGCACAACACAAGAACTAAACTGTACTTCTCAAGGACTCTTCATTCCCGCCCGCAACAACAACAATCTGTTCAAGACTAGAATTTGAGGGCCGAGGAAAATTACGTAAAGTAAACGAACATACCCAATCTCTCTCAACGGAAACCAGATTCATGATTGCGCACAACTTCTCTACACACGCCAGGATGGTGAGCAGCGTCAGTAGGCACTCCGTTGAGCGCGGAGGCATTTTCAGGTTGGTGGCCAAGAGATAGAAGATGACACAAGATCCCGCAACAACCGACCGTTGCAGAACTGCAGAGGAATTAATTTTCCCATAAAACACTGGGTTGATAATGCTCACCAATAGAAAGTCTAACGACCCGGAGTCGATTGGCCTTGTCGATGTACTGGCCTACAGCTGGAGCAAAGAGGATAGCAGATAAGCCACGGGTAAGCGCATAAATGGACATAGGGAGCAGGGTTCCGGGGAATATGGTGGCGAGATACAACACAGCTCCGAATTCGAAGACACGCGAGTTCCATGTTGAAAGGAAATGGGAAACAAAGATGTGATTCGCCAACCTCGCTGGGACTTGACTGCTCTGGTCTTGAGCTACAATTCGGTTGGTCAGTAATGGCGTTCTCTCATCGTCTAATAGTAATTGCGAATTCGAGCTGGAGGTCATACACAATGCAGGTCGTGGGAACGATAATATTTCAAAATTAAAATTTTCGACTCCACCAATTTGTCAAGATACGAGACCAAAAAGAATCGAGGAGCTGGCGAAAGCCTTGTCAGTGAGTTACATCCATACATCCACGCTTCGCAATTTACAGTAGAATAAACAGTCTTTACGACAGTGGCACATACCCGAACGGTCCAGTCTGAGGAAGATATGCTCGTTGACGCATTCCAAACCACTGACTTGGTTAATCTTCCTGATAGGCGCAGTCTCGGCAATGACATCCGAGTCGTGGTGTCTCTCTCACAACGAACTCTCGACTAGAAAAAGCGAGACTTCTGCCATTTCGCGGCCCGCCACCAAGAGCGAGATCTCTCACAACAGCCTCGTCGGCGACGACTCGCCCAGTGGTTTCGACTCCTCTCCCTATATTGTCTCCAAGTATGAGGCGATGCATTACTACGTAACCTTCTCGCGAGATAAGACATCGACGATGTCGAGGTTGAATACCGCGAGTCCATCTGTAAGCAGTCGGTTGGTCCTGATGTTCTTCGCTCCGTTTCCAACGTCAACACCACCGTGGACGTTTGCGGTCCCCTTACTACTGCTCTTGGACTACCCATCGCTGCCTCTTCGTCACGGAAACATGGTCCCCGTTTACAAGGCGCAGATCCGGGGGTCGGAGAGGAGGTTGAGGAGGAGCAGGTTGCAGAGGCGAGAGGGTGTATCAGGGAGTGCTGGAGGAGACGATACAAGCAATCAAGAACCTTGAAAGTTCAAGGAAAAGGTCAAGAAGGACTGGAGTGACCCTAGCCAGCGCAACATCGGCCACATTCAACATCTGGGCAGCCCCCTCCGTATTGGTCGGTGAGGGTGGCTTTACCGAAGACTGGGGTGCATTCGAGCTAGATAGTGCCAGGCGTTTAAGGGCAATTTCATTGATCTGGGTACGTTTTCATTTATCTCATCTAGTCTAAGTTCTAACGTGTTGTATTCAGGTACGGATATTACGGCCGACAAGTTCATTTCAATGATGTCCCCTTGCAAAGACAGGCCATCCTTCACGTACCCTGAAGACCAACTCCTTCCGCTCAACGGCATGATCACAGAAGAGCTCATGCACACACCCGACATGCAACGAGCGCGGCTTGTTTGTCATAAAGAATGGTGGCTCTACCGGCGTCACCATTAGACGCGCAACGGGATGCTATTCTCTCACTAATGACGAGAATGGGGTGGTAGCAAAAGCGTGGGCTATCTACAACTACAATAGCAAGTCCGACGTATTTTCAGACTGCGGTGACTCTGGTTCTATTATCGTCGACGAATTTGGTCGTATCGGTGGCCTCCCTAATGGAACGACGAAGACCTCGGATGTTACCTATGCCACCCCCATGTGGTGGCTCTGGCCCCGCATCAAGCACTTCCCCAATGCGCACCTCAACCCCACCACCATCTAGGTTCTGCGACAACAAGAATGAGATCATCGACGCTGGCGAGCCGTCTCGCTTCGTTGATTGAAGTTTATGTCAAACCCTGAGTTCAAGCGTAAATAGTAGCCTGAAGTATTTCCATGAAAAATACATGTATTTCTGAGTTGGGGGCAAAAACAAGCGATTCTACAGGATGTGTAAACGGTGAACCCACCCCCGTATGCTCAATTTCGAGGACAGTGGTCATCCATCGTTTTCGTCGAAATGTTCGAGATCGGTTTTATGTATGAATTCTGTGCCAAAATTACGTGGTATAACAGCAGAATCGTACGCGAGCTGCCATACATTGGTCTAGCGTTTTTCGATCTCATAGACTGAGTTCTTGAACTCTTTGCGGAGATTGGAATGCGATTGATGCACCCTTGCTTATTTCCCATAATCCTTCTTACCACGGACGATGCAAGGGGGCACCAGGATTAAAAAAAAGGACCAACAGTGCTAATGTACAAAAAAGTGAAGCATTTCAAATGTGGCATGTGTCCGAGAAGACTCAACACGGCTGGTGGCCTCGCTAAACTAGAAGAGTATCATCCTAGGTTCCTCGAGTCATCTACTCAACCTTGGATAGCTGCCGCGTATTGACAACGCCCTCAGAACGTGGTGAATACTATGAAGCAACTATGAAGTGGAGATTATTTTTGACCGAAATTCAGGAGAAGTAATACATTCACATCAGAAATCCAAGTTAGTATCCTCTCACTGAGTCCGCTACCTACAGAATAATTTGGTTGAAAACTTCCATGACATCATCCTCGTTTGTCGTGTCGCCGCTGACATAAACATGGGAGCTCAAATTCAAACTTGAACTGCTTGCTCTTGTTCATCGTGACCACCATCCTTCTCTGTTCGTAACCACGTTGGAATTTAGTTTTAGTAGATAGCGTAGTCTCAGATGGTAGATGCAAGTGTTGGACACACGAACGATGTCTTATTAGTTATTATACCGACTCTTTTATATTAATCTGAATATGTTTTACATATGACTTGTGTCATGT
>Ga0307507_10012364_pt1 | contig 10557 bp, 13 predicted proteins | sample 7_EM_MG_FD_207223 | JGI IMG/M metagenome (GOLD analysis project Ga0307507, IMG submission 207223) | Populus trichocarpa ectomycorrhiza microbial communities from riparian zone in the Pacific Northwest, United States - 7_EM | ecosystem: Host-associated > Plants > Roots > Unclassified | place... | reverse complement strand
CGCATTGCGACATTAAATTAACCTCGGTCTGACCAGTGTAGAACCACGAACATAAAGCCTGGACAAAAATAAGAGGCAGAAATTGCATTGGGAAGCGCAAGGTACCCACAATCATGATGTAGAACGATACCATCGCAACTCCCTCTGCCCAGTTGGTTTTTGAGTCAGCAGTGACGTAGTTGACTATGAAGCAAGCCCCAGTTAGAACGCAGACCTCGAACAGATCTACGGCAAACAGAGTTGTTAATTTGCACGATGAGAACCAAGGATCACGCACCGAAGAGGAGAGTCATTGGTTTACCGATCCACCAACCAAGAAGAACAAAGAATGGCATCCAGAAAAGGGTGAATTGTATGCTGAGGTCGATGGCTCGCCCTTTGGCCAGTGTCGTCGGAGGGCTGGGTTCTCGGAAAAAGTGGCGAAAGAGATATTGGATAAAAAACGCGCCAGCCACAGTCCCGTCGGCCGCAAATGATACGATGGGAAGGAGTATCAAACCAAACCATCTAGAAATCAATTAAGAAAGTGAAGATTTTCAAGAAACGTAAAAGAACCAACTCCTCATGTATATGTCCCCGCTCTATGACAAATTCGATACTCTCTACCATCTAAACGCCAAAAATCAGAAAACGCAATCCTATATAACCGGACCACTCACGTATTCTGCGGTGGCAGCCATGAGACCGATGCAAATGGCAAGCATTCCGAGGCAGACCCATTGATTTACCTCTGGATCAGCCTCCTGCAGATGAGTTGCTTCATGCTTGAAAGCCTCAGGAGCATCGGCCGCCAAATGAAGGCTCAAAGCATTATCTTCGCCTGGAGGGTTGTGAAGATAGATCCGAGAACAAACATAGCTAGAATAAGTCAGATAAATAAGTACGCGAGTTTCTCGAGTTTCTTACACGCAGAGAAGCAAAATGGCAACACCTCGACTCATTTTGAGGAACATGCCTCGAATCTCATCGTAGACGACTGGGTTCCCCGCTCCTGACGTTGTTGGAACAAAGCTTCTATCCATTGCTGCAAAGAATGCTGCAGGAATCATGAGACTAAGCACCCTGCGTGAAGAAACTCAGCCGTTACCATTTGGATGGTCAGTGTATGCAACAGAAATATAGCTTACCCGAGGGTGAGTAGAGAATGATTAAGCTGCGTCAAGTGCGGATGGAGATCTTGTTCGATTATACGTGCTCCTCCCGTCACAAAGGCCGTCCCGGGTACAAGGAGAAGATGAAGAATGACAACACCTGGACATCGACTGTTATATCCCACCTATCTGATGAGCGATGTATTAAAACACACCGACAATCGTTGACTTAAGTATAACCAATCTAAAGAAAGAAAGGCGTTCAGCCAGGTATACGGAATAACGTAAGAGAGAAAGGTACTCACTCGCATTTTTTCAGAAGAATGATGGCTAACGTTGCTTCCACAGCACTTATTGTACGTCAGTAACAAAAAATCAAAGAAATCAAAAAAAGACATCACTTGTTCAACGTAATAATGATGAGATCACCTAACTCAGTCCCCAGGTAATGAGCCAACTGCTCTCCGCCATAATCAAACAGACGCTCCAAGGGTATAATGGTAAGGAGTGAAACTATAGGAACGATGAGTGGGGCAGCTTATGCACACAACTCATAAGATATACGAGTGAATATTACGGTCGGGGGGAAATGTCGAAATCTTGACACCCACGCGGGTATTATTAACAGTAGGAAGATATTAAGCCCTGAAGCCAACAAAGACATCAGGTGGAATCAAACACAGGTGAGGTGACTTACAAGATGAAAAGAAAATTGCCCGGAGACTCTCAACCACTCCAATATTTCTCTTCCCTTTTCGCGTAAATCTGTCCCACAGGTGAACTAGCTCTTCTTTGTCGGGAAGATGCATGGACATATGCTGCGATTTCTCTGATTTTGTGGGGCTCTTCACGTTGACCTGATGGGGATGTTGACCATTCGAGCTCTGGATAGCTTCCTCCTCATCTCGAGGTCGAACAATCACGGTACGCTGCCGTGTTGTGAAGATGGCTTCTGGCTGAGCAGCCATAATTTAGCACGGTTGATGAGAGGGAGGAAGGGAAGAGTTGAGTTGAGCGTAAAAGAGCGTGGACTGTCTGCTGAGGCCCGAGGGAGTGATGGGGGTCGAACTTCAATAAAACAGTCCATGAGTAGCGCCCGTTGGGGCAGTGTTGTGATGGGGAAGTGATTTCCAGCCTGACACAACGCGGTCTGCATGTAAGTTACATAACCATTGCAAGCAGGTGCCAAGCCAAACGTGAATACAAAGCAAGGCTGCTCATACTTACATTAAATACATACACAACTGGTAAGAAATTCGAAGGAGTATGATACCTGGCATACATGATGGTCCGCTGCGGCGCCAGCCTTTGCAAATTTCTTCATCAGTTTCAAAGTGTATTCTTACAATACACGTACGACACTTGCAATTTAATTGGACCCCGCACAGCTCCACGCCCACTTGGCGTTCACTGTCCTGCAGGACTACGCGCCCTCTCTCACGCAACTGCACCCTATGTTCCCAATCTCTTGTGAGGAGAACGACCGTCCTGTCAAAACTTACGAGAGATTAATTATAAACAAGACTATGTTCCCAACGACCTCACATTTTGGTGACCCTCTTCATGATGGCATTTGTAGCGCGCCACTTTTGCCACAGATAACGGAAACATCTTGTCGAAACGAAGAGCATCCGATCGTCGAAAAGCACCAAGAAAATCTATTCAAGAATTACATGTAACATAATGTGGTCATTGGTAAACAATTCACAATATTACCATACAGTACAACGATGTTGGCGTGACAAGAAAGCTTATTCTGAACATCGACGACGCCTAGCCGCATCTCTGGATTTTTGTATCGGACTCCAGAGTTACTTCATGGACGTTATTAACAGCGTTCGGGGGTGCCTAGCTACATGGAACAAAGGTGGAGAATCGGAATGGTCTGTTTTCTCTGACTTACATCTCACCATATTCTAATTCAACCCATAGCCGCAACATCCTCATCTCTCCTCATTGTAACCCATCCAATCCTGAATGTTTGGATGTTCTTACTACTGCTTATCATACCCTCCTGGCGTCCGTTCTTTCCACCTGGTCACCAGTGCACACCCTTTCACTAAATGCGTTCGTGGACTTCGTTCAATCGGTATTGAGTGACCTGCCCTCTTCCTCTTCTTTATCCTCGACTGCGTCCACAAATGCTTCTATATTTGGAGAGCATCTTGTAGACGTTCTTTGGTCTATTGATGCCGAATTGGATGAGACTCTGAGTGATTCCCGACTCGCCATCACTGCGTCTGCCGACCAAGGAGCACCGAACTCGACGGTCTTGGCCAAGGCTAAGAAAGCTAAGCAGAACGCAGAAAACGACAAGGAGAAAATACAACTCATGGTTAGGCGGCTTTTGGTGCGCTTTGTGAATCTCTCATCGTGCGCGTGCAATTTTTTGATGAAAATTTAAAAGGAGTGTGGTATTATCAGTCCCGAGTCATGTCGAGAAAGGCTTGACTCCACAGTACTGGCAAGCGTTGGATTAATCCTCGACAAAGCATCATTAGACAAGAAGGAGATAAGGACACGGACGGGCTTATTGTGCGTAAATCTACCCTCTGCTTACTGATTAACTCACAAACAACATTAGCTACAAGCAAAACAAGTTTAACTTACTTCGTGAACAGTCGGAGGGGTACAGCAAACTAACAGTCGAGCTTACGAGTAGCTTAGGACTGGCTCATTCTCCGCAAACAGGCCGTCCGACGGAGACATACACCGCTATTGAGGATCGTGCTCGACCTGTATGGGAGAAAGTGATAAGTCTAATTGGGTACTTTGATCTTGATCCCAACAGGGCGCTGGACATCATTCTTGATGTTCTCTCAATACACTTAGCAACGCATTACACCTTCTTCCTTGCTTTACTGTCATTCTCGCCATGGTGTGGCTTATACCGGCCTCCGAGACCCAAAGAGGATGGTGCAGAGATGAATGTTGACCTCTCACCACTTTTCTCAAACAAATCACTCGAAGAGGTGCTCTACTTGGCAGCAAAGAATAGTCCTAACTCTGCTCCATGTCCGAAAACTAGTAGTCCTCGGGTTCTTGCGCAGGTTCTCGGCTTCAAGTTTGTGTACTATCAGGTACATTTCTTATTTGATTAGCCTTCATCAACCTCTTAATTTTCCCCCCTAAAGTCTTCTGATATTGTTGAAGCTGCTCCCCGGAATTTATATCTTACCGCTGCACTACTGATACGAGAGGGTTTCATTACGCTGGAAGATCTTTATTCGCATGTATGTGCCTTTTTTACTTGTCATACAAGACTGTCTCTTATCGGGGATGCTAGCTTCTCCCACTTGACGAAGATATGGACAACGACCGGAAAGAGTACATATCCAATGTACAATCAAGGATATCTGGAGCTAAGACAAGCCAGCTAGCCATGTCTGCTCCACTCGAGTCGAACGCTTTATCCCATTCAAAGTCTAAACCTCCAACACCAGTAGAGCAGAAGAAATCGGACGCCATGGATACAAATCAAAAGGTCGGACTACTGAATGCCTTGCTTTCTATGGGAGCGATGCAACCAGCAATTGCTATTATGTCCAAATTCCCGTGGCTAGTTGACGCACATCCTGAGATAGCTGACCTCATGATTCGAGTGATGAAAGCCTCTTTATCTCCCCTTTACGACAGTTTAATGGTAACCAAAGAGCGGAATGTCAGCTTTACTCAAGCTAGAGCTCGTTACGGAGCTTCCGGCGTTACTTACCCAAACCCTCGCAAACCGATACTCACCCTTTGGGCACCTACACCACCCAGCACTAGCACGACTGATTTCGTTTTCTTTTTCCCTGACTGGCCGGACAGAGTCCCAATCAGCTCATCGTTGGATGACTTGGAGACTGTAATTGAACCTTTGATGCGCTTCATTGGCCTTCATGTGTCGCGGGATCCCTTGTTTTTGACTAAATTTCTACGCCTGGGGCGTCTTCACCTGCAATCGACAGTTCCCATTGACCCTCAAACCAAGAAGCCTAACAGTGAACCAGACCCCGACAATCACATTCGCCTATTTTGGTTCCAGATCTTGAGGATGTATCTTTTACCAGCTCTTCCTCTCATACGTGGTAATGCGGTTTGCACGGTCGAGGTCTGGAATATTATTCGCCAATATGAAACCACTGCTCGGTGGCGGCTTTATGGAGAATGGAAAACAGCCACCTACAGAACCCATCCTGAACTTCGGATTCGAGAGGTCCAAGCAGATCGCGAATCAAAGGGCATCCTCCGCCGTCTCTCTCACAACACCATCGATTCCTTGTCAGGGACTGTTGCCAAACTTGCCCATTCTAATCCCTGCATCTTCTTTGCAAACGCTGTGAACCAGATCATGGCCTACGATAATCTAGCCAACGTTGTTATACAAGCTCTGCGTTACGTCACCAACATGGGCTTTGATGTTCTTGTTTTCGTCATCCTTGATGCACTTGCAAACCCAAGAAAAGAACGCGTGAAGGACGACGGCGTCAATACGTCAGACTGGCTTCAGAGTAAGTTTGTCTCCTTCCTCAAACTCGAAGGTAACTCAATTCCTCGTAGGCCTTGCATCCTTCACAGGAATGCTTTTTAGGCGCTATAGCGCCGATTTAACGCCAGTTCTGAGATACATCGTCCACCAGCTTCACAACGGACAAACTACGGAGATAGTGGTTTTACGAGAACTTATCTGGAAGATGGCCGGTATAGAGCCTTTGCCAAGTTTATCCGAAGCTCAGATAGCTGCTATGGCTGGCGGTCCCATTCTGCGTATCGAGGCTATCGCTTCATCTACACGTGGAGCACGACTAGACCCAGGTGACGCTGTTCTTAAAGGTCCCCAGAGACTTGGCAAGGGCCTCCTTGATTCTTCCTTAGCCCTACCACTGCTCATTCAAGTTGCTCAGCAACGTCAGGCCTGCGTATATAAGGCACCAGACGCACATTTGAAGTCTTTGGCAGGCCTTTATGATGCAGTGCGTCTATATGTTCTCACAGTTTATCTTTTCTGAGTTCGCCGCTCAGACGCATGGTGTTTTGCTACAATATCTCGAACTACTCACGTCGCCTTCAGTCGTTTCTCCTCAAGATTATGCAAATAAAGTCATTCCATCTGTCGCAGAGCTTGCAGAGCGCTACGGTCTATGTGCTCCTATTTGCATGCAAATCATTCGTCCAGTATTGCATACATCACTTCTGGCAAGCATGTCATTTCTTTTGTCTTGCGTGTCTGATCATCACTCCAGTCTTCCGCATTGGCGATGCAAGAGCAGGAACGAGCTGCTAACGAGGAAGTTGAGAAACGTCTGAAGGCTGCTCTGCTGACAAAGCGAGAACCAGGAACGGCGGCATCTCGTATCGCTTCTCCCGCCATTGGAACTCCTGCGTCCGAGATTTTAGCAGATGCGAAACAACCACCAGACGAACCATCAGGTACAGATGAAATTCTCATGGAAGTTGATGCAACTTCCGCGCCGATCGTTCAAAGCACAGATGTAAGTGTTTTTCAACGTGAAGTTTCTCCAGCCAAAATTCGCATCTTTTAGAGCCCTTGGCTACCTGAGCTGGAAGCCCTGTTCGACGACATCAAGAAAATCGCACCCGGCAACGCTCATGATGTTATTGGGTAAGCCCCTTGTCAACGTCCAATCGATTCACCCTAAACCATCCCGAATAATTTTAGACCTGGTTTCTACCTCACATTTTGGCAGCTTTCAACATATGATCTAGTTCCTCCTTCGGCGAGGTACAACGAAGAAGGCGCAGCCTTGCGCATCTTGAGCCGCCAAGAAGATTCAAAATATATTGCGGCAGATCGCTCAGCTGACCGTTCCAAGCGTTTGACAGCATCCTCCCATCGAACTCGTCGCGATCGCTATAATCACTTCATAAATACCCTTGCGCAAGAATTCAAGGAACAGACCTTGTCTCGGGCTTTTACCATGAAGCGCCTGGCTCGGGAGAAGCAACATTGGTTTGCGCAGTGTAGGAATCTCTCAATCTCTCTCATTTTCGTTCGCCATATTTACTCGCACATTATCCAGCTACCAAAGCCATGATGTTGGTGAACTCGCTTATTGAGCATTGTATTCAGCCACGGTGTCTTCTTTCACCTATGGATGCCGACTTTTGCGCCCAGTTTATCAAAGTCATGCATACTCAAGGTACCCCTGGTTTTCATACACTCATGTGCTATGACAAGGTATTCATTCCCTGTTGTCCCTAGTCCCTCCCTCTTGATATGCCTCTTTCTCAGCTATTGGGGGATCATGTCAAAGTCGTCTTATTTTCCTGCAGCGAGTATGAGGCTCGTAACTATGGTATAATTTCATATCCTTCTTCATTGTTACTCTGCTGACTCTTCGCTAGGTCGTTTCTTATTGGGTGTACTGTCGGATCTTCATAGATGGCATCTCGACGAAGCAGTATATATTCAAGATAATCGAACCAAAATTGGCGGGAAAACTGTGCTCCATCCTGGCCTTCAGAGAACCTTCTCAAACAAGACTGTTCAGGCTGATAGTCTTTTGAAGTGGGATGGGTTCCGGCAAATTTTGCGCAAATGGCATCGTAAATTGGCGAAGGTAGCGACCACTTCTTGAATATTCCATACCCTGTGACCTATGAGTTTCTGTTACAGTGCTTCGTCGAGTGCATTCAAACCGGAGAGTTCATGCACGTTTACAACGCGATCATCGTCTTGAAGGAGATTATTACCGTGTTTCCTCTGGCAGAGGTCACAGATACTGGAGCTGGACTTGATATTACTATGGATCGATTTTTAGAGATCGAGGAACGGGGTGACTTGAAGATCCTTGGTCGAGCGTGAGCTTCGCATTAATGTAAAACACTCTTCACTGACAATTCGTATTTCAGATACTCCGCCAGCCTGAAGAAACGAGAGACCTTCTGGGCGATGCCCAAACTACCAGCAAAGGTTTGATCTTATCAATTGACACCGTGTGAGGCCTTTTTGACACAGCTTTTGAAGTCGAACGGAAACGCTTCTCCGATGCTATCGACGTCCGGAAGCAGTCCAAATTCAGAGAAGTTGAAGAGTGCTCTCCCTCCCAGCAACGGTGGGCCCGTTTCTCAACCAGCTGCCGTAAACGATGGACGCCGAAGTGCAGTACAACCGCCTTCAACACCATCTGCCCCACGAGCCCAACTCGCAACTGCAACTCAATCTGCAGTAGAGAAGTCGACTATAGGTCCTTTAAATTCAGCTAAACTTGCGATGGAGAGGTAGGCGATTTAGAACCAGTCTAGTAGCAAATCTAATTATCTCGTAGCATCCCTCGACCAGAGGTTGTTAAGCGGGTTCGACCGGACCGCAGTGATTCTCCCAAGCTCACTTCTGACGCATCGATGCATCCAAAGACCGATTTGACAGTTGTGGACCGCAAAGTTTCAAGCCTTGTCCCCGCCGACGCACGAGAATCCCCTCACAGCCCACGCTTCAATAGTCCTGCTAATATTGACGCCTCCCGCTACCATTCAGCTACCTCTTTACCAACCTACCGCCCTCTAGATGATAAGACACCTCGCTTAGAGGGCCATCCCGATATGCCACCCCCTTCAGTCCCAAGTCAAACCGCATCGGCTCAGGAACTTAGGGAAACCGCGAGACAATCCATTCGTTCAGATAAGGTGGAGAGCAGAAGTCAGAACGGATCTGCGGCCCCATCTCCTCACCTCCGGTCGCCATCGCCTTCTAGCCGCCCTGGGACAAGAAATGGCAGCTCTGACAGTCGTGCCAGTGGAGGGCGGTCACGCTCGGACCGAGGGAATGCTGATGGTGGTTCGGATGAACGGCGGTCAGACAGGGAGAGCAGGCATGACACTCGGGATGCAGGAACTCTCGGACGCCGCGACAGTCTCACACACAACCGCGGAGATAGGCCCAACAGAGAGCGAACCTCTACTCGGGAAAGTGACAAGGATAGAGAAGACAAAGACCGAGGGCGGGATCGACACAGTGAAAGAGACCGTGAGAAAGATAGAGAACGTGACCGTGACAGAGAACGTGATCGGGAACGTGACCGCGACCGGGATCGTCATCGCCGCGACGAAAAAGATCGGGAACGAGATGGAAGAAAAGATCGTGACGGGACTGTTACAGGTCGTGTCGCCACAATAGCATCTCAGGATGACCGCGGCCTCCCTATTCGTCCCGATCTTTCGCGACACCGGCACCCTCTCCAAAACGGTGATGACGGTCTTGGAAAGAGAAGACGCCCTGCAGATGATGACGTGAGTAAATCCATTGCACAACGTGGGAAAGCATTCACTCCTCTCAAGCCAGAGCGAGGTTCAAAACGAAGCTCTCGCAAGGAAGGTCATCGTGATGAACGTGGTCGTCGATTTCCTGAAAAAGATAGCCACGACAGGACCCGCGAATCTGACCGACGACGTAAGGATCGGGATCCGGAGAACGAGGGACATGCTTCACCCTTGGATAAGGTATGTTGCCTTTATATCCTTTCCAATGGTGTTTAAGTAAGCGCAGGTAAACGAGAAGAGGCTACCTGACGGCCCCTTATCAAGCAAAATATTACCTCCTAAAACGCCTTCTGCACCGCGGGCCATGGCTAGTGGCGCAGATTCTGCAAGATCCAAAGCTGATCAGAGTTCAGGCCGTGAACGCAGCCGGGACACTCTACATAAATCATCTGGGCCGAGCAATAATCCGCAACTTACGCAACAAGACAGTGGACCTAAAGGGGCCGGGAGCCTGCGATCTCGCATAGGCGAGAAGGAGATATCCGGACGTCTATCTTCACCTACCCCCTATCGCAGTGACCCTTCACGAAGTGAAGACGACCGAGATGGTGGTAGGAAAAGGACCGCTTCAGGTACAGCGAACTTCTCAACCCGACAGGGCAATATTGTTGATGTTGTTATTCTAGACCGTGAAAAGGACTCCAATGAAATTCCTCCAGGTCCAGACAATGACCAGGCCATGCAGGCCCCCAAGCGACCTCGAATAAATCGGAATCGTTATAATTCGAATTCGCACGCTATCGCAAGGAAATTATTGCCTATTGATCCTCTAGCTGGTGACAAGAGCCAACGAAGACAAGATTAAAAATCACATTTTGTAGCATAGTTTTCATGTAGTAAAATTGCTTCCCCAGATTTGCAAGAACGTTGCCTTCTCTGCATTCAATTCGGTATATGACAAAGATAAATTATCAGTTGCACGACGATGGCTTACTTGCCCTTAATAAGTGTGAGGAATTCCTCCCTAGTTTTTTGTTGTGTGCGGAAGCATCCCAACATGCAAGATGTTACGGTGACTGAACCAGGCTTTTGCACGCCACGCATGGTCATACAAAGATGCCTATAGAACAAAACATCAGTACGTTGACCTTCATGCCATTCAAAGGGGGGAGGGATTACGTTGCCTCCATGACAACAGCCACCCCACGGGGTTTGATGGCTTCTTGAACCGCAATAGCAATCTGCTTGGTGAGACGTTCTTGTA
>Ga0307507_10012363_pt1 | contig 10558 bp, 13 predicted proteins | sample 7_EM_MG_FD_207223 | JGI IMG/M metagenome (GOLD analysis project Ga0307507, IMG submission 207223) | Populus trichocarpa ectomycorrhiza microbial communities from riparian zone in the Pacific Northwest, United States - 7_EM | ecosystem: Host-associated > Plants > Roots > Unclassified | place... | reverse complement strand
ACTCAGGACTCATAGTGAGTCATAGTGTGAAATCCATCAGCTGACTCGTCCGAGTCAGCTGCGCCCTATCTCGCAACCAATCAAAACCCATAAAACAAGTCATGTGCCTAACGGGGTCACATGCGTGAAACCCATGACTCATAATTATGAGTCATGTGCAAAATACATAAACCACATGACCACAATCGTGCGTCATGTCAACACTCAACCAATAACAATAAACCAATGACACGCTATTGCGTCGTCATGTGAAAACCTATGAGTCAACTGATCTCATAGTGTGAAAGATAACAAACCGATGACTAATAACTATTAGTCATGTGAGAATCTGCCTTGCTTAGTCACCGTTTGTGACAGCTTGTATTAATCAACTACTGGGAACAAAGACTACGTGCAGCGCTAGCTATGGTAAGGAAAAAACCCCATCCCCTTATTTTTCTCCAACCCGGCACCAGGGTAAAAGCCATCAACCCCAGTCTCTCTGGTATGAGACCAACCGCACACCAGCCACGCAAAACAAGAAATCCCCCTCCGACTAAGCGGTCGAAAAGAAAAATACAAATAAATACATGGGGAGGAATCAACAGGAAAACCCTTGCCGTAGACACCAACAAAGTAAATAATTGATAAACCACTAACGAAACCCTAAGTAACCGACAATGAAAGAAGAACAAAGGGGGTGCGGGGGCCACTGAAAAACCTGTGTGGGGTTGCAAGCATTACTCGAGAACCCAAGGCGTTGACATCCGCCACCGAGGCAGTGCAATACGACGACTGAGCCTAACCGAGGGGCGCGACTGTGGCAATTGCGAGGGCGGCGAGGGCAGTAGGATGCCAGCCGAGTGAATGGACTGTAGATGTAACCGAGCAAGGGGACGAGACCTGAAGGAGGGGAGGAGGGGTAGACCCAATAACTGTGGAAACTATCGGTAACCGTGTGCGTGTCTAACTAGGCAGCCTCTAATGGAAGTGAAGAGAATGGAGAAATCGACCATGGCCTGTTGAAATATTTTCTCCTACTGCAAACTGTAGTCCCAGCTGTCTGTAACTTGGGCAAAAGGGTGTTGCCGACCGTGCAAACGCTAAGCGAAGCAGTGAAGCGCAAGCGGAGAGAGTGGGTGATAGAGCCAAACGACCCCTAGAAACAAGGACGCCAGGGCCGAAGGACATGATGAGGGAAGTAAGGTGGGAGGGGGGGGTGCAGCTCACGGAGAGTGCAGGTGCAGCTCACTGAGAGTGCGGTGTTGGTGGATGTTGACGATCAATTCTCATGGTGTTGAGATTTCAATTGCAGGGTGTGTAGAGGAGATGGTTCGTGACCAAAATCCTATGTCCCGAGGGTGCCCTTTTATAGGGGTTCTTCTCTCAACTCTAACCCTGCATGACTCATACATTCGCATCACGCGACTCATGACTCATAGTGAGTCATAGTGTGAAATCCTTCAGCTGACTCGTGCGAGTCACCTGTGCCATACCTTCCAGCCAATCATAACTCATCAAACAAGTCATGTGCCCCCGGGGGTCACATGCGTGAAACCCATGACTCATAACTATGAGTCATGTGCCAAATACATAAACCACACAATCGTACGTCATGTCAAAATATCAACCAATAACAACAACCCAATGACATATTATTGCGTCGTCATGTAAAATCCTAGGAGTCAACTGATCTCCTAGCGTGAAAGATAACAAACAAATGACCAATAATCATTTAGTCATGTGAGATTCTGCCTTGCTTAGTCATCGTTTGTGACAGTTACTGGGAAATCCTAATAGACAATATCCAACGTCATGTTATGGAATAATAGCGATAATAGTAGATTCCGTTACAGACAGGTAGCTACAGTTGACCATCTTACAAGCTCAAATAGTATACCAAGAGGTAACCATAATAAGTCAGGTCTGGTATACTTAGTATACCATGGTAGACTAAGTGTTACTATAAGAGTCTACCAGCGAGCTATAGCAATAGTTACCCTTAGTGATAAAAGTGGTAACCAAAGGTAGCGAAAGGTACATTGTTAGACAGGGTAACCTTTCAGAGGGATTACTCTTCGGAGCTCAAGTAAACAATAGAAGGATTACACACACCTGTGCAGATACTTTATGAGGTGTCACACGGACTTCGGTAGAGATTCCAGGTACAACAAGGCAGGTTACCCTACCTTCGGAATCTTGTTACCCTACCTACATCAGCAAAATGTAAAAACCAGTCCTGGTCCACCAAGGGGGGATATGGTTCCCCTGGTCCTCCTGGTCCACCCTGATCCACCCTGGTACATATTTTCGGTAAAATTTCAAAAAGTGTGGATCAGAATGGATCGGACTAGACCAGGTGGACCACAGGGACCACAACCCCCCTTGGTGGACCAGGAGCGTTCAGGACCACCGTGGACCACGCTCCGACATTTTCCTAATAGCCTATGGTGTCCTAGTTACTCTACCTTGAGACCCAATTACCCTACCTTCGTTGGAAAAACCATACCGGCGTATGATAGAATAACTACTGGTATGCCTGGGATTAGATATTACTGGTGCCACTGGTAACTAAAAGGCATCCCAGGCCTTGGTATGGTTAAAGTGGGATTCAAGCCCAACCCCGGGCTTAGAATGGGTGTCCAACACCCCCCTCTGGCAATGATAAATGAGTGGTGCACAGGGGCAAAATGCCTATGTCATTCAGACTCTCCATACTAAATCTAAGGATTGGAGATAGGCTCATAACACTGAGAACGTTGTGGCCGTCCAACTGACCATATGCTGTCCGAGGGATATATAGGGGATATGCGGGTGACCGCCCAGAGAGAGGTCACCTACTTTGGCTCCATGAGGGACCTGACGGGTATAGACGGGCTCTTGCATGCCTATGGGTAGTAAGAGAGCCACCGGAAGGTCTACTGGGAGATTTAGGGACAAGTTTAGATTGCTTCCAAATCTGGTCCGGTAAATGTCGTGAGTTAACCCTGACTAGAGTAGCTTATCTGTGGGAACATTATTAGATTCTAGAAGCATATGTCTAATCATGGTAGAGGTAGTCAGCATTGTATTGGCTCCGGGTAGCACCTGAGGTGGACAAAACAACTATGCATCTCACCGGGGGAACTTAGTAGTCAACCAAGAATAGTATATTGGATCAGTAGAATCGGTGACTACAAAGCTTGCATAAAAGACGATAATGCTGATGGGCCAGAGAGTCTTATCGACATGAACTCTGCGAAGTTGTCTGTAGTTCGTCACTTACATGACAACAATCAGAAGAGGTTTTCTCTCATGCAGTTGTATTGGAGATACAATGCAGGAACTACTTCAGATTTGCGGACTTAACCATGTCTGAGCCATCCGACAACTCCAGATGTTAAATCAGACAGAAAAGTGTGTTAGAATAACCCTGAGCTGAGAAGAGTGCTCACGAGAGGTCAAAGTAGTAATGGGTGTTGTTGGCTTATAAACTATTCTACTTAAACTATAATGCGAACAACACTCTACTCTGATAACCATCGATTCTCGAGAACTTGAATTGAGTGAAGCTTTCAGGCTTAATGATATTAAGTTTTACTGTTTGATTCTTTTATTGAATTTATCTTTATCTTTACTTTGACTTTGAGTCTTCGGTGCGGTCGCAACCTTGGAATCCATCTTTCTATACGGTGCCCCCGTTACACTACCTGTCATAAGATCGTTACAGCTGTAGGCACGTTGGGATCCAAAGTTCTGCTAACAGAGATAAGCACCCCAGGGCTACCCCTCTTGTTCGCCTTTCTTTTGTCCTAGGGGATGGGTTGGCGAGTGCGGCCGACACCATAATTAATAGTCTGGCGGAAAATTCTAGTGGTCTTGTTGGTCGTATTTCCCTCTCCGCAAATTTCTTTTTGAGTATCTATGTATTATCAACACCCCCTATGTCAGCCTCTCGTAAAACTCATAGCTGACAGTTTCTTTTACGCTCAACTCAGGCATCACATGAAGACCTTAGTAGTATTCAAATCACAGATCTACCGAACCCCCTCATCCGCGAGCGGTATAGAGTCAACTCCACACGAGCTACCCACCTCACTATCTCCACCGGGGCCTCTCCCACAGCCCCTGCCAGCCCACCCTCTGGCTCTGACCTTCGTACCCAAGTTGAGAGCTCCGGCCACCCACCTATCGCCCCCACCAATACCATGGCTGCCGATATCGATTTTATGTATCATGGCGGCTTGAGCCCTAGACTCCCTTAGAGCTTTCAGGGCCAGATGTTGGAATATTTCAGGCTGCTTACGACATACATATTTTCCCATTTCCCATGAACACGCAACACCACTATCTCTACCTCTGACACACTATTCCATATGAACTGTTTCACTACCATTGGGTTCATACTTATCCAAACATCAACCCTGCATGTCTAGTGCGACAACACCAAACACTGGTTCACCAACAACGAAACACGAACTTCTCAGATGCCGAATAACAACCATACCCTCGGCTGACTGCAGAAGAACGACCTCGGGCATTCGGTCCTCGCCTCGGAACTCATGCAGAATAACCGGAGACATGGTACTAGGGTGGACGAATCTCATGTGAGATTTGGTATGCGCAGGAAGCATACTGCGGAAGTCAGTTTTCTCTTGAGGAGGATATAAGGTCATTGGTTCTTCCGCTTGTTCATTAGTTATCCATCTTGTTCACCACACATTCGTTTCGTCTCTCTACTCAGTCACCAAAACTGTTATCGCATCTCTTTGTTATCTTCTTTTTGTTTAAGTTACATCTTCTTTTCATATTCTTGTTCGTACGAATAAAAGTTCTTTGTCATCCGGCAATCCCAAAGTGCAACCCACTGCGAGCTTTCAGCCTGTTGTTCAATACCAGATGCCGGACCAAGATTAAATTGAAGTTCAGCCAAATAGGCACCACTTTGCCCTCTTGAGGAGGGTGAGGCAGAGGGAGTACCATCGTGTTGTCAGATCCGGCTTCACTCACCTTCAGGTGATTGACCCCACACACTTGTTAGATTGATGTATTCCCTAGAGGGGAGAAACTTGGCTAGAAGAAATACATTAGCCCCTCACGGCGATAGAAACAGTACACCGTAGTCTGCTTTTATCACCCTTTCTCTTTCCCTTTTCTAATAAACGATACAAATATTTTTCCTTCCTTATTTTTTTTCTATAGCAAGTCAGTCTAGCAATGATGGACAGATAAATGGAGCGCGCGTCCCTCTCACAATCATTTCACTTTTATCTGATTCTCCCCTTTTCTCTTGGATATATCCTTTGTATTCACTTGTTCTGTTTTCTATACCTGGCGCACGGCACGAGATAGCAGGATACATTTTGCTCAGTTACTATTTTGAATTTTTCTTTCTCTTTTTTCACTAAGTCGATTTCTGTATAGTACTGTAGCTTTAATATATCTAGAGGTTGTGACTTTGAATCATTCGAGCTAGCTTATCTTATCGAAGGATGGAGTCTGGAATGGGCTTTTACTGACTGAATTTCAATAGATAAATGGAATTGAATTGAATTAAACCACTTTCTCGGTGGGTGTGGGTGGCTGTATGATTTTGAAGGACGTGACCTGATAGCTAGAGGTATGCCAAGTAGCGGTGTGGTTTTATAAAGTCCCACTTGTGGCAAGCATTAAAGCAATAGCGCATAGCACAGTACTCTCAGGCACAAACAAGTCGTAAAGAGTCAAGGTTTGGCACAGGTCAGTTCTAGCGGCACATATATAATCCGCTACTGACAAACAAACTAAAAGTACTAGTACCAATCTATAGCCTAGCGGAACAGGATTTCAAACCACAACAAAAGCGTTTTCCTGCCTTGTCCTCAAGCTCCGCCCTTTCTCCGACGCTTACGCTGGGCAAATGTTTCACATTCTCCCAATACGCCTTTTTCTTTTAGCAGCTTTTTGGCCCGTCGATTCGCCCTAAACCATTCTGTTTTGGGTAGGGATTTTGCAATTATTTTTCCTAGGACCGGTAGACTGAACGTTATCGGATCGGTTGGTTTCATATCCTTTGGAACATCTTCGCCAAAGATGTCCTTCATGGTGATTTGAAATAGGAGTGGCGCCCCGGAATCAGCAGGTGGAGGGGGTAGAACTGCTGTACTAAATACTTCGGTGATATCCTTGTAGTCCTCGTTGGCGCAATAGACATACAACGATGCTTGTAACTTCCCGATTAAGGGCACTCCCAGCTCCTCATGCTCATTCAGCTCAAGTAATACCTTAGCTAGATCAACAAGCTTTGTCGACTCATTTATGCCTTTTATGAGTGCTCGCTCCCCGACCCGCACCCCCACCTGCCCCCCTCCAGTTCCTGTCACGGCGTCTGATGCCTCGCTGGCTGGGTCCATCTCACTGGTTGGGTCGGTCTTGCTGGTTGGATTGGTCTCGTTGGTTAGGTCGGTCTCGCTAGGTGGATCGGTCTTGCTGGTTGGGTCGGTCTTGCTGGTTGGGTCGGTATCGTCCTTTGTATGAGTTTCGGTAAAGCAGGTGACGATAACAATTTTCGTCTGACCTCCAGTGTGTAACAGCCAAAGTTTGGCATCAGTCTTTAAATCCTCCAGGGTTTCCGCCCACCCCGCCTCGCATACTACCACTGGAAATTTTGAGCCATCTAGCATGACGAAGGCATCAGGGAGTTTCTCCGTCGACCCACACCAGTCACCTTCAAACCCAGTAAAAGCTAAAAATTATTAGTTAAATTCCATAAATAATTCATCCACTGGCATTACTTACAAGTCCCTGCACCTGTAGTAACTAACTCTTGGGCTTTTAATAACCCAACTTTTTCGACAAACGTTCCAAAAACTGTTGTCGTAAAGAAGTACTGCAACGAGTCGTGGGTCGGAGTGGGCATACATTTTATTATTAATCGTTCGGAGAGGAAGTTGTACTCGTATCGGAAGTCCTTCTGCTCAACCAGTTCTGGATTTTCACTAATCCAATTGCGTAGCTCTTTATCCGAAACATTTTGAAAATGCACGTCACCTTCTGACATTTCCCGGAGTTCAGCAATTTTCTTCAAATCAAGATCTCGGATAGCAACGGTCGGTTCCATGGCTCTCATGAGGCTCTGTGGAAAGTTGGGAAGTAAGGGTCTTTATCGCAAGGGACAAAGTTTGGCAGGGCAGGAGTGTCTTTGCTTTTCAATTGCAGGGGGGGTAGCGGCGGTTTTATAGATGGTGCCAGCGGAGGAGATCCTATTTTTCGTTTGACCGGTCTTGGTAACCTGGGAACATGTGATCGATAGAAACCCACATCACAATCCCTATTCGAGTAGTAGAGGGGGCTTCGAGAGTTGCCACCATGGCCACCCCCCGCACTAATAGGTTCCCCGTAGCCATTCGACCACATAATTGTATGGACAGAAATAGTAACGAGAGCTATGTCCCAAGCCCTGAAATGATAAAAAAGAGAAACTGAAACAAACCGAGATGGTTAATCTAATAGGTTTCTGGTAGCCCCTCGTTTAAAATGTCTGGAATTGTATCGCCACAGTTGAAGGGCCGGGTGTCAACGTACGAAGGAAACGAGAAAATTGGGAGGACAGCAAGGAGAATAAGGAGAAGTGGGAGAGGAGGGTATTATACTCCGCAAAGGGCCTTACGGTGATGACGAAACCGGTCTGATGACGATCTGATAAAACTTTGCGGTAAATTTCGACCATATCTCCTGCGATCACCCAAGATAAGATCGATTTTCCCGCCAAATTTTATTAGATCGTCATCAGACCATATTTGTCATCAGACTGTAAAGTCCTTTATGTGAATCAAAAATCAATCACGTAATAGGTATAGACAGAGTGAAAAAAAGTTAATGAGACAGAGCTAAAGTCTCCTCTACCCTCAAGCTCAATATGAAGTAAACGTAGGGCGTCGCCTTAGGACAAAACTGAGGTCATGGATATTTTCTTGAGCCGGCTGAAATTCTTTAACAAGGGAGTCCCACCACTCTGTCTCACCAGTCAAGCGTGTGAAATGCCACCTTCGCCTTCTCAATCCGCTCCCCAGCGGGACCCGATATTCTCATCTTTTCAGGCCCTTTAACCTTGACGCAGTTATATCATCCAGCAGGCATTTGCACGGAAACTAAAGCCTCTTGGAGATGAGCTTTTTTCGAAGCGAGTACAGTCGAGTCCGGGGTGTAGATGGGGGCCCATGAGATGACCTGATGGTAACTAAAATCGAACTTTATCGCCACAAGATATGGTGAGGAAACATCATACTTGATAGGAAGAGGAAGCTCCCCCTTGTTTCGGTTCGTCAGAAGCTATAAAATATTAGTCTTTAGACATCCCCACTGGACCCATTAACGACTAACATACGTAAATTTGATCCAAAAACTGCCACTCATCCCCATTTGTGGATGTGCTTTCTATAGAATCCTGATAACCTCAGTTCTCTCCTAGGCTAGAGCAGATAGGGTCTTCCCGAACAACCACAACCCCTGTCACTCGTTCGCCATTCTCATAATCGATTTCTTGAAAATAAACACCGCCGCTGACATCCTGCACATATCTGAAGAATTGATCCTTTCTTTCGCAAAATAAAACCGCACTTCTTTCATCCTGCCATATATTGTGACCCTGCAGAGTAAATCGGGCGCCATCCAGCCACCGAAGTGTGCAGAAGCAAAATCACGCGTGAAAATACCCATTTCTCCTGGGCGAGAGGCTATTGACCATTCTTTCAGTGGCGGGCCATCATCCCACACCTGCGCTTTAGAATCAAAGTCGCTAAAAGAAATAGGGTGGGGAAGCATAGTTTCGTAGATTCTACCATTATTAATAAGTAGGACGAGTCCCAACTATAGGAACTTTTGATCCTCTTTGTCCGATAAACAGTGCAAGCCTATGATATCTCCAGTTGGTTCTTTGCGAAAAATCGGTTGGGATAGGCAGCCAATATTAGCTGTTGGAGCAAAAACCTTGTGGGCTCCAAGATAGCGTGGTCCAAAAACCTCACTTGTACATCCACCTCCTGTGAGAAACTAGAGTGAGTCAGCAAGTAATACTAGATGAGCCGGAAGTTGACCTACCAGAATGCCATGAACAGACGCACCACTACAGCAAATGACCTGGGCGGCCACTAATTCCCCCTCCTCGAAACCAATGCTGTCCCGATCTTTAGCTAGCTTTGACCCGAGGAGAGACGCGACTAGTCTGTCGCTGTTACGCTCTCTGTAAAGGAATTCCAATCCTCTGAGTGCGGCATCATCATAGTTCTATCATTCCCACGCATCTCCTCTGCCCCCTCCTCATGAAATCCATTTGCCCAGATTTCCCACTCTCCCTTGCACATTCGCCAATCTGGGATGTGAGGTCCTTCGTGCTCGAGTAATTTAGGGTTAGAAGAGGCGAGGGGTTCGCTTTGTGGGGATGCCTTGCTCATGCCTTTCAGAACACCTGATACTACTTTGGCGAATGGCGGGAAGGAGGGTTGAGTATTATCGCCCTTGGCACCACGACGTGCCGGCTTCTTTTTGCAGTTCTCTTGCTCGTGGTAGAATTGCTGTGCTAAATAATTCAGTGATGTCCTTGTAGTCCTCGTTGGCGCAATAAACATACAGTGATACTTGTAACTTCTCGATTAAAGGCGTTCACAGCTTCTCGTGCTCATTCAAGTCAAGTAACTGGTTGGCTAGATCGAGAATAATTAGTACCCTACCTAATTAATGTTCGGCCCCGGCGGAGCTGAATTCCACCACACAATTCCTCCGCCCTGGGAGGACTCAGGTCCCTTGGTATCAATATCTGTCAGACTGCCTTTTAGCCTTCCCGCTAACTTCGCCACCTCACACAAACCCTCTCTTCCCGTCCTTCAGTGTTGCTTCCCTCGAAAATGCTCTCCTTTGGCCATCAAGTGATTAACCATTGAGTCCCACGCAAAGTCCCTCGCAAGCTTTGATAACACCCTTTTGATTAGGAAATGCATACTTCGGATTGAGATATGTAGTGTCCAGGTATACGGAATCCAATTTTTGCCCATTTGCACCATCTTTTCCTAGTCTCAACAGAGGGTAATTCGGGATGCTCTGCCGAAGCCCTGAAATCACCGCAATGGAGAATTCTTTGCTTTCCCAGCCTTCCGACCCAGTCCTGCTCGAATAAGAATAACATACTTCCCGGGCAATGGTTCGCATCCAGCCCTCTCACACGAATCCCATCAACCACATCCGTCCACTCTTCAAACGGGAATTCCCGCACGTACTAAGGATCGACTCTTAATTTCATGTGCACAAGGTTGGCTGTAGCACGGGAACACCATATAGGACCGTGGTCCCATTTAGAGGTCAGACCGATGTAATGGTCACTATGGAGATAGCAAAGAAAGTATGCCTGGCATCCAGGAACACTACCATAATTGAACGCGTCTACAGTTATTGTTCCTCCAAATAAGATCTTCAAAAATGGGCATATGTTTTGTGCGCCCCGTCTCCCGCGCGGCCCCATCTCCGACTTCACAGCAGACGCCCATGCCTGTGATTCGATGTTTCGAGATATTACTTTTGAGAATGCTGGGGGTGTCTCTGGAATTTTCGATGTATGTGTAGGACCTTT
>Ga0307507_10012362_pt1 | contig 10559 bp, 7 predicted proteins | sample 7_EM_MG_FD_207223 | JGI IMG/M metagenome (GOLD analysis project Ga0307507, IMG submission 207223) | Populus trichocarpa ectomycorrhiza microbial communities from riparian zone in the Pacific Northwest, United States - 7_EM | ecosystem: Host-associated > Plants > Roots > Unclassified | place... | reverse complement strand
ACCGCCTCCACCAGTGGAAACATGGAAGAAGCTTGATCGGCGGAATATATTGCTTGGATGGTCTTGGTTTTCCTATATCTCTATACTCATCACATTTTCATTGTCTCATATTGGTTATTATCTCAATGTATTTGTTTGGCTTTGGAAAATTGGCAATTTAAAATGCACCAAAAGTAGAAATCTAAGAGTCCTAGCTAAGGCACAACAGTAAAAGGAGGAGATTCAGAAAGGCAGGAGATATTTCTGATAACTCAGAGTGTTAGATTTGCTCCTTTTTTGAGTTAAATGTGGAGTCTTTGTTTTGTCAAAACTTATATATTAAGTATTTGTGCAAAATTCGAAGACCAGTTCGCATCTACGTCTGATCCACTTCCTAGTCCACTAGGTTACCCGTCGCATATTATCTATATTTAGGGCCAAAATTAAGACCAAACTTGCGAATATAAATAAGAGAATGATTGAGGCCTTGTACAATTCGCACTGGGGCGATTTATTAAAAAAATGCATGAAGATATAACAAAGTAACATAAGCTTTACATCATACTAAGACCAACTACGGTGGGCGGCCATTCCCCGACCTTAGGGCCGTCCCTAAGAATTTCGAAATAAGGGAGTCTTAGAGCGAAATAATCGTCGGGCGGGGTGCGGAATTTGATCGCTAAATATGCCAGCAATTCCTCTGTCATTTATTTATTATTTACCGGTCTAGCGGTGGGAAGTCCTGGCTTGCCATCTATCCTATGCCCCCAGGTTAATATCTGTTCTGTCCTGAGCTCAGCACTGCAGCCCATTGGAACTAATTTTGTTTCCCTTCTTCTTGGTATATAGTGTTGTGTATATTGTTTTATGGTATATGATCAAGGTGGTGTCCTAGAGTGAGAGTGTTAGTATGGTCTAACTTCGAGGTCTCATTAACTACACACTCATACTAGGTGTCTACTGTGAGATGGCTAGTTTGATTGATTTCGGGGGGTTTAGTAACGCAAAAGTAGGATTTTAAATTGCATGAGTTTGGGTGAAAAGGTGGGCTGGTTAGCAAAGAGTTCATGATGGCGTCTTGGTGGCTTGTCTCACGCTTGTGTTCTCCTAGCGCAATAGGTAGTGTGCTTGTCGGAGCTGTATAGCTGGTTTGTGGGTGTTGGGGATTATGAGTTAGAAGTACTGTGCGCTGCTTAACCAATTTTCCCCTAAACTCTAGCAGGTAGTCAACTTCGGTCTCGCTCATGGTCAATCACTCGGTGGATATTGGGCTGATGCGTTGAAAATATTCGATGCCGAGGAAATGATCGACAGAGAGGGTTTTACGCAGTGGAGTGGAATGGCTTAAGTGGAGACACGAAGTTTGTATTAAGCGGAGATGAAGATTATGATTGATTGTGATGAGTTGATAGAAAGGAAAGACCTAAGGAAAGTTGTTCGCAGAAAGAAGGAAGTAGAGAGAGAAAGAACAGGAAGGAAAGAAAAACAGGGGTGTGAAAACTTTTTCATAACTCGTGTGTCGTTTGGCTAGTTTATACGCGTACCGGTGTGGCTTTAGAGTGCGGCCATTACACAATGATTTCCAACATGATGTATGCTAGAAATAGCAGTTTAATAGCCACACTTGGCGTGGGAGATCGCTGTACTCTAATGCCCCCATGGCACGTGTATACAGCGGAGGGATGCGCAAGGTATAAAAAAGATTTTCTGCCAACCTATTTTTCTTTCCTTCTTGTCCTTTTCTCCCTTTACCCCTTTCCTTCCTATTTACAACTTTCCTAAAAATTTCCTTTCCATCAACTCCACTCAATCAATAATAATCACCATCTCCACCTAACACAAACTCCGTGTCTCCATTTGACCCGCTCCACTCCACTGCGTAAAGCCCCCATGCCGATCATTACCACCGCATCCATTATTTTCAACAAGGTGCTGTCTCGCATCGGCCCCGGGGGAGAAGTTGTCAGTATAAGTATGTCCAGAAGGAGGGGGAATAGCTTCTGTACATATATTTTCTATTAAAATTGCTTAGGGTTTTGTTCTTGGACTCAACTACGGTTCAATGGTGTGCCTTTTGCTTACCCACTTGTTTTTCCTATCGAACTTTCTACGGCTCGTTGCAGGCTTAATTTGCACTGTAAAGCCATAGGCCCACTGTATTTATTTTTTCCTATCAAGTATAATACTAAGCCGGATGCACGGCATAAGCGCTTAGATGACAGTCCTGTAATTAGGGGCCCTCGGAACACATTGCGCGGGGTCTGCTCTATTCCTTTCACACACTGCATCGTTCTTCCTCCTCAAAATTAATTGCCATTTTCCTCTTCCAACTTCTCTGAACAGATACAGTAAATTAACCTATGATACTATGCTTGGCTCTCTTCCCTGCGCTGCTTCAGACAACGATAACAATTTTTTTCCCTCTTAGCAGGAATATCCTCAAATTGTCTAAAACGAAGGATTTTTATTTCCTAAGACAGGGCCCTGTGGATATTGTGTAGGTATGGTATTTAAAACAAGATGGTAGAATATGGAATTATCCTTCAGATTTACAGAATAATGACTGCAATTGGATTCAATATAGAAGCTCAGAGTTTAAAAATCTCTTGCAAAATAATTTTTATGCCTTTCTTTGCTTATGATATATCAAAATTCCTTTCTTTTCTTTCGTAGCCACAATGAATATTGACCATCGGTATTGTTTCATCCTGGCTATGTGGGGTAGTAAATGCATCTTATCGCGCCTGCGGGCCTCCGCCTTACCCTCACTATGAGAGACTAATTAGCACGAAGTGTATTGTTATTACCGTTATAATCTAGTTTTAAATGTGCTAACAAGCTTAGCTGGTAAAGTAATTACTACCATTTCTAAAATACTTGAGAAACTGAACGAACTCGAAAAAACCTGAGTGTCCCAGATATCTCGAGTAACTACAACAAGGGGCCAGAGCTATCGGAGTCTTCTTTAAGTGATCTATTGAAGATCGGGCACACGTAGACCTTAAGTTATTTTGCTGATAGAGCCAACAAAATAACCTCGTAAAGCTTTCGGCATGTGTCTTAGGGGTTATCTGTAGTAAGATCAAGCTGTTTTCAGGCCGGCCCAACTTCTCATGTGTTTTGGGAGCCGCGATATACAAGTTTGAGAAGCTATTGAAAAATTTCTCGTTGAATCCGTGAACTAGATATATAAAAAAGCCGCCCCTCCAAATAATTAAAAGGCTGAAAAACACACTTAATACTTCGAAATGAGGTTGTAAACGTTGGACAAAGGAAAGTCATCTCTCCATAAAATTGTCCGGAATTTCCCCCAGCCAAATGAATATTGTGCATCCCATAGCCCTCCTTTGGACAGCAAATGTAGAGCAACTTCACCCACAGGCTCTACATTATTCGACTAAATCCCACTTTTTCGTCATCCGGTTCAAGCCCGTGGGTTCAAGCCATCCAGTCTTCTACAAGAGGAAGACTCGAGCGTTTTCGAGGTATGATATTGCAGTAACTCCTGGTCGGTGAACTCAAGCGTCCGGTTCTTCCCTCTTCAGGTCTAGATGGGCGACGGCAGTACTTGAAAGGACGCCCAGGACGAATAGGTATCTAGGCGTCTGTCGTTATGACTACCAGGACGAACGGGAGGGGACTATAGGTGTCTCAAGTTGCCGAATCTCACGGCCTCCCCAGGTGATAGGCAGGCCCTTCAGGTAATTGGCGGGAAATGCAGGTAGCGAGCGTCTTGGAGTTATTCCAATCGGTAGGGACTATAGGGACTTGCTGTCACCCTCTTCGGCGGCGGGATTCCTAAAGGATGGACGCTCTTGCCTAACAGTTTGAGAGTGATGTCTGGAAGCCTAGTAGGTGCCTACAGGCATTCAGGGGCGCTTAGGATAACCGGACTCGCTGCTCTGGTGTTGATCGTAGTGTGACTTCCTCCACCCGCCATTCCGATCCCACCGGAAATCCTTTAATTTTTCACCTCGGATGGAGTATATTCGTAGTGTTCTGCTTACTTTCACCGTAAGATGTGTTCTATTCGCTATAGGTCTGTGGTCTGTGGCTGCTATTTGAAGGGAAATTGTTGGTAGGGATCTTATATCCATTCTCGAAGGTAACGCAGAGGAATGCGCTCTTTGGTTCTGCCAACTTTCAACAAAGGTACCTGTCTCTTCTCAATCATGAGACATTAACTCCCTCTCCATACTCTGGTAATAAAATTTCGCTTCCCGTTCGTTCGTGTCCGAGAACGAGATAATGGACAATCCAGTGCCATTCGTTGCCCGCAGAAAGTCTTATATCCCCGGCTGTGGGCCGCTATTCCAGTTGGCACCATTCCAAGATATCTCCTGGATGTGCCCTTCTGGGTCTTGATAATAAACTCGTATCCCCTGCCCCACGTCATTAGGCCAGGCGCAGGCTGTCAAGTGACTTCCTGCTGCGACTGCGACTGGATCCTCCGTATTGGGCACCCCCCTAGTGATCCACACTGACGGAGTAGCGCTATTCGCCCGAGATTCCCTTAGAGTGTTTTTTTCGCTCACAGTATACACTCGTACCTAAAACAATGTATTAGAATGAGAAGTAGTGGAGTTATAGCTATACATACCTGTCGCACGTCACCATCCAACCAGCCTATCGCAGCGAGTGGGGAATCGACTTTAGGTTTAATTATTCCGTCCCACTGTCCCAACCACTTCGACCCATCACTGTCTCGGGATCCAATGGTACCATCCGGGAGTTTATAAAATATTTGAATATGACTGGAGTTCCAGTTGAAAGCTGCAAGTGGTGTATTCTGAGTAGGCGTATGGGTAGCAGGGCCAGGTGCAGAGACAGTAGTAGTAATTTCTGGCGGGTCACTACTGGGTGTCGGCGACGAGCTGTTTTATCTCCAGGTTAGTACCTTTAACCGATGAACTATAGGTTTTGAAATTCCAGGAGACATACGAAGATGAATCCTGTGACTTCGACATTGTGGATTCCGATGCTCCATTATTGTTGTCCCTACTTCTCGCAGCAGTCACTCCTACCCCCCACCCAACTCCTGCCGCCACCGCAATGATAAGGACGACAAAGATTCCTAATGCAATCATGAAGGTCCTCCTTTTCATTCCCCATATTTCTCCTTTAGATACTTTGAATTCACTATTTTGATAGACCTCTTTTTGATTATCTTCCTGTGCATGCTGAAGTACCTCAGGGCTAGTGTCGTACTCGGGCGATAAGTCTGGATTTGCTCCCCCTGGAGATGTAGGCAAATTCTGGTCATCTGCGCGCCACTAGAAATTATTGTAATTGTTAGTGAAGATTCTTTTTGTGACGAATCAGAGTCCAATGACTTGCCTCGATGCTCATTCTTAGGAATATGGGAAAATTATGTTTGTACCTTAAGTGATGAGTAGATGTTCGGAAGGTTGAGGTGGAGAAGAGGTGAAAGGGTAGGGGAGAGACTCAGATGTAGTTCATATAAGAACCATTGGTTAACAAGCTCCATATTCTTCAAACAACCATTCTGCCTTGGGGGTCACTAGAGCCTTACGCCCTTCAGATCAGGAAAGGTAGCCACATATCGGAAGCTCAAGAAAGTGCATATTATATGGCTGAGCCGTGACGGCAGAATGCAAGGGATACCTACTCAGCCAGTAGGGTTCTGATGAATGTTAATTAAAAGTATGGTAAGGTTTAGACCACGCATCCTGCCCCGAATACTGGTAAGACGAGATCACATACCGCATTCCATGGCAAAGCGGGCCCACTGTATCACGAGAATGCCAACACAAATAATCCTTGTCCTAAGTAGCGTATCACAACTACCGCAAAAACTCGAATACCTTAGGATAAAAATGTGCTAGGATGGAAGGCGCCGTGTATATTCCTTTTATCATATTTCGCCCAACCCGGGGGCTAAGTTTACTATGTTTTCTCTCGCGTAGCTAAGAAAGGAAATTCCAACGTCCTAGCACATTTTTCTTATATGAGTACTTATGGTATTAATACAGGATTGTGGCCAATCTGGCGTATAATCAATCAGAGTTTCACGGGCGTTCTCATGTCACCATGCTCTCGCCTCCCCATGAGCTACTGTACTAAGTCGGATGCACAGTACTCGAGCAGAAGGGCTGGAGTGGCGGTCCTATAATTGGGAGTACCTGGAAGGCATTGTGAGGGGTCCGGTGAGGCCCATCACACCACCTTATCATACCTTATGCTTAAAATTAATTGCTTTTTTTCCTCTCTCAACTCCTCTGAATAGAAAACTTACTGCTTAGCTCCCTTCCCCCTGCTGCTCCAGACAGCCATAGCATGTTTTCTCTCTTTATGGCAATGTCCCCATATTTCCCAAAACGAAGGATGTTATTCCTCAAGACTCTACAAGTATCATGTAAGTATAATATTTGCCATCAAGTATAAGGATACTTGCATCACGGGAAGTAGACACCCCCGAAGACCCCCCCGTCTCTCCAGAGACCAACACGATTGCCATATCATACTCCCCATCCACTTCCCCGCTAGATATCTGAGCGACATGGCTCAACTATTTCTCCCCTCCTTGCTACGCTATGCCAGCACAAGTGGCCTGCTTTGTGTCGAAGCTCGAATTCCACTCTGGAATAGTATCAGCAGCTAGAAGGTTTCTAGCATCTACCGCACTTGTGGTGGGAAAATCGAAATATTTTTACTAGCAGCAAATGAGATGAGTCTCTAAAAGCCTCTAGTACCACTACTACTCAAGTACCAGGTTCCGCCAAAGCAGAACATGATTTAAGCTTTGTGGTGCCAGGTGTCTGGAATTAGGCCTGTAGTCAGCCTGCAATTCAACAATCAAAATTAACAGTGAACACACTCTAATAAATACAAGGCAGTTGAGAAAAACTCGCCATAGAAGTGCCCAAGGATCACTCCTCTTCAGTTATGGACTCGACTTTTTTCGTTGAGTGTGTCATGCAGGATACATGGATCTTGGATGGACACACACTCTACTCGAGTAGTGCTAGCGAAACTACTCGAGTAGTTTTGGGTGCCCAGTGCAAGGCGGCTGAGTGCATACTTGTAACACTGGCTCGATCACCATGCCAGGCACTGTAGGTGAGTGGTTGCCACACGCCGGCCAAATTGGTCTGGACACCAAAACCGCTTGCGTCCTTCATCCAAAATCTGGATCTTTTGCCGAATATTCATTTAATAAAAAACCGGAGCCTATGGGATTGGAGGAGAGTAATTCCTGGGTAATTCTATAGCCAGTTTCCCTCAATTATTTTGCTTTCGTTGGTGTGTGTTCACTATTAATTTCGATGGTTGATTAAGTCGAACACCGGGTTGATTCCAGATTCCTGGCACCATAAAACCTTAATGAATGCCCTGTGATGGGGAGAAGCTATGTGACGCGAGAAAATATGATCGTTTGGCACTGCACGGGTGTTCCCGTTCGTAGCGGCACATAAGGTTAAATAAAGCACGGTGACACAAAGATTGTCAGGTGTGATAAACCCCCGGTGAAGTTGTGGCAGTTTGCAGCAGGGTGCTTCTCCGGTTTGAGCAAAGCGTCCTCAGGGTCCAGATGCCGGTACAGTTTCGAACGAGGGCATAGCGAATGCCGGCGGGTGACGAACGGGAGTATTTGGCAATTAGTTAAGTTACCGGCCACCCGTTCTTTGCTAGTTGGTATTCGTATGCCCCGTTAGAGGGCTTAAGTTAAAGTCGATAGAAATATCAGGGCCGAAACAACCGGAATAATATTATGCAGGCATCTCGATCTGGTAGCTGGTCTACTCCCGTATGCTTTTGGATTGTGTAAACTGTATTTCTACTAGAATTGCTTGCTAAAGTGTGAAAGGGACTACCGGTACACTTGTAATTCTCAAAGTAGTATGACTTCCTATTCCGAGGTCGGTAGCCCATACAAACCCATCCCGAATTTCCCAAGCCGCCTCGAGGGGATTTGGGTGCAGGGTAAAGTGCCCAAGAAGAATCTCGTGGTTTGGGCGGAGTGGCAGTGCAGGGTGTTTCACCAGGAGGGAAAGAAGAGTATTGATATGATGATAATTACAGTAGTGAAGGTGCAACCTTTTTTAAAAAAGAACCTCGATAGTGTCCACTAGGTTTAGGTCCACCCAAGCACAGTACCCTCGAGGAATGAAATCACACCGGAATATGCGGTTCAAAGACACCTCTGGACAGCGGCGTGGCTTAGCGTAAGCATTCGAATGGAAGATGCCGTGTGGCAGAAACCCGTGATATCAGGATCGGCGACCAGTCCCTAGCTTGCGTAATCTGAGATGAAACACCCTGAGGGGGGTACCGTAAAAACTCAGTAAATCCACCATCGGCGCTCAGGCCCCTAGCCCCACGGGATCTCAGGTGAAACACCCTGAGAGGGAATAGTCTTTTCCAGACGGGTATAGCTTATTTAAGTTGAGCCCGCTGGATCTCATTAACTAGTATTCGTAATTTCGTTAACCTACTTTGTTAAGCTAATTGCGGTTTAGTACCCCGATTGCCGATGGTGGATTTACTGAGTTTTTACGGTAGCGTTTTCCAGACGGGGTTTGGCATGGCGATCCTAGCCCGTTGGATCTCATGAACTAGTATTCGCCCTTTTGTTTACCTCCCGGTATTCTGCTAAGCCTATTATGGTTTAGTACTCGTACAGTAAGTCCGTTGTGATCTTCAATAGCACATTTAACAAAGTTCTTGGTTACAGTAAATGTGTCAGGACCTTAGAATTCCCCTTCTGACCTGCGCAAGAGGCAAAGCTCCGCCCTCCTATTCAAGTTTCTACGGTGTTTCCATGACGCTGCTCTTGTCCAGACAAACTCCTGAAAAATCGACATCCAATACAGGTACAGTCCTCGTATCTCTAAACTCTTGATATGCTCTAAACACCCCTGACCCAACCCCATCCTCTCTCTCCTTGGCCCCGGGTAAACCTTATTCAGGAGCCTAATCCCCCCTCCACCACTCCCCCAATCCTCCTCTTTCCTATTGGGAAATTACTCGCAGTTATCACCCATTAGAACAACCCCGACTATCAAATAGTTGTCATGCTGAAGCATAAGCCCCACAAATCTCCTCCCCGCCTCGCCTATCTCCCCGCCTCTCTAGGCTGGCAGTACTGTAATTAGTGCGGCTGTTAGAGGTGCTATCGTAAGCTATTGCAACTGCTGATAGCGCGCATAAATTTCGCTCGAGTGAAGGGGTGTGGGGTTGCAACACAAAAGCAACCACGCCTCCACACCTTATCACCCTTTCCCCACCCTCGGACAACAAATCTACTCGTAGGCCTGCTTCTACTCGTAGAGGGCTGCTAAAATAGTCACACCCGAACAAGCGTTGATAGGAGAGGTCCCAGCCATGTATTCTCCATAAAGGATGGCTGCGAGGATTGCTGCGGCTCGGCTACGTTGGCGAGCTATTTCTTATTTAGCACATTTGCTGGAGAAGCGGAAGGGGAAAGTAGCCTATCAGCCGGCAGTATGATCCAATCGTCTGTCCAAAGACCTTCCCTACCCACACTCTCGAGTAAGCTCTCGAACGAACCACCGCAAAAACTAGCCCCACAAGCATACTCCCCGCAACAACTATGGCCGCTCAACGAGATGGCGGGTTGACAGTATTAGTAGTAGGCTAGCTGTCTATCACCGACGGCTGAGAATCGCGTGCCATAGCTGCTGCTCCTTCCTCCCTCCCTCTTTTCTTCCTCCCTTTCATACCTACTTGGATAAATTTGGGGTACGAAACGTCATGTGGGAAAATTTCCTCCTATATAACATACGATATACGCCGTGTGTGAATTACCGGTGCTTGTGAATGCGGCATTGGAGCTCGTTCCTCTTCTTCACCTGATTGGTGTGTTTTGCAGACAGGGGCGTCAGTGCCCTAACTAAAAGGTATCCGCTTCGAGGAAGCTCAGACTATGTGCAGTCTTAGTTCAATGCCGAGGTATTATAGGTGGAGGATTCATCCTTGAACGTGAAGGGGAAGTGAGGGAAAATCTCGTGTCAATTTCGGTATAAGTCATGAATTTGGTCCACCGGTTCACCGTATTATGCTGGACGAGATAGATGATAGTGGTGTCGAGGAAAAAGGATAGACGTAGTACTAGTATCTGATATCGGCGAATTTATCTCCTAGCTTGCTACCTCATTACTGCACTAAGAGCAAGAGTTAACTTTGGTCACTTTGCTAACACCAAAGCGAAAAAGCCTTGGGCATTAGCGTTTACTGCCATATATGGGGCACGACACCTTAGAGTACCGCTTTTTTCCAGGGTTAAATAACCTTCCAGATGGGCCCGATCTCCTGACGTCGAATGAGTGGAGACCTGATAAGGAAATAGAACACCTTTGAGTTATGGGGTGAGGATTCTTGGGGAATCATAATCCCTAATGTATGTCGGGTTGGTACAACCCATTGCCAATTGGGCAAAGCGCGACGAACCCAACCGGGGGGGTAGGCCAGGATGCCTGGGAGGTTGGTGGATTATGGTTTTTCCGGTTGCCGGGACAGTGCGGGGTCATAGCTCTCCCACGCACGGCCCATCGAACCTTACTACACGAGTCCCCCTTTCTGCTTCTCCATACCACATC
>Ga0307507_10012361_pt1 | contig 10560 bp, 4 predicted proteins | sample 7_EM_MG_FD_207223 | JGI IMG/M metagenome (GOLD analysis project Ga0307507, IMG submission 207223) | Populus trichocarpa ectomycorrhiza microbial communities from riparian zone in the Pacific Northwest, United States - 7_EM | ecosystem: Host-associated > Plants > Roots > Unclassified | place... | reverse complement strand
AGTTAAAGGTATAGAGGTAGACTTAGGCAAGGGGAACCCAAGCCATAGTATAGGTAATACTATAGGGGGTAAATACCTAAGGGCTCTAAGAGGGCCTAATAAAGGCGGAAAATACAATAGCAACACTTTTAAGGATAGGAATAATAGGACTAAAAGATTGGCTTTACTAAGTAGGTGTCCTAGTAGGTAGCCTAAGGTGCGAATATAGCTGGCTAAAACAGACACTAAAATATGTAATACTATTATGCCTCTTACGCACTAGCTAAAAAGTAATACTTTTAGCAGCTGGTATAGAAAACTATAATATACTACTCTTAATATAGAAAGGCCTTAAGGCGGCTACCTAGTGGCTTATTAACTAAAATATGCTAGACCAGTTCTGGGTTACAAAGGAAATAGTAATAAAAGGTAAAGGGGCGAGTAACAGGCGCCCCCTAATAACTCTACAGGAGTAGAGTATAGTGTGTAATACTAGCGCATCCGTAGGTTTGTTACGGTAGCAGTAGTTCCTAAGGAGGTTAAAAAGTAAGGTAGTAGAGCACTACTAGTGACTTATAGGCAACTTATAAGCGAGCCCTAAAAGGTAGGGAGACGGATTATGGTGTCACAGTGCTGTAATACAAGTAGGCTAAATAACTACATTGTGGTATGAAGAGGAGAAGAAGATGGAAAGGGGGTATTATATATAAATAGTAGGGCCAGCCCGCCAAGGCGCTAACGGTGGGCCAGCTAATAGTAGGAAACAGTATGAGACAGTATACAATAGGTTAGTGCCGTGATAGTACTCCCCTCCCCTAGAAGGTTTGGTCCCTAAACTAAACAAATAACTCTAAAAACAGGTAATGCGCGGGGGCTGGTTTTTGTTGCGAAGATGTTGGTTCCGCTTACCGCCCTTAGCCGAGCCAATGGCGATTTTTTATCCCGGGGATGGAAAATCCTGATTAGTTAGTTTAGTGAATAAAGTTGGTAGAACTCTATACTGCCACCAGAATTAATCTGTGTGGCGTTTTATAGCGTTCCTTGGCAAGAATCTGGCCAATTAGACAACTTTAACTGGTGGTTAAAGTTCTATAACATCTCAACCACTATAAATTAATATTGTGGTTGGCTATAACCTTGGTGTAACTTTTTTTTATCTTATGCCTAGTCTGGGGGTCTGGGCTTCTTAGGGTGTTGTTTATAGAACTTATATAGTGCGCGCTCGCACCCTTTTAGGGACTTCTTGGGTTCCTAGGTTTCTTTATTATAATACTTCCACTTAATATAATATATTAGGCCGTGCTCGTCTATTTATTTATTATGTATATTAAGGATCTTTTTAAATTCCTACTTGTCCGTGATGTTGCTATTATTGTCTTTTTCGGCTATCCTTCCTGTGATATTATAACGTTCCTCTTTATTAATGCGTGCTTGACCAGAGATCTCTTTAGGGAACTAGAGGCGGACTTTTAAAGTATAGAAAGACTTGTTAACGCGGATGTAGTCTAGGAGGTTAACTATAACTGCTCCTCTATAGGCAGCTAGGACGGGCTAGGGTCTGTTCTAGTTATTATCCTACTTCCTCTTGGGCCGGTTAGTCTTTATATTTTTAAGGCTAACTATAACTATGTTATCCTTTTTGAATATTATACCTTCGTCTCGTTTTATATTAGCGTTGTCTTTATAGCGTCGCTGGGAGATACGAGCTAGGGCTTTAAGCTGGGTTAAAATGCGCTTGAAGTGGTTAGTAATAGTATTAGCTTATAGGTACTCCTTCTTTATATATATAGATAGGGCTGATGGCTGGGGGCCTGCTGGTTTGACGCCTAGACGTGGGTTATAGCTATAGTTGGTAAAGAATAGTAAGATTCCCGTGGTCTTATTAATCTGGTTATTTGTAGTAAACTTGGTAAGGGGGAGCTAATCTACCTAGTTGTCTTGGGTAAAGCTTATAAAGGCGCGTAGGTACTTATTTATTGCTATATTAATAATCTCGGTTTGGCTATCTATTTTAGGGTGCTATGTGGAACTAGGGCTTAGGGTTATCTTTAGGCGCTAGTTTAGGCGACGCTAGAAGTTAGAAACGAATAAAGAGCCTCTATTAGAAATAATAGTATTTGAAGCGCCGTGTAACTTATAGACAGTATAGATAAATGCTTTAATGAGCTCCTTAGTATCTAGGCCAGTGATAGGAATAAAGTGTCTTATCTTTATTAGGCGGTTAACAACGATAAAGATATATCTATATATTTTGCCGTTATGAAGGCACTTAGGCAGGTTAATAATGTAGTTAATAGAGATATTGGTTTATGGGCGGACTGGTAGTTCTAGTAGTTTTAGAAAACCGGGCGGTGCTAAGCATGGGGTCTTTGTGCGGAAGTAGAGAGCGCAGTCTTTTATAAAGGTAGCTGTGAACTGTAAAATACCTGGCTACTAATAGGTTTGATTAAGGAGGTCTAGTGTTTTAACGTGGCCTGGGTGGCCCGCAGGACCTAAACTGTGCGTGCGGTGTACGACTTCTAGTTGGAGTTTAGGTAAATTAGGGACAAATACTTAATTCCTATAGTAGATTAGGCCGTTGATAATTAAACATTTGGATTTATTATAGCGGAGTAACTTCCTGATCTGCTTAGGCTAGTGATGTACTTTACGGCCTTCCTATTTGCGTAGCGTAGCTAATATATCCCTAGCGAGTTTATTCTCCTTGTAGGTATTCTTAATAAGCTCCTTAAGGGGTTTTTTCTTAGGCTCTGGGTTTATTACTGTAATAAAGTCTTTGACGCTCTGGTCTTGGGATTTGCTCAGCAGCTCTTCTAGGATAGTGGGGTTAACTTTTTTTTATAGTAAGACAACGCGGTCTTAGTGTTATAGACGTTTATTACTAGTATTAGTAGGTGCTACGCCTAGGAGACGGCTAAGAGCGTCTAGGATTATGGCTTTGGTGCTAGGCCTATAGGTAATAATAAAGTTAAACTAAGAGAGGAATTTAGCCTATTGGACTTGGCGCTAGTTTAGTTGTTTTGTTATTATAAAGGTCTGGAGGTTCTTATAGTCCGTAATAATCTTAAATGGTTGCTTAGTTTCTTATAGTTTAGGGCGCTATTTTTCTAGTGCTTTTATAATTGCTAGGAGCTCCTTATTGTATATCTTATAGTTATATTCTGGGGCGGAGTGCTTAGTAGAGAAGAATATAACTGGCTTAAGTTTGCTATCTTTGCTAGCTTAGTAAAGCACTTCTTCTAAAGCCTAGTTTAAGGCGTTTGTCTCTACTACGGTTTTCTTTATGTAGTCGTAGTATGCTAGGACCGGTGCTGTGGTAAATACTGTCTTTAGTGTTTGAAAGGCTTATACTTAATTAGGGCCCCATAACCAATTGGTACTCTTCTTTAGTAGCCTAGTTATGGGTTTAACAACTGCAGAGTAGCTTTAGATAAATTGTTAGTAAAAGTTCGCGAAGCTGAGAAATTGCTATAGTTCTTTAATTAACGTTGGGTCCTTCTATTTCTGTAAGGCCTGCACCTTCTTAGGGTCTATAGTTATGCCATTAGTTGAGATAATTAAGCCGAGATATTTTGTTTTAGTAGTATAAAACTTAGACTTATTAATGTTAATCTGTAGTCCAGCGTTGCCGAGTCTTTGGATAACTTTATTTATATATTTAGTGTGCTTAGTGTGTGTTTTAGAGAAGACAAGGATATCGTTAAGGTAGGCAGTGTAGTAGTTATTAAGGGCGTTGTGTAAAATATGGTTAATATAGTTCTGGAACGTGGCGGGCGTATTATAGAGATTAAATAGTATAACTAATATCTTATAGAGTCCGAACTGGGTGATAAATGCTGTAAGCTACTTATAACCTTCCGCAATCCGGATCTGGTTAAACGCAGCAATTACGTTAAGCTTAGTAAAGTACTTGGCACTATAGAGTGCATTAAGTGTCTTGTGGATTAGTGGCAATGGGTACCGATTCTTAATAGTAACTGTATTTAGGCCTTAGTAGTTATAGCAGATTTATACGCCACTACTAGGTTTCACAGTAAGGAGGAGTAGTATAGCGGCTAGTAAGGTTAATTTGCGGATAAAACCCTTATCTAGTATCTTGTTAATCCATTTCTTTATATAACTAAGTTTAGTAGGTAAGAGTAGTCTGTTCTTGTAATACGGGGCCTGCTTTCCAGGCATAATCTTAATTTTATGGTCCTATGGTCGGTAAGGGGGCAGCTTATTTACATTCTTAGGGAGGAAGTGTTTAATATATTCGCGAAACTCTTTTGGTAAGTATTATAGAATATCTTTATAGGTTAATCCTGGTTTGCCTTTTAGGAATTTCTTGATATTAGTATTAACTATTTTTTGGCGTAGAAACTTAGGCTTAGTTTTTAGGTTTATCTTAAGGAAGTTATAAAAATAAGGGGGTAGCGCTTTGCGGGCTTCCTCTATTATATAGTCGCCTTCTACTAGCCGGCGGAAAGATCTTTTTGATAGGTTTGGTACTTCTATTAGGCCTATAGGCAGCTCTTTAAGCAGCTATTAGTGTTCTTCTTATTTAACTAGTTTTACTAGCTCCGCTATATAGATCCTTATTACCTTTACGTCTTTTTGTTTACAGAACTGGGTAAAATTAACGGTATAAGTGCATCTAATATTATCTAGGTTAGGGCGTATCTAGTTCTCTGGTGCTATGGCTAGGCTGGCACGGCTTGGTCAGCCCAGGGGGGCGGAAACGAGGCGGCAGCCCTATACGGTACGCGCAGAGGACGGGTGTGAGGTTAGGCGTTATAGGGGGGAGGTCTTAATTGCTCTGGTTTTAGTCTTAGCTGTAATATCTTTAGCTGTTATACGTGTGGTTGCATGTGCGTATAGTAAATAACTTAAAGTTAGGTGTCTTGTTGGCTGACCTAGGTTAAGCGGGTATATATAGGGGACTTATAATTCTGGCGGTGTTTGTTTTTTTAGGGATAGGGTAGTAGTCTAGTCTTCTAGGATCTCCGCTTTGTTTATTGCGTATATTGGGTTACTAGTGTTAGGCACCTCTTCTATTGTTAGCTAACAGTATCTGAGCGTTGGCCTTGTAATGCGTCCGTATAGTGCTACTTGGTCACAATCAGGAATATGCCATAGGAGATAGTTATAGGCATAGTAATTAGAGTTAAACTTAAGCTCTAGAGCAGGGAAGTCTGCCCTTAGGTTATATTTTTTAAGCTAGGGCATTCCAAGAATTACTAGTATAGAGGGTAATAATTTCGTGACATAGAAAAGCATAGATTCTGTATAGTGGCTAATTATCATTTTTGCTGTAAAGTAGTGGGTAATAAAGCTGGATAGGAGTCCGTCAGCAAGGCGGAGTGGTTTTGGGACTAGGAGTCTTTTTGTTATAATATTATGCTTTTTTATAAGCAAGTCTTCGTCTGTAAATGCTGGTGCTGTACTACTGGTGTTAACAAGGCTTACTGTTTCAATAAAAACTTATAGGAGTAGGTTGCGTAGTAAGGAGAGGTAGGTCTAAATAAGAATAGCATTTCTATTATTATTTACTATTCTAAGGTTAAGTAGTAGTTAACTTAAAACAAGGTCTAACTAATCTAGTAGTATAGATTTAATCTTTTTATCCTCCTTTCTATATAGTTCTAACCCTTGGAGGCGACTTAGTCTAAGGGTTGGCCTTTTAATAACTAACTTATAGGGCTTGGTTAGTGGCTATAGTCTTAGCTAGTATGTCCTAACGTATTAGTCTCCAACAGTGTATATATGCTAGAGAGTACTTTACTAATAATATAGCCGGTCTTACAATTGGTAGCAACACGGAGCACTTATCTATAGTTTACGTATGGGACCATTGGCTAGGGCTGTATTAGGGAAGGCTATTATAGGGGCGGGTTTCTGTGTCCGAACTTACATCCTTATCCGCGGTTACTGTTTCGGTTGCTATTCCCTCTGCTAAAGAATCCGCCGCGGCTAGAAGGGGGTTGGCGCGGTAGTATTAGGAGGGGATTTAGGTTTATCCTAGGGTTATAAGCATCTTTCTAGTGGCTAGGTTAACCACATGCTATATAGAGTCTGTTATCCATACGGTATCTTTAGACGTTATTAGGGAGGCTACTACTACCACTACTAAATTTAACGGCGTTAAGGTCTATTAGGTTATTCTATAGTACTAGTGCTAAGGTATTGTTATTAGGTAATATAGGTCAATAGCCGCCAGCGGTACTTAGCTTAGCGGTATTTAGCTTTATATAGTAGGCATAGTTCTGTAGGTTATAAGCGAATACGTCCATCTGCTTACTCCAGCCTTTATAGTCAGCATCACCGATTTTACGGCTAAGGGTAAGGGCTAGGTCTTTTATCTTTAGTAAAATATTCTTTTTAAGCAAGTCCACTTTTTGTTCCTTAGTCTTGTTTGCTTTAATTATTAACTTATTAAGCTCTGCTTTCTAGGACTAATAGTTACGCTCGCCCTGGCTTAAGGTATCCAACTTATTTTTAGCCGCTTGGGTTGTATTAATGGTCTTATAGTGCTTCCTTATATATACGAGCATAGACTCTCGGTCGGAGAAGGTCTATTTGCTCAAGTTGTTTGGGTATATACGTAGTATATTAAGGCCATGCTTGATATAGTCATAGGCCTTATCTATTAGCATGTCTGATATGTAGAGGATTTTATCCATTAGAGTCTTAAAGTACTTTATATCTCTCTAGAAAACGCCTTGGATCTTTGTTTTCTATATCTTAAATTTTTCTTATTTTTTAATTGGTGATCCCTTGCCATTAAACGGGGTTAGATCTTTTGCTTTACGCTTTTTTCTATAGGGCTTAGTTAGAAGAGGGGAGCTAGTAGCTATATTCTTCTTAGTAATGGTCTAGGTAAGTATAGTAATCTAAGAGCTTAGACTTTATATAGTCTTAGTATATGCAAGAGCTTGTTGTTCGTTTTGTTATACACATAGTTTAAGCGTCTTAAGGGAGTTAATTCTGTGCTAAGCTTCTTTAAGTTAAGACTTTATAGTTCAGCCTTTATTATAGATGGCTTAGAGGCCATTCTCAACACTAGTTAAAAAGGTTATATATATAGAAAGGTGCTAGAAGGTTCCTGCCATATTAAGGTCCTTAGGGTACTCTAGGCCATTCCTAATTGCCCAGGTAATGTGGGTGTAGGAGGTATTAAAGAGGCAGGCAAGCGCTTCGCGTAGGTTCGTTGACGGGGTATTATCTATATTATAGTCGCCTATTTTAAGGGATCTAGGTAAGGCAATTAAAATCTATAAGGCTGGCTATAATGCTAAGATTGTCTATAACTGTACTAAGATTGTTTAAGATTATACTGAGATTGTCTAGGACTGTGCTAGGGTTGTCTAGGACTGTGGTATGGTATTATTAGTCGCGCCAGGTCGCGATTACACTGGGAAAATAAAGACAGTATACTTAGAAAGAGGGAAAAAACAAAGGTCATAATGGGGCACAATTAGAGATACCATAAACTGTCATAGTGCTGTAATGCAAGTAGGCTAAATAACTACATTGTGGTATAAAGAGGAGAAGAAGATGGAAAGGGGGTATTGTACATAAATAGTAGGGCCAGCCCGCCAAGGCGCTAACGGTGGGCCAGCCAACAGTAGGAAACAGTACGAGACAGTGTACGACAGGTCAGTGCCGTGACACATAGGGTTTTCTCAAATAGAGTTTTCTCCCTATATGTATATAAGGAGTAGTCCGCGTAGGCCTAACAGGGATCCGAATCGGACGTTAAGCAATGAATAATAATAATAATACTACTTCTAGCCTAAAATAATAGACTTAGTTAAACGCTTTATAGGCGCCTACTATGGTTATAAGTGCGCTAAGGCCTTTAATATAAAGTACTAAGGACTACTGCACCCTCTACTAGTACCTATACAATAATAGGCAGATATTGCTATTAATTTTATTATTAACCTACCACCCTGTAAACGACAGGGCTGTACCTATAAGAACATCCTTATAATAATATACCGACTTATAAAAGAGCGCCACTACGTCCTAACTAAAGGCGTAGCCGTTAGCAACGTTACTAACGCCTTCTTTCGCAAAGTTTACTAATTACATAGGTTACCTAACTTAATTACGTCCAACCAAGGTATATAGTTTAACTCCGATGTATAGAGACGAATCTGCTAACGCCTTAGCATCTCTATTAAGACGAATCTGCTAACGCCTTAGTATCTCTATTAAGATATCTATATCCTTCCACTATAAAACCACTAGACAACCGGAAAACGCTAATACTAGCATAAAAGCGTACCTATAACAGGTAGTCGCCTATAATTAAGATAACTAGGTAGATTACCTTCTACTAGGTAAATTCGCAGCAAATAACCACGTCTTAACTACTATAGGACTTATACCGTTCTTCGTAAACAAGGGTTATTACCCCTAATCTGGCATAGAGCCACCAGAACCTATTAAAAAGAAATTGCTATATAGAAAACGCCTTAAGATGCTACTTGCCGACTAGCATGCAGACCGTATAAAAAATCTACTTAACTACTGTAAGGGGGAAATGGCCTAGGCTTAAGCAAAGCAGGCCTACTTCGCCAACCATTATAGAACGCTACCACCAGAGATGCGTGTTGGCAACTAGGTATAGCTAGATATACGCAATATCTCTACGCAGAGACCTATAAAGTTACTTAATTATAAGAACCTTAGCCCCTACCTAATTAAATAAGTTATTAATAGGGGAGCCGTATATAAGCTAGAGCTCCTACTTGCCCTAGCTACTCGCGGAATATGGCCTATATTTTACCTATAGCTACTATACCTTTACTAGCCTAACCCCCTACCGGGACAGACATAGCCTAAACCCCTACTAATACTAATCTAAGATAAGAATAAAGACGAGAACCATAAGGAATAGACCGTTAAATAAATTATTAACTCTAAATACTTTAGTAAAGGTAAAGGACGGCGGCTCTACTACAGAGCTATCTATATAGGATTTGATATAGATTAGCCAGAATGGCAACTATAGAAAGACTTTAAAAATGCAAAGGACCTAATTAGCAATTTTTACTACGCGAACCTATAGAAACTGGGCCTAAGCAGAGATTTTATACCTAATCCTCTATGGGAGTCCTTATAGAGTTAAACCGTTATATATTGCCACATAAGAGTAAATTGCCGTTAGATTGCCGCAGATTACCATTATATAATAGCAAAATGCGATTATATAACTGGAATATTAATAAAATGTCCAGGAACTTTAACCGGCGGTTAAAGTTGTCTAATTAGTTAAATTTTTAGGTACCAAGCCTTATTACATGACGTTGTTTTAAGCCCTTAGCGATACCCCCTTACTTTTCCTTCTCTATACCTTAAATGTCCCTTCTACATATATATAGCAACCACAGCGTCGCCAGAGCTCCGCCTCTATAAGAGGGGGGGTAGTGTTACGGAACCCCACCGTAGGGGCCTCCATAGGAGAGCCCCGTGCTCTCGCGTACACCTCGCGTACAGCTTACGTCAGCTACGCGTAGGTATATCACCTCCTTACGCCCTCGACCCTTACGATCGATCGCGCAACATCTTGTAGACTCCCCGAATACATACGTTCTGTAGCCATTGCCCCCGTCTCATGACAATAATATTAGAAAGAATAAATATATATCTAGTTCTATCTACGACGAACATAGGCCCTTATATAGGCCTATGTCCATAGTGTTAAAGTAATTGCTAAGGATACCGACCAAAATGGAAACAAAGGGAATCTGCTTATGTAAGCAGGAAAAACGCATATAGAGGACTCTTCCAGAACCATTGTCAAAATATTTAATATATAAAGCTTTAAATTGGAATCACAATCTACTATATCAGATCCTACATAGAGGGCTCTATATTAAAGCCTTGCAGTCCAAATATATACTAGATTTGTGACCAATATAGTCTTCCTTACCTAGCGGTGACCAAGGCGCCTTAGTCTTACTACTACTTCTAAATTAAGCAAAAGCTCTATATAGGGGGGTCCCAGGGGGTCTCCCCCTGGAAAACCTCATCTCTATATATATTAATTAAAGTCTATATAATAAAGCTCTAAATTATAAACTCGGGTCAAAATTTTAGTTGGGGGGCCAACTATCCACATGTTATAGAAGCTTACAAGAGCTCTGCGGAATAAGGCTTAGGGGGAGCCTCTACCAAAGCTCAGCAAAAGCTCAGCACAAAGCTCTGCGCCAAGCTCTGCGTACGGAGGCTCTGCGCGAAGCTCTGCGTAGGCTCTGCATAAAGCTCTACACGAAGCTCTACACGAAGCTCTACACAAAACTCTACACGAAGCTCTACACGAAGCTCTACACGAAACTCTGCACGAAGCTCTGCACGAAGCTCTGCACGAAGCTCTGCACGAAGCTCTGCACGAAGCTCTTATAAAGCCTCCGTAGTAGAGCCGTTGTACGCAGAACCGTCATACGCAGAGCCGTCGTGCAGAGCCTCCGTATACAGAGCTTCGTACAGAGCTTCGTGTAGAGCCTCCGCAGAGCTTCGTGCAGAGCTTCGTGCAGAGCTTCGTGCAGAGCTTCGTGCAGAGCTTCGTACAGAGCTTCGTGCAGAGCTTCG
>Ga0307507_10012360_pt1 | contig 10561 bp, 5 predicted proteins | sample 7_EM_MG_FD_207223 | JGI IMG/M metagenome (GOLD analysis project Ga0307507, IMG submission 207223) | Populus trichocarpa ectomycorrhiza microbial communities from riparian zone in the Pacific Northwest, United States - 7_EM | ecosystem: Host-associated > Plants > Roots > Unclassified | place... | reverse complement strand
GTCTGGTTCGGTTAATATTTCTCCAAAATACTGAATTTCAGTTTAGTTGATTTTTTTAATCTAAATCGAACCGAACCGAACGGAACCATGAACAACCCTAGTTAACTCCTATAATAAATAGTGTGAAAAATATTTTATTTGACAGTCTCTGCCGTGCTACTATAAGAAAAAACTCCGAGTTAGAAGATCCTATCTTCACTCCGCTATAAATAACTTTCAAAACCAAAATTCCATTAGAGGACCTAAAACGAAAACAATGAGACGTTGCAGTGGAAGCTCTAAAAGCCAAGAGAAGCAGCTGCAGCATCATCATAAGCATAAGCATAAGCATTGCTGCTTATCACACCTCTTTCTTAAAGCAGCAGCTCAAAACCCCCCAAAAGTCGCTGTCATACATGCGGCACCATCTTCTTCTTCTTCTTCTTCTTCTCCTGCCGCTGCTTCTAGTGGGCCCCAAACTCAAATCTCTAGAGAATTGATCACTTCTACTACTCCTCCAATTTATGAAGGCGACCAATGTTTCACTTTCGCTAATGTGTTCAGCTCCGTTGATTCCCTCTCCTCTCGCCTCCGCTCCATTCTTGATGGTGCTGATGATCCTCACCTTATCAAACCCCAATCCCCTCCAGGTAATTATCTTCTTTTTTTTTTTACAGTAAAGAAACTAGAGAATTTAATAGCTAAGCATGGACTTCAAAAAGAATTCACAATTTTTGTTTATTTTAAAATATCTTTAGGTAAAGGCAGCAACAATCCTGGCAAGAATCAAGCTGAGACCGCGAGTGCATATAACCCAAAAATAGTGGGAATATATATGCCACCTTCAGTGGAATACATAATTTCTGTTTTCTCAATTTTGAGGTGTGGAGAAGCGTTCTTGCCTATTGATCCATCGTGGCCGAGAGATAGAGTATTGTCAATTGTTGCTTCAGCCAATGCGGCCCTTATTATTACTTCTCGATCGTCGTTTGGTAAAGGTGGTAATAAGGATATTAATGAAGCAGATTGGCTTGTGGATCGTAGTGGTTGTCGTGTCTTGTGTTTTTCGATGGAAGACAGCGAGTGTAGTGGTGGTCCGTCGGAGTTAGCTTGGCCTTGTGAAAATGAGAAAGAGAGATTGTTCTGTTATTTGATGTACACTTCTGGATCGACTGGGAAGCCTAAAGGCGTGTGTGGGACTGAACAAGGTAAGCGGTTAGTGTAGTTTGTTATTTGCCATATAAAAAAGCTGCAGTTTATTGTCTGCATTTGGCTTCACTGGTTGCATTGTGCTATGCATATGGATCAGATGGAAGATTTTACCCTACAAAAGGGGGGGGCTCTTTTGATAATATTGTTCATACTCTACTGTTGGATTTTGAAGATATCTATGTTACCGTAGCATGTTTGGTCCTATTAAGTGCATGCCAAACCATGTTAGCCATTCAAGTTTTTCCTCCCCAAGAATTGCTTTCAAGAGATCCAAATGCTTTATCATCTTTCTTGGTCATTTATGCATAATCATAGGAGACAAGCTTATGCCTATAGCTGCTTGATCTTTCCACTTTGGCTACCTGCAGCTTGGTAGCCATTAGCATGAGATGAAAACTTTGAAAGTTCTTAACACTGAAAGCTATTGAGCTTACAGTTTGGTTTTATTTTATTCAATTCATTGGTTTTTATGTAGTTTATTGATTGATTGATTGATTTTATTTAATTTTTGTGATGCTATCATTCATTAATGTACTCTTTATATCCTGACTTGATATTTGTCTTCTAGGGAGGCATTAACCTGCATAATTGTGGGGAACATTTTCTTTAATTTTATAGTTGGGACTTTTTTGGTTTAGAAAGCTTCAAGAGGGAAAAGTGCTGATTTATGATAAACGTTTTCTTTTTTGCTGCTTGAAGATGATTGGACAACTTGCATCTCTCTCTAACAGCTCCTTCCAGTCTTTGTTTGTTTTCTCATGTCTTTGCAAACATTAGAGATTCTATACTTCCCTGTCTCAAAAAATAAGTAAACCACAGCTTCATATCTTTTTCTAGTTCTTTGCTATCCCATCTCTGGGCTTCAGAATAGGGAGCCTCTCTCGCTTAACATCTCCCATTTGTGAAAAGAATTCCATCCTAGATCACTTGGTAAACTTTACCATGCTAATGATTATTTGATTTCATTCTGATCAATTGATCACTTCCTTAACCTAGTTTTCTTTGTAGTTATATGTGTTTTGATGATGTGATCTCGTTTTATTTCTCTTAAGGCCTCTTAAATCGCTTTTGGTGGATGCAAGAATTGTATCCCCTACATGGAGAGGAAGCTCTATTGTTCAAAACATCGATAAGCTTTATTGACCACCTGCAAGAATTTCTCAGTGCTATGCTTACTACATGTACACTGGTTATACCTCCTTTCCATGAGCTGAAAGAGTATCCATTTTCTCTTGTCAATGTTCTACAGGTACACTACCTTCTTAAGGTTTTAAACATTTCTTTAAGTCTTTTCTTTGTTTCTTGAGGTTTCCCAGTTTAAATTACAGTTACTTTTGCATGGTAATGTTATTAAAAAAATATTTTATTTAAGAGTCAAAATTCATTTTAAATTTAAAGCACATATTTTTTTTCCCATTCAGTATTTCTGTCTTAAAATTCTTAACACTTGTCTTTCTGCTAGTTCATTAAATATAACTGGATGTTTTCCTTTTCTTGTTAAATTGAGAATTGCTTTTGCTTCTGGACTACCCTTGTAATTTCCAAAATGTTTCCTCAAAGTGATGGATGTTTTCTTCATCTATGGATTCAACTGGAACAATTAAATTTGCAAATTAATGAAGATTCAATCAGAATTTAAATTTAATTTAAATGGTCAACTTCTTGCATTTAACTATCCCTAGACTATGATATAAAAGAGCATTCTTTCTTCTCTACTAGAAAGAGGCTGTCATTTTATACGTGCAATTATCATCTATATATCTGCTCAAACTTTTTTTTTCTAAAAATTTCTAAAAAATATAAAAGTTTTTATTATTTTATTTTTCTCTAGTTTCAGTAAGTTTAGTCTTATGAGGCTCCACATTTTTGTGCATGTACTGGGCCACCTGAACCAGGTATTCGCTGCAATCTAGTATTCCCTGATAAAGGTTGTGTTTATGAGTGCACTGTCCGCTATCTTTTGTAGGGAATCTGCAGTCATCGCTTGTAGCTATCTATGCAATGCAAGCACTTTAGTATTTTTTTTATGTCCATCAGGAAAGTCTAGATTCTGAAGTGTTGGTTTAAGTCACATGCACTCTTACATTTCTATGTCCATATGAATAAACACAAGGACTGTTTATTATGAGTAAAACTATTCACTATATGATGAAAATTTCTGTTTTGAAGTTTGTACAGTAGTACATTCTGAATGTTCATTCCATATGTGCCTTCGACTTTCTTTCTTGTTTTTCTTTTTTCTTTCTTTTGTTTTTGGTACTTATTAGTCTTACAGTTACTTATATTCCAATTTAATTTGTGATAAGTATATAAATTATTGCTGTAGGCCTACTCCATAAATAGACTTACAGCTGTCCCTTCACTTATGAGAGCAATCCTTCCTGTTTTGCAAAGGCAACATAGCATGCAGATTCAGACTTCATTGAAATTGCTAGTACTGAGTGGTGAAGTTTTTTCTCTATCCTTATGGGATGCGCTTTCGACCTTACTACCTAGGACCACAATTTTGAATTTATATGGGACTACCGAGGTAAGCAATCTAGAGTCCACTTTATTTTTTTGTTGTCCAGATCAATAAGTTCACTCATATATATTATCCATGTCTTTTGGTAAATACTTTATACATTCAATAATGGAATTGAAGGTCATTTTCACTTATAAGATGCATTGTGTTTGTATAGGATACTGGCACTGGTTATATTAATGGTTTTGTAATGGTTTATCACTCATGGTTTTGTATGTTTGCAAGTATTGTTTTGTACTCACCCTGAATAAATATGACAGTTTGTTTATACTGCTAATGAACTCTGGAATTTAGGTATCTGGTGACTGTACATATTTTGATTGCAAGAGGTTGCCTGCGATTTTGGAGACAGAGGCACTAACAAGCATTCCAATTGGTTTGCCTATTTCTAACTGTGATGTGGCACTAATTTGTGAATCCGATACATCTAATGAGGGAGAGATATATGTTGGTGGTCTCTGTGTTTCTAATGGTTACTATTCTGAGTCCACTGTTACATCCTTTATCTCTGCAAATCCACACATGGACAACATCTGTAATAGCTCTGTAGATAACTGGGGATGCCAAGCTTATTATAGAACTGGTGATTTTGCACAAAGGCTTCAGAATGGTGACTTGGTATTCTTAGGAAGAACAGATCGGACTGTAAAAATCAATGGTCAACGCATTGTTCTAGAGGAGATTGAAAATACACTCAGGGGACATCCTGATGTTGCTGATGCTGCTGTAATTTCTCGTGAAGGTCCAGGGGAGCTTTTGTTTCTTGATGCAATTTTGCTGTTCAAAGAGAGAGAAAAATCTGAGGATTTTTTTGTCAGGTCTTCAATAAGAAAGTGGATGGTCGACAAAGTTCCATTAGCAATGGTTCCTAATCGCTTTGTAATCACAGAATCGTTGCCCATGTCTTCCACTGGAAAAGTTGATTATGCTTTATTGGCACGTTCAAAGTTTCTCAACTTGCATGTCCAAGATGAGATTGGCAATGCAACAAGTGATCTCCTGCAAATTATCAAAAAGGTTTGTGCTGAACCTGCACTAAGATTTTTAACCTTTCAACATCTCAATATTTCCTAGATAATGGTACTTTGGCCGCTTAAGCATTTTCCAAATTTAGTACGCTGTTTATCTGGTAGTTTTGGATTACAGAATCCTTAATGAACTGCAATGCAAAGTTTTTTGAAGCGGAGGGTATAAAACTTTACCCAAAGTTGTTAGGTGAGGTCCCATGATATGATTTATATTATTCTCTAACACACCCCCTCAAGTGAAAGCTCTTTGGGCTTGAAACTTGCACAGGCCCACATTACCTTGTGCTTAATTTTTATCAAATAAATGGGGATGGTGAGATTCAAACTTGAGACCACTTGGTCATCAAGGTTTAGATACTATGTCAAAGAACCAACTCAACCCAATAGCTTAAGCTGTTAGGTGAGGTCTCAGGATATGATTTATATTATTCTCTAACAAAAACAATACTCCCTCTATCTCAAAGAGAGTGTCCTACTTTCATTTCCATCTGTTCCACAATAGATAACCAGTTTGAAAGGTTCATTGAACTTTACTTTTCTGGCATGACGCTTATATGAAACTGGATTCATTATCTAGTGTAGTTTCGAAAAGTTCCGATGAAATAGATGATCTGGCACAACATTTACTATCTTAGTAGGAAAAGGCATTATTTTCAACACTTCATGCTAATTGGCTGAAGGCATTTGGGACTAGATAGAATTTTCAGCCATAATCTGTATATATATTATGCCAGATTAGAGCCACTTTTCCTTGTTAACCAAATATCTGGGTACCTATCCTTAATTTTAGGAGCCTTCAGAATTTAATTCAGTTTAGTTTTTCTTTAAATCTACATAATATTAATAATTCTCCAATAAAATAAGGTAGGCCTAAATTGGGTTGATTCATAAATTTTAATCCCATGGACCTCTTTGTTTTTGTTCCTCAGAAGCATTACTGCCTGCATAATAGAAAGATAAGGGATTGTCTAGCTTAGGAATTTGATAAGATGCTAAGTCCCCAGCCTTAAACTCCCGTACCCTAGTAAAGGCTGACTATCCTCTTTTAGAATCAGAATCATGATTTTTGGATACATTGGCAGCATTTGAACCATTCAGATGCATTAAGCTTAATATTCTTTGACATTTGAAACATTTTGGATAGTAATAATATTCAATAATGTTTTAACGTTTTGGGATGTGCTAATTATTGTAGTGGACTAGTAAACAAATCATCTCTAATTTTTACTTTTGATTATCTTCAGACCTTATTAATCATGCCCAATGATTATAATGAAACTTGATGAATATGTTCCTACAGGCATTTTGTGATGGTTTGATGGTTGAAGAAGTTTCTTGTGATGATGATTTCTTTGCAATGGGTGGTAATTCCATTTCTGCAGCACATGTTTCTTATAATCTAGGGATCAATATGAGATTGCTTTATAACTTCCCTACTCCCTCTAAGCTTCATGCTGCTCTTCTAGAGAAAAAGGAATCTTACTGCATGGAAGTGAGAGTTGATGCTAATTCACAATTGAAGCCAAAAAAAGATAGCTTGGTTTCAGATATGGCTTATTCTCCTAATCCTACATCTCCTGTTGTTCCTGGTCTCAAATCAATGAAGCAGCCATCAAAAAACCCTCATCAAAATAATGATGATCATACTGTTGCATCTAAACGCTTCAAGGAAGATTTGGATATTAGTATTTCTTCTGCATGTGTTAAGCCTAGTGATGGACAACCATTGTCTAGTTCAATATCAATGTTATGTTCATTCAGCCGGTGCAACACGGTTATCTATGATGAAAATTGCAGGTCACGAAAATCACATCAAATCAATCAGTTAGCAAAAGTTCCGAGAAATGGAAAAGGTTCTAGTATGCATGAATTATGGAAGGTTTATATGGAGTCTTGTGTAGATGCATCACCACTGGTTGTGGTTAAACAGCAGGATGTCTATCTCTTCATTGGATCTCATTCGCACAAATTTGTTTGTGTTAATGCCCTAAGGTAAAGACCATTTTCTGGCTCTGAAATAATATGATAATCATATGTATTAGTGATAATTCTCATCACTATTACTGAAACCATTATATTTCCATATTTTGAATATCATGATATATTTTGAATGGATCATGGCTGTATAAAAGCAGTGAAAAGAACTCCTTGGGATTTTTTTTGTGGCTTTAAAGTCTATTAAAGGTAAGTTTATGTGGAGGGTTATGGTAACGTGATTGGTTTGATTGAATTAACACAAGAAAACATGTGTTTGGGCTGTTGCTGATGCCTGATGCAGGTCTAGATTGGTATGCTTAAACACTAATCCAAGATACCGTTCTTCTTTCAATAAGGATTTCAAAAATGAGATCTTTAAGGTCTCTTGGATTGAAAATCAAATTTATTCTAAGATTGGTTATGCGATCTTGAACATAGTATTTGGGTTTAAAAATGATGCTTGACCCACAGCTTCTGGTGTGTGTGTCCTTTTTACTCATTTTATTTTATTTTTTTTACATTTTTGAATTTCGTGATCTTGTTTTTAAACATGGTTCATATGTTCAAAATAAATTTCTTTCAACTACCTAGAATTTTTGAAGTGCTATTAAGTTGGGAATAATAAGACATTCACCTTCCTGCTAATTTAAGGGAAATTGCTTAGTGCTATGGAAATTTTTTTCTACTAACTACTATCTTACAATTTTAAGCATGGAGAGTATTAACTTCATTGAAAAAAAAAAGAAAAGAACAATGAATGGTCTCTGAATTCTCTCGAGACCCTACTTCAATGGGACAACAACGTGATGACCATTTTTTTTTCCCTGCTAATAAGTCTTACATCATTACATGGAGTCTATAAATAGGCATGGAAGTGAAAAAAGAAAAGACTACTTTTGATTACAATAATCTAGAGGTTGTTTTTCCTCTTGTGGTTTTTAGATACATTCTGAAGTCCAAAAAAACCCATGCATATAAATAAATGCTCGAGCTTGTGGTCTCATTATTACTTTTTATTAGATCAATTATATTTACATATTAAGAAGGCCAGACTTGTACTTCTTTCAGATTGGGTAGGTTCCACCTGTCCAAGTTCAATGAAATTAGGGGAAACTAACAAGTGAGTGCCATGAACTTAGAGTATTCTTGGTATGGAAGCTGACCCACTGCTTTGCAACCTCTCTGATCTTTTACTGTTTTCCCAAGTTAACTATTAGCAATAATGCTTAGCATGTTTGGTGTTGCTGATTTCTGATTTGCATATCATCATCATCTTCTCTCTCTCCTTCTTTGTGCATGAGTGTGTTCATGTTATGAGAGGGAAATCCTGGAAATATCACTTTTTTACATGCACGATGCAAGAGTTTAGTGGTAGCATGAACTGTCCTTTTTCTGATTCAAGTGCGAAGTTTTTATTTTCTGACTCAAGTGAGGTGTCCTCTTTTCCTTTTTCTTATTTTTTACATCCTCTCTCTCTCTCTCTCTCTCTCCTTCTTTGTGTGTTAGTTTGTTTATGTTATCCTGGAAAACATCATTTTTTACATGCACTATGCAAGAATTTAGTGGTCACATGAACTGTCCTTTTTCTGACTCAAGTGATATACCATAACATAATTTGGTGTAGTGGTTCTATCCAGTGGGAAGTCAAGCTAGAGGGACGAATTGAAAGTTCTGCAGCAATTGTAGGCGACTTTTCTCAGGTTGATCTTACTGTGTATAATTTAAGATGTTGTTTCATTATCTTCTCCATTGCATGGGCTCTTTTAATCTTTTCAATTTGCCATGTCTTGTCAGGTTGTAGTTGGCTGCTACAGTGGGAAAATATATTTTCTTGATTTTCTTGATGGCAGCATTTGCTGGACTTTCCAAACATGTGGTGAGGTATGATGATATAATGACCATGCTACTTGCTCCCCCTTCCACTTTGTTAATGGGCATCATTCTTGGCTCATTTTATTTTTCCAAGTAGTCTAGTTATATTTCCTTTTTGTGCTCTCTTCAACTTTAAGAGCTTTTTGAGATGGTTGGCATTAAACAATGCTAAAAGTTTAGATGATACCACATGGGTGAACCTTTTGATGGTCTGGAAAATGCTCATCATGGAGTCTCTATAACTATGGTTTTATAACATGGCCTTCCAGCAATGTCAAAACAAACATTGATGGTTACTAGGACTTAGAAAAAAGTCTCTTAGTAAAACTATCGTGTTGAAAAGTACTGAATGATTGATTATATGTATCCATTTGATAAAAACTTCAATATTAGATTGGGCCAACACACTGCAGAATGTTTTACAATTTCACAAATTTCAATTGCTTTTAAACACATCATCTACTTTGGAAGTTCTATTCTAAATTATTTGTGCTGTTTCTTCTTCAACTTAATGATACTCCATAAACAGCTGTTGTTTTAACTACTAAAAAATAAATACTAATATTCCTAAATAACATTAAAAATTTAAAATAGTCATAGAACAGAAATTCATAAATTTTCAAACATTATTTCTACTGTTGTCTTTCTTAATTATCGATCACATAACATTTTAAAGTTTCTTTGTTTTGCTCTTGATTTTAATTTCTTCCAACATTTGAAGGTGAAGTGCCAGCCAGTTGTGGACATACACAGACAGTTAATCTGGTAAATGGTTTGGGTTCTCATCATCTTTCTGTCAGCAGATTTCATTATTCTTTTTGTTGATTTTATTGTGTTTTGCATCTCTGGCAATGAATCAACAATTTAAAGTGCTTTTCCTGTGTATTCTTGACAAACCAGCTAGTTCTACATGAGGAGTACCGTGTTTCTTCTCATACATTTTAGTCGTATAGGTCATATCACTGCCTATCATGTCACTATCTCATAGTGTAAGTTAGACTTGAAATACTGAGCATCCCAGAATATCAAACATCTCCATGTAGCCTCCTGCCTTTTGAGCATGTGAGATTGGTGGGCTTGGATATTCTCAAGTCTGATCAGATTTTAGCGGGGTAATTGTTGACTAATTCAAAAGAAATATTAGGTCAAGGCACATTATGGTGTTTGGTAGTTAAAGCATCTTTTGTATGCACTGATTAACCACTTTTGATATTATGATTAATGTACCGTTGTCATTGCTGTTGGTTAAAATCACAGCAGATTTGGAAGTCTGCTTTCTATGGAGAATGAAGGACCTTCTGAAATAAATGACTTTCAACTTTGGGGAATGAATTGAATAATATGAAGATAGAATAATCTTATCATCTAAAAATTGGTTTGCTACGATTGTGTTACCTTGAGCAATTACTTGTACTGAACTGCACCAAAAAAAAAAAAAAAATTCTAATACAATGGAGTGTCTCATTATTTGAAGTAATATTCAATTTGATATTTGGTTGGTAGAGTTTGTGGTTGTGGAGATTGTGGCATTGGCAAGAGTCTGTTTTAAGAACGTGGATTCTTCTCTTTAAGGTTTGTTTTCAGAATGATGTTTGGTCCAGGGAGAGGCCTTTGAAATGCTCCTTACGTAATAAATTGAGGGTAAGAATGCTTTCACAAGATCTGTCATTGGAGTTAAGGATTAGTGGTAGGGACAAATTAAAGTGAAAGGAGAGAATATCCTAGGACGGTGAGATTGTCTCATGTTGTGAGCCTCATGAACGAAGTATGAAGAACATGACATTTGTGAAAATCTTTTTCTCTAAAGTTGGTGTTTGCTGATATCATTATTCCCCCGCCCCCTCCCCCTCCTATAAAAGAGTAATGAATGCTCCTCTCTCTTGAAATTCAATTGTTTTCCTCACAGGTCACTAATTTGGTATGGGACCAGCTCATAAAAATTTAGTGTACCTCACATCCTAATTATAAT
>Ga0307507_10012359_pt1 | contig 10562 bp, 6 predicted proteins | sample 7_EM_MG_FD_207223 | JGI IMG/M metagenome (GOLD analysis project Ga0307507, IMG submission 207223) | Populus trichocarpa ectomycorrhiza microbial communities from riparian zone in the Pacific Northwest, United States - 7_EM | ecosystem: Host-associated > Plants > Roots > Unclassified | place... | reverse complement strand
ATGAGTAAAGGATTTGATAGGTTTCAAATGGTTATAGAAAAATAAAACCATGATGAGATACAAGCCTACCTTAACTGCCATTTCATATATCCATATGAAGCAGTTTGGAAAATTTTGAAGTTTTCCATTCATATTTGTGACCCTTTAGTTGAAGTGTTGCAAGTTTATTTATCATTACAACACTACATTTTTTTCAAATGATACTTTGTTAAACGTTTTTATAAGGAGATTTAATTTGATAAAACAATGCTCGTAGAGTGGTTCACACACAATAAAAATGATCATGAGATCTAAGGCCCTATTTATTTGTTCAAAAGCAATTTTTTTAAGGTGTTTTTTATGGAAAATAAATTCTTGAAAAGTGGATTATTTTTTGATGTTTTGGTAGTGTCATGAAAAATGAGTTGGAAATTACTTTCTAGTGTTTGGTTATGCTATAAAAAAATAAATTAGAAAATAACTTATTAACATTTTTTTTTCAAGTTTATTAAAAGAGTAGGTACCAAAATTGACAAATAAAAAGGTTGAAGAAGAATGAAATTGAAAATTGTTAACTAGATTAATAACATTAGTAACAAGTTTTTCTGGTTAGACGTTGAATAATACCTTTATTTATTAAGCAATTATTTTGTATATATATTTACCATGATATAATAAAATACATGAAAAATTATATAGTTATGTGCAATATCTAAAATTTAAAGGTTTAGTGAGAACAAAAAACAAATTCAAAATTTGAAAATTTTTGGTGTTGGAAAGTAAAGACATGTTGGAAACCAAACTCTAATTACAAGAACCTGAAATATATGGAAAAATTATTGTACGCATGCCTAAATTCATTATAAATTATGATAGTGGATTGACGGATGTTTCTTTGACAAATTTTTTTTAATAAAACTGGCATTAGAGGATAGTTTGTCTTTATGAATTCTAGACCAGGAAAGGCTCATGCTACTTTATAGTTTTGAAACCCCGCCCGGTGGGTCGATCTGAGACCGGGTTGACTTGGAGCTAGAATCAGGCCGGGTTGAAGAAAAAACATTGGAAGGAAAAAACCCGGCGTGACCCGGCGGGCTGACCCGACGACCCGGTTGACTCGACAAGACTCGGTCAAAAACCAGGTTACGACCCGTTAACTTTTGTTTTTTTTACTAAAACGACATCGTTTTGATTTGAAAAAAAAAAAGAATTGATCCGGGCAACCCGGGACACGGACCTTGGACCGGGCTGGCCACCGAACCGGGTCTAAAGACTATGTGCTTCTTCCTCTGAAGAACAAGGAATGACAATTCATGAATTAAATATTGAAATTGAGCTTGAGTTCATGTTGCTTGGGTGCTGACAATTCTTGAATTAAATATTTAAAATTGACATTTATTTTTCTTTCTATGTTTTGAATCTTTAATTTATGAATTGTCAACACATCACATCTCACGTCCATGCAAAAAAACCCTATGCCATAATCAAGAAATGATTTTTTTTTTTTTTTTTTGTTGCAAAACTAACCCATAACTACGGATACTGCAGGATTTTGAGCCCCTAACTGTGGATGATGCACCGTCAAAACAGCATTAACGACATTATTTTTTTTATGGAAGGGAGTTCAGTTCATCAGAATCTATGAGGCAGGAAAACCGGTCTCTTCAGCCTCTCTTTGATGAGTGGCCTAATGCAGGGATATGAATTCCTATTTCACTTATCAAATAATGGTTTTGTTTTTCTATAATCATGTGACAACTATCATTTGACACATTTCATAACGGTAAAGTGATAATTTAATAAATAAATAAATAAAAATTGTTTATATTTTCGTCGCAAGTGTCAACCATTTCACTATTTTCAAGTAGTGTGTGTAGCTGATTCTGGTGGTTAAAAAGTTGTCATCTATTGTGCCACGACATTCCTTGTGGTGTCCTCTTTTTCATGTGACAACGCGTGTATGTTATTTCTTAGTAGATTGTTGTAGATAATATTTTTTTATTTTCTCTTTTTTTCCTTGAAATTCGTGTTGATCGTTTAAAATTTTAAGATAATCCACTTAATTGCTCGTATTTGAGTGTCAGTCCTCATTCTTTTTATTTGTAATTTTTATTCTTAACCCTTTTATAAGTGTTTTTTTTTTTAATTTTGATCCCGATTCTTTTTATTTCTTACTTTTTTTTCTTGTCTCTTTTATGAACTTTTAATTGTTTTTAATTTCATACTTTGATAAAAAAAAATTAATTTGTTATTTTTTAATTTAGTCCTCATTATTTTGGTGATTTTTTCATTTAATTATCTTTTGAATTTAAGTTTTCGTTTTAATATAACTCTTCAATCTAAAATTATCCATTTTTTCATTTGTTTTTTATTTAAATTTAATCCTCATTTTTTTTGTTATTTTTTTTGGTCCTTTTGTATAATTTGTTTTTAATTTCATCATTTGTCATTTGATTTATTAAAAATTAGGCTTTGTGGTTTTTTTAAATTTGGTGTTTCTAATTTAATGGTCCCGGATCACGAGTTTTATAAGCTAACACGAGTTGAATTTTTTTACGTATTTTCTTTTTCAATCTCATTACTCGACATTGATTCTTTTACATAATAGGCTTTATGGTTTTTTTTTTTTTCTATTGAGTTATCTAGATCTTATGATCTGACTTATGAGTTTAGTAAGTTAACTCGGGTAAGCTCGCTTTTAATATAAATTTACTTGGTTCATTTTTTATGTTCCTTTTTTAAATTTAATTTTTTTTTCTTTTAACCTTCTATATTTGGTTCATTATAATTGAACTTTATAATTTATTTTGATGTAGTTTTCATAGTTTTATCACAATCTTACACTATAGATCACCAATTTCATAAGTTAACCATTATTATTTCAGATCGATTTAATATGTTATTATCTCAATATTTTTTTAAAAAAAATTATATCATTCAATATATCATCATTTAAATATTTTAAAAATATTTTAACCATTATATATCAAATTTTTAATTTTTTAATATCTTAACATTTTTTTAAGCTGAAAAAAATAAATGGACCCGCACCGCAACGTTGCGTAGCTAGTTTTGATAAATAAAATTTAATTAAGTCTCCTCTCTTTCTCTCTCTCTCTCTCTCGCGATAGAAACAGAAACAGAAACAGAAAGTCGAAATTTGAAATTTTGGGAGAGAGATGGCAACAGCATCAAGCGGCATGAAGGGTTTCTACAGGCAAAAGAAGAACAAGAGTGGTATCAGAAAACCCACATCTACCAGTAAATCGTCTCTTATTCACGCTGCCACTCTTGGCTCTGATATTACCCAACCAACTGCCTTGGTTTCCCATGACTCTCCTGATCTCAAAGGTTTCTGTTTCTTGTATCCTCTCCTTTTTTGTTCCTTTTCTTTTTTTACTTGTAATTTGCTAGTGTTTGTTTGATAGTTGACACTTCTGGGATTTATTTTCTCCCTCTACTGTCTGTTATTCTTTAAAGAATAAAAATACTGGAAAATTTCTTCATCGCAAGACAAGAAAGATAAGTCTTTGCTGTTTTAATTACTTATTTTTCGTTTATTGTTCTCAAATTGGAAAATTGTATCTGGGTCTATTCTTTAGTGTGGTAAAATTCGTTGTAAAATATCGGCACTGGTTAATTGAAACTGTGTTACATGTGTATGTATATGTATATTCTGTGTATTTATAAGCTGTAACTTATTGTGTTTTCGTGGTGTTTTGTGTTTAATAGATGATTATGACAAACATGAGGATGTGTTGAGGCAATTTGACATGAACCCGGCATATGGACCGTGCCTTGGGATGTCTCGGCTTGCACGTTGGGAGCGTGCTCAACGTTTAGGTCTAAACCCACCGAAAGAAATCGAGGGACTGTTGAAGGGCGAAAAGGTTCGATCAGAATGCTTGTGGGATGGTTGCATTTAGAAGTTACTAATACTAATATTATGCTTTGGTTGTTTATGACTAGAAGTTGTGCTTTTTAATTTACTGTGTTCTGTTCAGCCTCTGGCTGTGCTGTTAGTCTTTGTTAATATTCACTTGTGAGCTTTGCTCATCTTAATCAAAAACTTTTATGGACGTAAATGTTGTGTTGCTGAAATTTGAGCTGCAGCCTTGTGTGGAGTACGAGATTATGGCTTCTGGCGGGTGAGCGAACATGGAGTGTTTTTTAATCATAACTACGTGGTTGATTATTCTGCTTTAGCATATCAAAGAGTGCATTCTGATTTGAATTCAATAAAAAAACTGGATATTCTTCTATATGTCCTTTTGTTTTAATTTGGAATATCATGATTGAATGCTGTAGTTTTTATATAAGAAGAGACCTTAGGGACTTGTCAGCGTGTTGCTAACTTGTTGGAATTTGAAACAGTTTAACCAGTACGACAAATGATCAGGTTTTCCTTTTGATTGTTGAATGGATTATTTGCAAGCAATATTCTGCAATCATGTAATTATTGATGAGATATTTCAGCATTTTCAGAGTGTTTTTACACACACACACACACACACACACACACACACACACACAAGTATAGATCTTAGTGTATGATGGATTTTGTCTGTTGACATGCTAGCAGTAGTAAAACTGGGTTCTCAAGATTAATCTTTTGTGAATGTCCATGTTCATGAGTTGTTGATATCTGAAGAACTGACATGCTTAAGATCAATTATTTATAAGCGCTGCTCTTGGCTATGGTTCCAATCGTGTGACAATAGATAGAATTCACAGGCATAAGAGAAGAACATCTTGTGGGATTAGGACAAGATATCCCCAGTTCTTGGCCTCTGTTTTCAGTCTTTTCTTGAGAACCGTTTGCCCAGGAAACGAATGTAATGTAGTTTTACTCTACATCAGGATATACTTCTTAAGGCTCTTCGGTCTGCTCTTGACTTCCCCCATTTCGAACAATCTCCACCTGATCCAATGGCCTTTCATTTTCCCCTTATTTAAGTTGTTTGGTTACTGGAGAAAATTGTGCCTACCTGCCTGACATTTGGATGCTCTCTCTATTAGAAATTGAAACAATCCTCTTGATAACCAAAAGATGACGGCTACATTAATTAGATAAAACTAGCTGTTTAGGAATTTTTTCTATAAAAAAATTATATGTGCACACTTTTCAATGTGGATTTGTTCATTAAAAAATTATAAGTGTAAATGGAGAAGTTTATGTATATATATAATTAAATAAATAGAAAATTATTTGTGCTAAAAAAATAAAAATAAAATCATAATAATAAACAAAGATAAAAATAGAAAATTGATAGGCATATATCAAGATATTTAACATTGTAATATATGTTTTTTACCCGGTTATGTTGAATAATTTTGTTTATCAAAATCAAATTTTTATTCAATCAAATGATAATAGACATAGATACACATGAAGTTGATTGAATCAAAGAGAAAAAAAAAATTATGTGAGGTTACACATAATACAAATATTATCCAAAAATAAATATTTTATTATTTATATAAAACATAAAAAAATCATAAATGAATTAGAATAATCTCTTCAAAAATTAAATACATACAAAATAACTAAAAAATAATCGTCATTTAAAAGATGCTATATAAACAAAATAAAAAAAGGAGTATTAATTTAATTATAAATAAAAAAATAATTTTGAAAAAAACAGACAAAAAAATCATTAATTTAAAAAAATAAAAAATAATAATATATAAAAAAAAGGTTCAGATGATGCTAGGCTAGCCTGTTTGGCCCATTTTGTTAGGGCCCCGTGCTTGGTCCTTAATTTTTTTTCTTTATTGTAGATAGGGTGGATGACATGATCAATTTAGAAAAAAAAAAGCATTAATTTAAAAAATAGTAAAAAAAATGATTTAGAACAAAAAAAAGAAAAAGATGAGGCAATGTTGGCATGTTTAGCCTATTTTATTAAGTTTCGCGCGCTTGGGCCCTAATTTCTGATGGGGCACACGGCTTCTCGTGTGACCCATTTTTTTTTGAAAAAAATTAAATTAGACAACGCATTGTTTATTGAGGTAAGGATACATTGTCTGATTTTACCCAGATTCTAGTCATTGTGGTGCCCAATAAATCAAATTTAAAGGTTTTTTTAACACAATAACCCATTTCCCAACCCATTTTTGACCAAAAATATATAGAAACTACCATAGAGATCTTGATAAACTTATTATCTTAGAATCTACCTTTCATTTAATTATATGATACTAAAAATATATATTCACAAGAAAGAGATAAAATAAAATTAAAGATACAAACAAAACAAAAAAATTTATTAAATTTAATTTTAAATCTAAGATAAAAAAAATTAAAGAAAAAAAAAGGCTTGTGGCCTACATTTGGGTGGGCTAGTGGCCTTGGCCCATGAAATGAGAAGGCTACACGCACCTAGCCTTTTATTTTCTTGGTTTAAAAGGCGAACGACACATTGTCTGCCCAGTACAAAAATCAGACAATCCATCATCTTATCAAACTGAGTAATTTTATACCCAAAATAACATTTCTTTAACCTATTTTCATCTAACAAACACCATCATAATTTAAAAAACAATATCTAAACTCAAAACACCTTTAAGTTGTTGAAAAAAACACAAGGTCAAGTTGAAAAAATATCTTTGTCAACTCACATCATCTAATACTTAAAATGAAACTCCTCTCGTAAAATAAAACTAATTGACATAAAAAAAATGACTTGTTTCGTCGTTAAAATCCAACCAACCATCAACTCTCTCTCTCTTTCATTGTTTTCCAGGGACTCTCTCTTTTCTATTAAACCAAGCATTAAAAAATAAATAAAATAAAATTTTGAACCAAAACAACAATTCTAAAATTAAAGGGACCAAAAAAAATTTAAAGAAAAAAAAATCCCAAAAAAGCTCAGGTTAAACAACACATAAAATAACTTCTTCTTTTTTGTAGATTTTATGTTAAATTAGATCCAGACTTGTTACCAACATCTTGAAAATCTCATGGCAAGTCAATCAAAAAAAAATTTTAGACTCAAATCTAAAACAATGCAATATATAAAAAGGATAAAATTAAAAAAAAAATTAATAACTAAATTGAAAAAAACAGTTTAAAAGGAAAAAAAAAATTAAAACACTGTTGCGTGCAATAATGTTTTTCAGTGTATTCACAAGGTTTTTATCATGCATATCAGTTTTTTTCTTAATCATTACAGCTTTTATGAATTTTTTTCCTGATTACTGACTTGTTTTTTCAATAAACCATGATGCTTACAAAAAAAAAAAACTAGTTTGACTATTATTTTTCCTCCATAATTTTATTGTTATCTTTCCTGCATATACTTATTTTTATTATTTTATAATTAAATAAAAAAAATTAATTTCAAAAAGCAAAATTATTAACTTAAGTCATGATAAAATCACAAAAAGATTAACTCTCATTCAGTTTATTTTGAAACCCGTTCAAGGTTAGAGGAGAAACCTGTTCAAGGTTAGGGGTAGGGTTGATAGCTTACATGCTGATCTGTTGGAGTAGGCCGGTTGTAATAACACTAACAAAAACATTCTCCGCAGAAGCTCGTGGCTTTCCACCCAAAAGAACAAGAAAGAGCCGCTAACAATTGAATTATATGTATGAAAAGAGATCCAACAACACAGCGTCACAGCATATAGCTTTCAAGATATCATACGAAATTCTTGCAAGGCTGCAACGACCACTGCGTATACCAAACATGGTAGGAAACAAGGAATAAAGAAAGCTCTAGAAAATCAATTGAATCGTCGAAACTACAATTCTACTCATTTTTGCTCCTGCTTTCCGGCTTCTTATCATCGGGAATGCAAGATGACCAATAAATCGGCAAGAGTGTGCAGACTGCCTGTATCAGAAGGGCACAAGGAAATCCTGAAAAATCACTGCCAGTTACTCCAACAAATGATGAGAGTGCAACTCCAAGGTATCCACTCACTATGAATGAAAGGGCAGTAGCAGAAGCCACAAGCGCCATCAGGGATCCTTCACATCCCGAAGGGCAGAGCTGTGCTATTAAAATATTGAATGGCAGAATCTTGAAGAAGAATAGAACCTCCAAAAGGCCTGAGAAGACTATAACATATAACAAATCTGGCACTCCCATGCTCCGATAAACTCCCTTCACAAACAGCACATCAGACAGCATGAATGCTGCCATCACTCCCTGAATGGCCGCAATTAATTTCTTCGATGGAACTGACTTTAAAAAACGATTGTAGATGACACTCCATAGAAGCATTGCTGCCTGGCCAAAAACCTTAGAGATCCCCAATACAGATGAATTGATGTTCAGATATTGTGTTTGGTAAAAGAACATGGTTCCTGTTAGAGATGGAATTATGGCATTTGATGCCGCCAACCATGTTATTGAGTAAGCAATCTCAGGTTTCTGTAATGCAACTGAGAGCTCTGAAAGCTGTTTTCTGATTCCAACTCTCGATGAACTTTTGGGGAGATTAAGTGAGCTTTCACGGACAGTTATAATAATAAACAATTGCACAGCAACAGCAAGGCTGAAAAAGAGGAACATAGCTTGGGGACCATAAATGTTAATGGCAATACCACCAAGCAGGTTCCCAAGGACACCACCAGCAGAGGAAGCAATCCAGACAAATGATTGGAGCTCACCCGAGGAGTATGACTGGGAGTTTTTAGGGGGCAAAGCGGGCTGCTTTCCTATCTCTGCAACAATGGCATCATTTGCAACCTCAGCTATTGATGCACCAAGATTACTAAGGAGGAGACAAAGGCTCAAGGTGACGATTGAGATGCCTGATGGAGAGAGGATTGCTATGGCTAGCCATGAAACTGCTTGCAAGAAAGCTGCAATAACAGATGTGCAAACTTGTTATGGAGTAATTTTGAGTTATATCACAAAAGAGATAAAAGACCATGCATATTTGTACAGACTACAGAATCATATCCTCAGTTCACCATGGTACCAAACTTTTTCCTTGCAGGCAAATTAGTACACAAGATTTAAGCTCCAAGTCACTATTTCTCTATTTTCAAAGCTATCTTTATCAAACAATATATAACTTGTTCCATGAGCAAAAGTGCAAGGATAACATTATCGTGAAGGAGACAGCTGGGATAATTCTAATAGATAAACATGCTTAGCAGGAATATTACAGGTTAACACAATTTGAAGAAGCAATGAGAGAATTCCCCTGAACGTCAAAAACAGATTCAAGTAGTATTATCCTACATCACTGTTAGATACTCTACTAATTTAGAACTTTAAGAAACACCATAAAGGATTGTTTATTGAAACTTAAGATGCACCTGTTCTCTGCCTGTCTGCCCTTACTGACAAGAAAAGAAGTTAAAAGTTATAAGATCAAACCCTCATTTCTCAACATGCAAACCCTCTTTATCAAGGGATATAGAACTTATCCGATGAGTGAAAAACACAGGATGAAATCATCATGACAGCAGTTCCGGTACAAAAAAACAAGAACAAAAAGAACACACACACACACACACACACACACACACACACAGAAGAAAGTAAATTTGCTCATTAAATTGTAAGAAAATAACTACTATTGAAACTAATTGTATAAAAGCAAGCTCATAAAGCCAACAACATCCCAGATAAATCATAGCATTAAAACTTCGAAAACCTATATTTCCTTTAACATAATAATATATCCTTCATCGAAAGACTCAAACTCTAATATATCTTTTATCAGATCAAGAAAGGGGCTAAAAGAATCATTGCATCCCTGATGCCTATACTATGATCTCTGGAAATAAATAAAATAAAATCAAACAAGTGAAACAAAACTCAATTAAACTACTCAATGAGCAAGAAAAGAAAGAAAAGCTTGAGGTAAGGTAGTTGTGATGATTTCACTTACCACCGATGGCAATATAAGGAATGCGGTGCTGGCCAGAAATGTAAACAGCATCAGAAACGACACCATAGAGAGGCTTACCAACCATGGGAAGATTAGCAGAGTTTTGAAGGAGCTGGAGAGTAGAAGGGTCCACATGAAGCCCATCTTTCAAAAAGAAGTTAATAGCCATCCATGGTAAACACCTGAGCCCTTGTATCCAGAACCCCAACCCCAGTATTCTCCTTGTCGGGTTCGGGTCCATATTACCTGATGAAGAAGGAGGAGGAGGAGAAGACACCATCTCTCTCTCTCTCTGTAGGCTTTGAGTGCTTTCTTTTCATTTCTTACAGTTTTTCGATGGGATTTATAATTTTATATACACGAAGGGGTTTGAGAAAGGGACACGTGTGAGGGTGCCTGTCTTTTTAATTACTTTATTTTATTATCTTAACGAATATTAATGTAATTAATTATACATGGAAAGTGAAGGGATTGTTTGGAGTAGATTAAAATTACATTGAGTTTGATTTCTAATAATTATAAGTTAAAAGTATTTTTAAGGTTATTAAAAATTTATATAATTATTAATTTTAAGATTCATAAAATTAATAGAAATTTGTGTAAGTTAACATGTACATTCATGTTAATAAAAAAAAATTCATCGATGGACTGCAATTTTCCATCCTTGTTAATTCCTGTTTGTTTTTGCGTTTCAAAAGCATTTTTGAAAAAATTTGATATTTTTTTAT
>Ga0307507_10012358_pt1 | contig 10562 bp, 7 predicted proteins | sample 7_EM_MG_FD_207223 | JGI IMG/M metagenome (GOLD analysis project Ga0307507, IMG submission 207223) | Populus trichocarpa ectomycorrhiza microbial communities from riparian zone in the Pacific Northwest, United States - 7_EM | ecosystem: Host-associated > Plants > Roots > Unclassified | place... | reverse complement strand
AAAAGTTTTATGAGTCTAAAACTTAATATATTTCCATCCTTTTAATATTTTGGAGTAAAACAAACACAAATAGGCAAATTAAAGTTTACGGAATAAAGATGTATTCACACACATATTTATCAGTTAAAAAAGGATTCACAAGGTTAAGAATATTTTGGAGTAAAAGATATCAAAGGATAACCTAACACCACAAGTACAATTTATTTCCAAAACGAAGAATTGACAAAAACTAATATGATTATGCATAGTATTGAAACCCGGCCCGGCCTGGCGGGTCGACCCAGGGCTGGAACCGGGCCAGGTTGAAGAAAAAATAGAGAAAAGAAAAACCCGGTGTAACCCGGTCAAAAACCCGATTGCAACCCGTTAACTTTTGTTTTTTGTTTTTTTACTAAAACGACGTCGTTTTAATTTTAAAAAAATTTGACCAGGTGACCCGGTCAAAATCCAAAACCCGGATCGGCCACCAGACCGGGTCTAAAAACTATGCGATCATGACTACAAACAATCCTTACATCTACAATTTCTAAGAATCGTAAATCTCAGCAAGATACAGCAACCATACCTTTGCTCGAAAGACAAATAAACCTTTATATTGACGGACATGTCATTTTATACTCAAACCATACATAGCATTATGGACATGCCATTTTATACTCAACCTAATGGATGGATGGGTAATGAATAATAGTCCACTTAGTTTTTTACACCTTCTGCCACCTTTGTTGGAATTCAGGCAAATTGTCATATGTTGAAGATCAATGCTGCCTTTCGCATTATGGTCTAAGAAGAGAAAAAGGAGGTGGGGAAGAGAGAAAAAGGAGTGGGGAAGAGAGAGGGGAGAAAGGGAGGGGAGAAGTCTCTAACTTTTCTTATTTCATCATCAATAATCTGACCATATTGTAGAAAATTACATATCAATAGTCAAACATAAAAACCTAATCAAAATCAAAGTATTCAGAGTTCGGATGCATATACTGCATTGCTGATATTGAATATCAGCTTCAGAGCATAAAACACAAAGTGGAAACGTCGAATACACCAGAAGCTATACAGTTCCAGTAAGTATGACAATGAAAGATAAAGGTAAATTCTTAATTTTTTTCTCCAGACATGACTTTATAAGCTCCCTTGGGTGGAGAGGAAATTAAACTTCGAAAGACGAAGTCAAGCCGCTAGATAGTATCTTAAGAAGCTGGAATGTTTTTTTTTTTTTTTTTGGAAAATGGGTACTCTTTATTCTGGATCATGCATACTTTCCTGGTACCTTAAGCAATACTTGGAAATGCAGTTTGCATTAGCTTGCCCAGTCCTCACCTCCCCCGTTACATAAAAAAAATACCCAAGATTCTCTGGAAAATGGGAAAGATCACACGAGAGAACACAAAAGGGAGAAAGATTTTACACATGGAGGGGAATCATGCAAAAATAATGTAGGGCTGTTCCATTTTTATACATGGTCTTGTCACTGTTGGCTTAGCCTGTCAGTGAGTTAGTAGACCAAGTCTAATTAACAATTATAACAAAAACTAAATAATGATGGAAAATCACTATGAATCAAGAAATATTTTACTATGAATTATAATAATAATTTCATTTTCAATTTTCCATCTTGTCGAAAAACGTTTCTTTGGTTTTCTTTTTCTTCTCATTCATTGCTTCTTCTCTCTTCTTTTCTTTTAACTTTTTACAACTCAGATCATGAAGAGAATGAAAGTGAATCGAACAAGAGGAAACTGCAAAAAGAAGATGATGATGGTGCTTCCTGTGTTTAGTCCTTTTTCTTCTCAACCAAATCGGCAGAAGAAATGGAAGAGAAGAGGGCACCAAATTGACAGAGTCGCGACGGAGAGAAGTAGATAACAAAGAGAGCATGGAATTTTATGGTATGATTAATGGTGAGAAAAATTATGTGGTTTGCTTTTGTCTATTCCTAAGAGTTTAATGTGGTTAATTATTCTTCCATTAACATAATGGATGTATCTAATGAGAACATTCTTAATCTCACCATCAAACCTATAATTTTTTAAGGAAAAGTAGTGGACTTTATGGGTTCTAACATCAAAGGTGAGATCTTTTTCAAAGATCTAACTTGTTTTGTTGTTTTTTTAATAATGTTAAAAGGATTAGAGATGGGTAACAGAAAGTTTGACCAACAAATTAATAGGAAGAACAAGAGAACTTTGAGTATGTTGAATCAATATTTTTTTGGAGGACAACAAGTATATCCTTGCGTTGTTAACAAGAGAAGCTTGCAAGAGTAGAGTAATTTTTCTTTATTCTTGGTAAGAGTTTTTTAAGCTTTAGAGTTGATGCTCTACTTATTTTTTTGTGTTGGTCTTTGCGGCATATCATTTGTTGCTGATTCAGAAATTTAACATGTTGTTTGTTAACATTGTTGTTGTTACTGATTCAAAAATTTAACATGTTTGCTAACACAGTAGGTTAGACATGTTTGTCAGACCCATGATGTCTGGACTTGGCGGTTAGCCAAGTCCATAGTGCATGAACTTAGTAGCAGCCAAGTTACATAAAGTGGGTCTGACATGTTTGTCAGACCCAAGATGTTTGGACTTTATGCCAGCCAAGTTGAAAGTCAAATAAATATAGGTCTGACATGTTTGACAAACCCACGATAACTGAACTTAGTGGTTAGCCAAGTCCACAGTGCATAGACTTGGCGACAGCCAAGTCCACATTACGCCGGTTTGGTATGTTTGCCAAACCCATGATGTCTGGACTTGGCGGCAGTCAAGTTCACATAACGTGGGTCTGACATGTTTATCAGGCCCAAATAAACGTAAGTCTAGCGTATTTGCCAGACCTAAGGCGTTTGGACTTCAGGCACCGACCAAGTCCAAAGTCAAGTAAACATAGATCTGACATGTTTGTCAAACACAAGTAACGTGAGTTAACTAATTTTTATTAATGTTTTTTTGCAAATGCCTGCAACATAGTGCAGACAATCTAACTAGGCTAGACCCAAATAAATAATGTTTTTATTTTGGTCTTTTTTTTTATGTTAGTTTTTTTTTTTTTTTTACAATTTAACCATTCAATTCTAATTTTTGTATATTATATTTTTCAATTCAATCCTTCTACTTTTGATTTCTTAATTTTTTTTTCTCTTTGCTCTTTTTTCAAAGTTCTTATAGTTTTTAATTTTACCCTTCAAATCAAATTTATAATTTTTTTTCAAAAGTAATAATATTTTTTTAAAATTTAATAATAATATAGTAATAGTTAATAGTAATTGTGATAATGATAATAATAATAATAATAATAATAATAATAATAATAATAATAATTATAATAATTTTACCCTTCAAATCAAATTTATGATTTTTTTCAACAGTAATAATATTTTTTTTCAAATTTAATAATAATAATTATAATAATAATAGTAGTAATATAGTAATAGTTAATAGTAATTGTGATAGCGATGGCGATAGCAATAGCAATAATAATAGTAATAATAATAATTGTGGTTATAATAGTAATAATAATGATGATGATTGTAATAAGAATAATAATTGTTATAATAATAATGGTGAGAATTTATCATTCGATGTTATATTCATCCTTAGTTACTGGATTAATTGGGAATTCAATTTCATAATTGGTTTTGTTTCGCCTTTTATGAGGTTATTATGATCTAAAAAATCATCTCGGTATTGAGTTAGTGTTTGATTTTGCAATCATCTATTTTTGTTATCATGTAGTTTAAGAAAAAATAGATTAAAAAAAACAAATTATAATATCAGCGAAGTCCATAACTCAGTTCATGGGTTCAGCGTACTAGCCCGGCTTACCTAATTCACGCAAAGCAACTAGCTCGAAATGGATTGACCCTCACTTTTGGAAAGGAATTTTTAATTCGTTATTTGCCTTAACACCGCTTTGTTTTTACCATGATCTAAAAACTCTTTTGTTGGCGTTCATTAACTCATTATGGATAAATCATTACCTTACTTTTGTGACATCTTGCAAGACTAATGTTGAATTTGCAAAGATCAATTGGTATTAACATGGTAGAGTTTAGCTTAAATTCTGCATCTATTTATTGAAACTCAATAGTGTTTGACAGAAATATTTGTTGTTTTTTTCTTAACAATACATCAGAAGTTCACAAGGAATTATTAGTTAGATGTCCTGAGACCATTCAACACATTTGCATGAGTATTTTGGTCCTCAACAAAACCATAATCTTTGCCTGGCCCACGAAAATTATGCAAATCCTAGGCGCCAGACCCAAGGTATTTGGGTTTGGCAATCATGTCAGGTCCAAGCGTCTTGGTCTAGCAACCACGCTAAGCCCAATCGTCCATGCCAAACCCAAGCGCCATAGGTCGAGAACCATGTCAGACCCAAGCACCATGGGTCGGAGGAACCACACCAGACCCAAGCAACTTGGGTCTGGCAACCATTCTAAGCCAAAACACCCATGCCAAACCCAAGTGCCATGGGTTTAGCAACCACGTCATATCCAAGCTACTTGAGTCTAAAAAGCATGTTAAACCCACGTTATGTAGACTTGGCAAAAATTGCAATGAACAAGCTTTGATTTTTATTTGGATTTCACTCTTGCTATCTTGGTTGTGTATTAACCCATTTACATCTTAAAATATTTCTATCTATATTACTGCTTGTGGTTTGTGTTAATTTCTTTTTACATTATTAGTTGTTAAAGTTCATGTTATCTTACATATTTAGCATAAACATGAACCAAGTTCAGCACAATGACAGAATAAAAAAATGCCGCAGCGGAGCATGAACATGTATCTAGTGTCTCCATAGAGGAGGATGCCATCCAATGATAGAAACCCCAGTTGACAGAGACACCAACAGTGGCTGGATAATCACGGCTACACAAGCATGAGAAAAAGGCTCACTTGCCAGTAAGCATTTAGAACAAGGAACATGCAACATGGCATGTTAGGAGGAATAGAAGATGCTACACATAATGGGAAGAGAGGAGAGGAAAAGAGAAACAAAGGTGCGAGGGAAAGCATGTAAAGAGATAAGGTGTGTGAAAAGAAGGGCCAAAAGATCCCAAATTCATGTCATTAAAGCTATCCATAGGCGAGGCTACATGTTGGGCCAAGGCATGTGTTCATAGGGTTAGCAAAAAGCATGTAAGGCACAAGTCCTTTTCTTTTTCCCCTCATGAAAGAGACACCATTGTCACTAACTTACATCATCTCTCTACACAGGCTTCAGTCCTAATTAGCCAGTTCTATTTTACTCTGCCATCATTTGCCACATAATGTGATCTTAGCTTTTCCCCTAGCTTTCTTGCCCCACAACATCATAACCTTGGAATCCCAAGCTTGAAAGGAAATGAAAAAAAAGTGCCTGACGTTTGCACCTGAGCACATGATGCCCATATCATGCCACTGTGGCACGCATTTTATTACAAAAGCGAAGAGGTAAGGTGCTCGATACAAATTTGATTTTACAAACAAGAAAGGTGCACTCTAGATAGTTGACTTACTGCTTGCTTCCTCCATAATCATTTGTGTAGAAGAACCAGTTGAGAATCCCAACGTAAGCATTACTCTTCCAAACGATTTACATTTGTCAGGTAGAGATAACCAACCTATAATATGCAAAGTATAAATTAAAACAAGCCAAGAGCAGATTTCTGAATCATGAATAATGACTTCAGGTCATTACCAAGCTAATTGGATAAGAAATCAATCAAAAAGGTAGATAATCACATATGAATGTCTCAATACAACCTAAGCCAACTTCACACCAACTTATAAGAGTTTCTATATCATAAAAAAATTTATAACCTTGTTTGTAAACAAATTCAAAATTGAATGGTATCTAATTGAATAATATCCTAAATATAATTTTATTTTAATGAATTTTAATTAAAATTTAAGGAAAAAAAAAGGGGGGGGCTAAATATAAAGAACCCAACGCCTAGACCTGGGTGGAGCATTCTTGGCCCAAAATAGAGAAGTCAAGAAAATGAGCCTGACCTTTTATTTTTTTGTTAAATTGGGCAGATGTCAAATTGTTTTCATAAAAAACAAATGACACATCATCAAATGGTTGAATTCTAGCCACTATAGATGGCTGAAAAGTTGAGTTCTGACTTTTAGGACAAAAAACACTCATTTTAAACCCCCTTTCACCTAAGAAAGACGACCTCAATGAACTCATTTTTAACCTTAAATCAACCTTTAATCTATATAAAAAAACTTAACCCAAATAAAAAAAATCTTAAGTCTCAATCTACTTTTTCCAGCAAGATAAAGGATTAAAAACACATCGATGGTACTCACTCGTCAAATGAAACTCATTGACACCGAAATCGGTTTTTTTTGCTGTCAAAATGCGCCATCCGATCACTTTTTCTCTCATCTCTCAAGCTCAAGGACTGAAAAGGGAACAAAATAAGTTTTGGAGCAAAACTAAATGGATCAAAATAAAAGTCAAAGGAAAATATGTGGGACTAAAACATACTTTTTCACGCCAACTTAAGATTGACCACGCCTTTTTTATGGTTTTTAGTGTGGTCTTTTTCCTTTAAATTGTTTCCTTATACTATAAAATCAAACTACATCTCATTAAATTGACCTTTAATCAAGTTTTTAAATCTAATTAAAAACTTTAAATCTCAAGAATATGCACAGAAAAGAAACTCTCAACTCACAAACACCAAAAACAACACATGAAAGGATGCAATAATAAAAAAAAAAATTTAAGACCAAAAAAAATAAAAACACTGCTCCAATCCACAATTAATTGTGAGAGCATGCACAATGCAGACATGTATAGTGTTTTCCCAGCCTCTTTTAGTTTTCTTTGTAATTGTAATACTATATAATTATATATTGTTGAAAAGATGGTTAATGTTCCTTGAGCATTTCCACTTATGCAGGCGTCCAAACTAAACCAAATTGTACTCCAAGAGAACATTATATTATGCTTATATCTTGTTAAAACCAGAAGGTAAGAGGGTACTAACTAATGTTTCTAGTGAAGATGCTCAGTTGTGAACTGCTACCCCAACACATTTTTTTGTTCATGTTTTAGCTGAACCAACATTCTTTCCCCAACGAAGAACACACCTGCATTAAGAAGTTTTGAAAGGTGATGATTAGTTTCAATCTTCTAAAAATCATTCTTTTACCATGGAAGATTAAGGAACGTGCCATCACAGTTTTCAATAGATAATTTAGCTTCAATGAATTCCGACAGTTAAAGGAAATGTAATAGGTTAACTAACATCACCTTCACAATAAGATATATCTACTAACAACCACTTGATAATCTTTCTTTCTTTCTTCCCCCCTTCAATTTTTTTTAGAAAAAAGTAATTCATCATCTCTCTATGAGTGTCCCAAAAACCTCACTCTTAAATAAAATAATCTAGTTGACTATTGCTATATAAGCAACTATTTCTATTATAAAATAAATAATTTTGCTTTTTATGAATCTCAATAATAAATTGTCAAAAAGAATTTACATCACTAAGAGGAATTGATTGGAACGACTCTTTTAGGGGTCGTGAGTACATGGAAAAATCTTACGATTTCTTGCCATGACACCACATGACATTTGACTTGTATGCCAAGTAATATCTCAAGCAACTCAAACCAAGAGCCTTTCCTTCCATTCAATTTTAGAAGTCCCATCATCATCTTTTGAAAGAGTTGAAAACTTGAAATTCTGTTACTCTGCCAAAATGCCAAGAACACATTCTCCAACCTGAATCAGTAATTTCCCTTCATATGGTGCTACCTCACATGGAATTTTAGATGTGCTCTAGGCTCCTAAAATAGAAGGGTTCCCAAAAGTCCAAATAGAATTCAAAGGCTGCTTTTAGATCATGGGATAAGATAAGAACAAATTCAAAATTAAATTCAGAAGACCACACGTCTGATTTAAAAAAAAAAAAAAAAATTAATTGCTCGTTTTTAGTTTTGACAAGAAGGAGAACAAGCATTTAAGAGTTTATGTCAGTAGATAAAAGAGGATAAATGAACAAAAAATGTTCTACAGACCTTTCTTCCTCTGACAGGTAATTATCATTGAGAAGTTTCTGGGGCAATCAAATAAATTAGAATTTGAGCTTGAGCAACAAAGATATCACATAATAATGAACTTAAAAAGATGAGAGGGGCGAACATCAAAGCAGGAAAAAGAGAAACCAAACCAATTGTAAACTAAGCACCAAACCATTTTAAATCCTTTATTGCAACCCAATTCCCTTCAAACAGCTAAAAAAATACTGCCAGACTCCTAAAACTACACAAGGGGTTGGGAAGAAAAAACTTCTAAATTAAGTAGAACCAAAAAAAAGTACGAGAAAGAGATACAATTCCATACGGACCATAACCTATAAGTCTTTTGCCACTATTTACAACATGCATGCTCTGTAACTGAATATACAATTGGTTAGCATATTGTATTGTTCTTCTTATCACATCATGAATAGTAACTAAAGTTCACAGATGAAAGTGAAGGCTCACCAACAAATCCGTAGAAGTTAGAATAACAAGGGATCTTAACAATGGGTAGAAGGGAAGGTTGAGTTAAGTAAAATCTACATCATAGACTCCAAAAATAGAAAGTGGTATATAATACAAGATTACAGATTTATTACTTGATTGGGAAAAAAATAGCATATCTCACCCACGGAAAAGTCTCCATTTAAGAATATAGAATAACAAATGTGATGCAAAATTGAAAGAAAGAAAAGATAATATTGATTAGGAAATCTGTACTTGTGCTTCACAGCGTACAACTGCAATCACAGAGTCATTATGTTCCTCAAGACTCAATGGAGGAAACAAAAAGTGCCTACGATCATATAGCTGCATCATTTTTGAAACAATGGTGTATATTATCTGGCAAAGTTAAGTAAGCTTCAGAAAAATAGCAATTGTGTTACGAACATAGAATATACCATGCAGCTTGTAAGCATCAACAAAGAAATATGCATTCTCAGCTAATCATCTAAAAAAGCCATCAACCAGTATATCTGCCCATTTGTTAATGAGTTGATCATTCCTTAATGCCCTGTGCTTTTTCCAACATAATAATTATTCTTTTTTTTTCTTTTATCAATAGATCATGCCATTAATGTGTGATTCAGCTTTGTACCCAGAGCACAATAAACATAAACCTCTTGTGATGCAAAAAGAAGGTGCAATGCAGCCCATTTACATTGATGTATACAAAAGGTGTGCCAAGAGTAGAATCATAACCTAAAAATCAAAGGATCTGAAATTCAAAAATAAAATGGGAGTGACAAATACAAAATGAATCTGGTTAGAAAGTAAGGGAAATATGAAAAACACAACCATGCATCCATAAACAGAATGCCAGGCATCTGCAAATATTCTACCTTTCTTTTTCTGATTCAAGCACCAATAAAGCACAGATTATGACCATCCTCTCACAATAACAAAATGTAAGAAATACGAAGGTGGATCCAAATGGTGATTGAATGAAACAAACAAAATCAAAACACACCTCAAAAATACTATCATCAATATAAGCCAAAGTCGCGGCATTAAACACTGATGGAGGCTTCTCTACTTTTGGCCGACTTGGCAACCATCTCTCACATCCCAAATATGAATCATCCAATTGTTCTACAATTTCACATAAATTCCAATCAAAAAGAAAAAAATAGTAACAATCCCAATTGAAAATGATAAAAATAAACGAATCCTTCATTTGATCATCAACCCTTGTTAGGAATGACAAATCATTAATTTGCATTTAAGCACTTTAAAAGTAAATTTTCCAATGCTTATACTCATGAAAGCAGATTATATAGGGTCCTACGTACAGGTTTCCATTAATTATTCTATTACCTATCATTTCCTTGCTTTGGTTATTTATCTGAGCAACTAGCTAATCAAAGCAGGAAAAAGAAGACCAAAATAACAGAATCTTGGCAATCCCTGAAAACCCATTAACACAAATAACAAGTTTCTTTCTTTCTTTGACTGAACAGAAAAGAATTCTCCTTATTCATTAACCACAACACCATAAGAAAACAAAAGTCCTATATTTCTTTCATGATAGATAAGAGGCTAGAGGAACATGAGTAAAGAGAGAGAGAAACAAGTGTGAAAGTGAGGAGTACCTTTACCCTGAACAATAACAGTCTTGCGTTTGAAAACGTCAGAAACTGCTTGAGCAGTTAAAGTGAAAGTCGGTGAGGAAGCAGTTTCTGTCGGTGGTGGGGTAGGGACAGAATTGTTGGGTTTAGGATTGAGGTTTTTTGAAGGAGATTCTTGGATTGTAAGGGGGTCTTTGTTGGGTGTCCACTGAAGCAGCTCTTACTCTTGTTACTTTTCTGGAAATCATATTCATATTCATATTCATATTCATGGATACTGCCGTTGCCGTTTGCTCCCTCTTCTTTCATCAGTTCAGGTACAGGTACCGGTGGGACTCCGACAGGAGTATAGGATACTATGGCTGCTGGGTTGGGTTTCGGCTGGTTTTGTTTGGGCTTTCTTTTGGTTGGGGATAATTAACCTTATCTTTTTTTTTTTTTCCAAACATTCAATGGTGGGGCTGTAGGT
>Ga0307507_10012357_pt1 | contig 10562 bp, 12 predicted proteins | sample 7_EM_MG_FD_207223 | JGI IMG/M metagenome (GOLD analysis project Ga0307507, IMG submission 207223) | Populus trichocarpa ectomycorrhiza microbial communities from riparian zone in the Pacific Northwest, United States - 7_EM | ecosystem: Host-associated > Plants > Roots > Unclassified | place... | reverse complement strand
GGGGGGGATAAATACCTCCTTCTGTGCCTCCACAGAACTCTCTAAGAACGTCTCAACAGCACTCTTAAAATCCTCTACCTTCTCCCTCTCAAACCTGTCCAATTCCGCCCTTAGGGTTCTCCCCATGTTGTCGAACGCAACCCTAGCAGCGTGTAACTTCTTCTCGCTATCGCTAACCTCTGCGCTCATCTGGGTTAACCTATCCTGCTGCGTCTTGCCTTGTCTCCCCAGCTTCTCAAATGTTGCCCTTCGCTTGTCTAATTCTCCGCCTGCTGCGTGGCAAGTATGAAATGCCTTCTGTCGCTGGTTGAAGGCGAGCTTGATAGAGCCTATGATCCGGATGTATTCTTCAACGGTTATTCCTAAGGTTAGAACGTCCTGCTGTGCTTGACGTTCATGAAGCTCTTTGATGCGGATTTGTAGGTACGAGAGAGATTCGAGGGGGTTGGATAGGGATTTGCTTAGTTCTACTGTTGAGAGGGCTTGTAGGGAGGAGCTGAAGTCATTCGCGGCATCCGCTAGGTCTTTGCGTTGTTTGATCACTGTGTCAACAGATTTGAGCAGAGCTTTGAGCTGGCTTTCTAAATTGTCCAGGTAGTGTTTGCGGTCGAGGAACCACTGCACTACTAGTTAGAAAGCTCTTTATATAAAATAAAGGAACGGTTATAACAAACTTCATCATTTTCAATGAATTTGCCACCTCCGCCAAATGCACCACCTAGAGAACCAAACATTCCCTTGTTCTCCCCCACGGGTTGTACCTGCTTTTCTTTATGCTTGATATCGCCTGACAACGCTTCTGACTCCAAGAATAACTTGAGGTCTGGATCATGTTGCAGCATTGGATGAGCTGCGGTTTTATTCAACATCCGTTCTAGCGCAGCTCTTCTCGATTCGACAAAGTTATCGTCGAATCGGCCAACTGCCTGCTTCTCCGGAGGCGGCGGGACAACTACCCCCGAGTTGTTATTGATCAGTGCCTGGTAGAGCCATAAGAAATCACGGTATCTACGGCTAACTGTAAATTCGCTATTTCTATAAGCTTTGGATGTAGTCTGCAAACTCTAGGATATTAGTCACTGGAGCCTGCATAATAGGAGTAAATCACCTGACGAACCTTTGTCTGAACTTGATAAACAGTGTGAGCACTAGTCAAATCTCCAACCTTATGCGGGTCGCCAACATGTATTTCGAAGGATGGGCTCGTCGGCTGATCGCCAGCTGGCTTGGGAGGAGGGAGAGACTCCCCAAGAGCTTCTATCCCCACAATCTGAGCAAAGTCTGTAGCTGGCGGTCTCCTATATCCACCTTCATGCACCTCCGCTCCAGAATCATCCAAAGGAACAGTATCCATTGAATCTCCGGTCAGAGACATCCGGTTTGGGGCTCCGGGTATAGCTCTAGCCATACGGGGAGAATCTTCCTTTTGCGGAGGCTCGGGCGGAGAATCATAGCGGGGTTTCGCAGCCAAGACGGTGTTTATATTATCATTGAAATTGTCTCCAAGGGGGCCTAGTGGTCCGAGGTCATCGTCGATGGCTTCTATGCGAGCGACATGGCGACCAGGGCGGCGAGGGTTACGCCGAGCGGCTGAGGTTCTGGTCGATGGCTGAGGAGATGGGTCTCCCATATCTTTGTTTTGTGTAGATTCTTTGGCTTCTATTCCGTCAATATTAACTTAAATAGAAACCCAAAAGAGTGACATACTTGATCCAGCGCCCCTGAATGCGTCGGTAGGATCGTCATGGGGGAGGCTAACGGGGGGTGTGCTTGTGTTTATAGACCTTTCATCACCCCATGGTGAAGCTCCATCTGTCTCTAAGTCCAGATTGGCCAAGGTCGGGGATGCGCCAGTACTCATCGCTGAACGTGCGCTCACGAGGAGATCTGGACTTGGTAGGTTAACTTTAGTTTAACGGAGAAACTTTTTCTTCGGTGGCGAAGGGATGAATTGATTGAGGAAGGGTTTTGAGATGCTTCTTGATTGATGCTCTAAAAGGCAATTGGCGGGACGCCGCGTAGGTGGTTAGAGATGCCCGACCGCCTTGGCGGTAGCGCCCTCCTGTCACGTGGGAACGGTATCAGGTTTGTTCGCTTCATAAGGTGTCACCCGGTAAAGGCTACAAAGACGATTTTGGGCTTTTATTGCTGGCTTAACTTTTGGTTGAATTATCCATACTGACACCGACACACACGATCTGGTGTGCGGATTGCTGAGATGAATTTTGGGGATATGAAGTGGTGATTTAGGGGAAGACTGCACTAGGAGCAAAAACCACGCACTCTGTGATGAACCGGAGAAATTCCCTTAAACAGTCTGCTTTTAGAGAACATGTTATTCATAATAAGGGTTAGGATGATGGTGGTGACACATGGCGTGAAGGAGATAAACAAGTAGAACCGAAAAGAAAAGACACTAGTTTACACATTTTGCCTCCGCGAGGAAAAAAAGTGGGGGGATTAGGACTAAGATTGCTATTCCTTATCTTTCTTATCTTTCTTCTCCTTCCTCTTCTTCTTGCGCTCAGCTCTCTCCTCTTCTGTCTCATCTGACTTGCGCTTCTTTTTGCCCTCGGCCTCTCGTTTGACTGAAGTCATCTCAGCATCTGGAGCGCCGAACGGAGGTTCGGGAGGAGCAGTTGCGACATTTTCGGCATTCGTTGTGGAACCAAGTTGCTCAGTGCCGCCGGCTGGGGCGTTATAATCCGTGTACTTCTTCGTCCATTCACCGGGGGTAGCCTCGTTCGAACGTCCGTACTTCTATGATAATTGTTAGCTAGAAAGCAGGATAAAAATAAATAAGGTATCTGGAGACTATGTTACGAACATCGAGTTTGCCTTCAGATTTCATCTTTTTCTTTTCTATCGCTGTTGGACCCAACCCCCATCTGCGGGGGTAGAGATCGCGCTCCATAATGCAACGTTTAACCTTTGCGACAACACCGTGATCACAGGTGGAGAGCTCGACAGTGGACATCTGAGCAATACCGAGCGCAATAGCCTCGCCCTTAGTAGTCATCAGGACGACCTCTTCGTTGACTTCAATTCCAGCCTCATAGCGGAGCAGTCCAGGGATCATAAGTTTAGCGCCGTAGCAAACAGCGTTCACTGCACTGTCCTTGACAACAATACGTTTGTAGGTTGTTAAGAGAGATTCTAAGGGGCGAATAACTCGGCGAAGGTAGCTCTCATCACGAGAGTTGTCAACAAGCCATTGAGCTGTGAAGTAGTTAGGTTCTGATAAACACAAAAGGGTAAGGGGTCATGCCATCAAGAACATCGTGGAGGGTGACAATATTATCATTTTCGCTTAGCGCTCCTGATCTAACTCTTCGCAGCTCCTGCATATGCGCACCAACACCCAACAACAGGCCCAAGTGAACGCATAATGTTCGGATGTATGTTCCCGCTTCACAACTGACCCAGAAAACGGCGAGGTGCCTATCGTTGTCAAACTCTAACAGCTTCGATTCGTGGATTGTGCGGATGCGGAGCTGACGCTTGACAGCGGAAATCAGTGGTGGGCGTTGGAAGAGTGCGCCAGTCAAGGTTTCAAGCGCTCTGGCAAGTTGAGCACGACCTTCAATTTTGTCATGCAAGCGCAGAACGCAAACGTATTCCTTTCCTAGAGCGGTGGTGATCAGTAGGATTAATAGCCTAGAAGGGTTTCCAACGAGGCAGAGGGGTAGTGGGGCACAATATACCGGCGCCTTGCTGGGACTTGACCAAACGCGTTGCACGGTCAATACAGACAATGAGACATCCAGTGACCTTGGGATCAAGGGTACCGCTATGTCCGGTCTTTTCACATCTATCCAAAGTAAGCGCCGAATCCATCAGATGAGGAGGTTGCGGTGAAATTTACCTGAGGATCCTCTTGACCCAAGCAACAACTTCGTGCGAACTTGGGTTGCTCGGCTTATCTAGGTTGATAACACCACTGCTAATATAACTCTTCAACTCACGTTTTAGAGGAGTGCAGCCGTTAGGTATCGGTGTATAATGTCCGGTACGGACATGGAGTTTTTCATAGTTTTTCAGAAGAAGCCTTCGATATAATATAACGTTAGAAATCTGCGAACTGCGGAAAAGTGAAAGAAGAAAAAAATGTGGAGAATAAAAAGACTCACGGCCATTGAGACGAGTCGATGGTCGGAGTCTTAGCCTCCGGCTTGATCGAGAAATCCTCATTTTCTTGTTTATGTACGAGAGCCATTGCAATTGGCGATGGCAAGCTTTCGTATCAAAGGACGTGCTATGGAGGGACGTTCTGGCTGCTGGAAAAGAGAAGAAAAGTTTCCAATGGCTGTGGGAGTGGGTCGGCTGACTAAGAATTGCAAGGTATATCAGGGCAAGAGACAGCCACACCACTTGTGGAGTAGTCGGGCACTGCCACGGGACCAGGGACTGTTTCAGCCACTCAATACCGTAATAACCTTGTGATTTCAGGACTCACCCTTGTCACGCTCATCATGCTACGAGTAGTTGTCTGAGATTCCGCGCACACGCGAATGAAGTACGGTACTCGAAATAAATGGTCATCGAGAAATTTAATCGTCAGAGTGATATTATGGGGGAAAAAAAAGTCACAGCTGCGTGACCAGTCCATTTGTCACACTTTTCCTAATATCATACCTGCATCCAATCTCGTTGCCAGCCGTTTCCTTTTCCATTCCCCCAAAATCTATAAACATATGTGGCCATACCCTTCTAAGTTCTACTCACAGCTCCTTGGACCTAGGGTGCTTGTTTCTACCGACCTCTACTCTCTGGGCGCCTACCCATATAAACTCTCTTCTTATCTCTCCGTGTTTTCTTTGAAAACACTCGGTATAGACCTCCTTTTAATAACTCTTTGCGACACCTGCCGAACTCTCAGCAGTCACACGTTAAGGATCTCGCGATTGACAGCAAAGGGTGTGCTTAGCTTATGTAGCCTTGTTCTTGCGCATCAGAGAAATCTTGCAAACTTGAGCCAACAAATTACGAATCATGGCCTCCGCGCCCCTACCTTCGTCATCTGCCCATCCATCGGCAGACAACCCACTTGAGTTTGATAACTCGTCTTCGCCCTCGTCTTCGAAGGAAGTCACTCCCACTAGCTCTCCAGCCCTCTCGCGCTCCACGTCCTTTGTTGGCTCGAACGAAGATTGGGGTGAGGCTTTCCCCCCCCTAGACAAACTTACTGTCTTCGACTTCCTCGACCAATTTGCCCTCCCACAGAGACTTGAGAGAATCAATGAACAGATCAACAGGAGGATACAGTTCCAGAGCGAGAACCTAAAGAAGCATCGTGATAAGGTTAAGTTGGAGTATGTAAAGCAGAAAGAGAGGGTTATTAAGAAAAAGGATGTCGAGTTCGAAAAGTACCGCAAACGATACAGTCAAGGACTCGAGAAGGTCCTTGATAAGTGGGATGATACTAGAGTTGTTTCCACAAGGGAGAAGATCTCCTTTGTGGTCGGTGTCTGCAACATCTTCATCACAGGATTCTTGATTGGCGGATACCCGTGAGTCTGTTCTCTCGGTGTTTTTATATGTAGCGAGCCCTAATGTGTCAGCGTCCTAGCGAATGGGTCCATGTTTGGTATTCTATTCAGCTTCTATACTTTATGCCAATCCGTTATTTCACCTATCACAAGCGTGGCTACCAATACTTTCTGGCCGATCTGTGCTACTTTGTTAACCTTCTTCTTTTGCTCAACATCTGGGTTTTCCCGAACTCTCGGCGTCTAATGATCTCAACATATTGCCTCGCATATGGAAACAATGCTTGGGCCATTGCAATGTGGAGGAATTCTTTGGTTTTCCACTCGCTTGATAAAGTTACGTCTTTATTCATTCACATCATGCCTCCTGTTGTCCTGCATTGCCTGGTACACCTGTTGGATCAAGACCTCGTCGACTCACGCTTCCCATCCATTAGTAGGGTTAAGGGAGTGGAGAAGTATGGTTTGATCGAGATGGTGATTTGGGCAACTGTTCCTTATGGAATATGGCAATTGTCTTATCATCTGTTCATCACGGTTGGGCCCTCGACTCTATTCTGTATTCACTGTGTTGATGGTGGTTTAGGTGAGGAGACGCGAAAAAATTGCAGCCGGGCGTCCAACATCGTTCACCTGGCTTCGCAAGAGCTATTCAAAGACCTGGATTGGCAAACTCGTCCTCCGCCTACCAGAAACTGCGCAGGAACCTGCATTCATGTTCATTCAGTACTCTTACGCTGTTCTAACTATGCTGCCATGTCCTTTTTGGTTCTATCACAGGAGCTTTTCTGCCCTCTTCCTAACGGCTGTCGGCCTCTGGAGTATCTATAATGGTGCCACCTATTACAGTAAGTGTCCAAGTCTAGCTTCATTTAAGGGTTATGACTAATATTATCACAAAGTCGACGTATTTGGCAAACGCTTCCAGAACGAACTTGAACAGTTGAAGAAGGATGTTGCAAAGTGGCAAAGCTCCCCTCGATTGAACGAAAGCAATGAGGACACAAAATACTTGGAGCCCTTGAACCTGACCACAAAGACAACCACCGAGACGACCGCCACCGACAGAGGAGAGAAGAAGCTAGACGGCAGTGAAGTTCGGGAGCGAACTATCACTAGTAGCGTTACTACCGAAATCTCGTAGAGTAGGATAGCTACGGAAAATATGCTTAACGGTTTTTACTAATTGTTTCTTTTGGGACTTTGTTTTTTCGGCAGGTGTTGTATTGGATGGAATTGATAAAAATGATTGGGATGACCTGAACTAGGGGTTTTCATTGTCTTCACCATTCGTTCACCTCGGGTGGGCTTGAGCGCCGTACTACCAGCATTGGTTTGCAGACCATACTTACACAGGATTCGGCCTTGGAAGGTGGGTTTCGCTTTGGAAATCATACCTTTAACCGATGTTCGGCTCTCCGATAGGCCAATTTTGTTATTCGATATCCCCTTCTCTCTTTCCCTGGCTGGTCACGAACGGGGCTTTAGTGGTGTTTATGTCCGGACTTTTCTTCTCTTTTTATTTCATTTCCATCACTTTGGTTTTTACACGGTTTAGTCCTGTCTTGACGATGGTAATAATGGTCAGTTGAGTAATGTATGAGTTTATGAATTAACCCTCGCTCTAATGCGTACCTCTAATGTGCTCCGTACTACTTCTATCAACCGTGTCCCAAGTCCCTAACACTATTACTCTGAAGAAAGTTTTCAACCCCAACCCCTCTTCTCTCCCGGGCCCTCACACAATGCATGTTGCACAACCCACCCCTCCAAAGCCCAATGCCAACCAATAACGCCCTGATGATAATTCCCTTTCCCCCATATCACCCAGACCCATCATCCACACACACCCCCTCATCACTTCCCACCTTCCTCCCAACGTCTCTAAACATCCCCTCAGCGTACATCAAGCCAAATCCTGCTTCCTCTTCCCCCACAAGTAAATCCACTCCCACAACCTTCCCAACCCAAAACTGATGATCCTCAATCTGCACACTCCTATACGTCTCGCACCTAAGCCTGTACAACACGTCCTCTTCCCTGCCCAGCAATCCCTGCTCGCGCAATTGGGTATCGCGCACGCTCTCCCAGGGTGACGTGGGAAGCTTCGCTTTCGAGAACAGCGACGCGATGTGTGCTGCCCGTGTGGTGGAGCGGAGGACGTGCACTATGAAGGTGCCGGAGGTGGACATGGTGCTTGCGGCCATTGAGGGCGTGGCGATGTTGAAGGAGATGAGCGGTGGCGAGAGGGAAAAGCAGTTGAAGGAGCTGAGAGTTATGCCGCGTGGAGAGTGTGGGGTCAAGGGGGAGGTGGTTGTTACTATTACTACTGCGGATGGGGGGTCAGATGGGGTGAGAGAGTGAGAGGGAGGATGGGTGGGTGGATACCGGGGTGGGGGATTTTGCGCATTACGTGGCGGAGGGTTGTGGAGGTGGTTTGGTCTGTTTTTGTATCCTTGGAGGAGGGGGTAACGGTGGGGTTGTATCGGGGGTGCTGTTTCTGGGCACCCCATTGGAGTTTTGGAAGTAATGGCGACCGGCGGTGATGGTGGTAGTGAGAAGCTGTTAAACTCCGTCGTAATAATCGTAAAGGGAATTTAGGCATTGAGTACCGTAATATTAAGCCTCCCCAGTAGTCAAAGGGGTGGGAGGTTGTGGAGGATTTTGGTGTTTGTTTGATGTTTGTTTGATGGTTGGTCGTGGTGTGGGGGGGTTCTCACTGTGCGGTTGCCTTTTCTTCCCTTCTTTTCTTTTCTGGGGCTTGTGACGTACAGCATAGTACCGGCAGATGGGTGTTGGTTAAAAAAAAAAAAAGTTTAAACCAACACCAGTCAACCAACTGCGATTAAGAAATTCTCTAGAGGGCTAGGATTTTCTTTAATTGTCGATAGCTTGCTGATTGGAAGGGGTCTCTTTACTAGAGGTAGGAAGGGAAGGAGAGGGGATGTTGACTCGATCTCGGTTTTCCGGGCTTAGCAGATCATCTTTTAGATCACTGCCGTACTTTATCATTCGAGCTTCCTCCTCCGAGACCTCTCCTCCCGCAGATACTCTGCCTGCCACCCCCGCCACCACCACCCCTAACAATGGCAAAAAAACCTACATCCCCCGCAACCTCCCCCTCTCCCCCATCGAAGACCTAACGAAATACGTCAAGTATTCAAAAGCGCACCCAAAAGCGGGCTGGCCGCTCAAGAACGCCCCACTCTCAGACCCCGAACTCCGCCTGATAAAAAACCCCTACGCACACATGCTCGCCCAACCCATCCGGCAGGAAGCCGAGTACCACTGCCGGGTTCCACGCGCTTTCCTAGTTCGCTTCAAACAGCTAGTCCACCCAGAGACGCACGAGACCTGGGTCGTCCCGGACGGCCTGCGCCAGACAGACGACCAGCGCGGACGGGTGCAGAAGGGGAAGTGGGTGCTGGGGAACATCAATATGATGCGCTTGCTGAAGTTGAAAAGGCTGGCTGGAGGGAACGGGAAGCCGGTGCTTCCGGGAGACCTTGCGGAAAGCGTTAGGGATTTGATGAGGAAGAGGGTTTTCGACGAGGCCTTTGATGTCGCGCAGAGGGGTGGGGATAAATGTTTTGTGAGGGGGGAGGCGATTGAGGAGATGGGTGGGGTCGTTGAGATTGGGTGTATACTTGATTGGGAGCTAGAGGAGGGGGCCAAGGGGGTTATTGCGGATACGGGAGAGGTGGATGAGGTTTCGGGGAAGGTCCAGAGGAAGGAGATTTTAGTCAGGATAAACGGGCGGTTGTGTCCTGTGCATCATATGCGCATTATGCTTGGGGAGGAGGTCGCAGGAAAGATCAAGGAGCTATGGGAGTTAGATGAGGGGGTCACAAGGGTTGGGCTCTTAAGGGGGGAGGGGACATTGCAGCTAGAGATTTGGTTGATGAAGATGAGGGCTTATATGGGGATTTGGTAATTGAGCGGTCTGTAGACGTGGTATTCCCGCTCGGGGTTTAGACTGGGTTTCGATATACGTATATTAGCCTTATAGAGAGAGAGGGATTAGAATTATGGCGAGCCATGCGGTGGCGCCGCTTTCCGTCTCAGGGGAGAGCTTGTATTTCCCCTCGCTCATCCTTAAGGACCGCTCGAGCGCTAGATCCTAATGATCTGCGGGAATCCCACGAGTGACACATAGTGAATCACCCTTTGAGCCGGAATGGCCCCTGGCCTTGACTTTAATCCGAACTTTGAACCTAATGACCCGAGTAGCACTCCACCGACACACCACTTTCGTCCTAAATTTACATTCAGAATTCTCTTTACATTTTTTTCTCTAAAGCATTATAAAGAGCTCAAGCCAAGGGAGAAAAGTCATCTGCTAGATATGGCGCCTTTTAGATCATCATGGAGCCCTAACCAACATTGAGGGCGCATTTCCAACTCTTAGCCATGCCTACAACAAGATAGCGCGCTGAAAACTACCTCTGAACCGATAGTAAACAGTACCGGTACCATAATCCCATCGAATTGAGTTACCCCTTCTCATTTTTGTTTTTTTCCTTGAAAAAGCTCCCTTCTTTTGCCTACAGTATCTCGCCGCATCTAGCTTACTTAGCGGGATTATCCAATGGTATTGCAGTACGGCACTTCTTCTACAACGCCTAAGATAGGCCCTCGTGAATCCTCAGTGGGCTGCCGCATGCCTGTCCGAATCCACTGCTGTGCGTCTTAGCGCTACCTTTATATTTCAGCCCTCAGACAGTGTCCAACTCATAGCCAGTTGGGGAAGGGGAGAGAGACTGCAGTGTCACGTTCGGGAAGTATTGTCTGGGATCGGAGGCCCTAACCCTGAGGCATGTGATAGCCTTTCCTTACGGCGGGGAAGGGGAAGGGGATAAGTACTGGTAAGGTAAGGTATGGGTGAAATGTGAACATCAATCCAATGGCCGCAGCGGATGGGTGAACGGCTGTGTTAGGCGGGAGGTGCGTCGAGTGGTACAGGACCAGTAAGGTGTACTAGCAATTGAGTATATATAGGGACGGCACCACCCACATCTCTCTTCATGTCTTTAGTCCCAACACAACACCCCTTCTACTTTGCAAACCTCCGGA
>Ga0307507_10012356_pt1 | contig 10563 bp, 4 predicted proteins | sample 7_EM_MG_FD_207223 | JGI IMG/M metagenome (GOLD analysis project Ga0307507, IMG submission 207223) | Populus trichocarpa ectomycorrhiza microbial communities from riparian zone in the Pacific Northwest, United States - 7_EM | ecosystem: Host-associated > Plants > Roots > Unclassified | place... | reverse complement strand
AACTTCATTAATGGGTATAATTAGAAACTAAAAATATAATGATCATGGCTACCAATCTCTTATTAGGATAGCATAGACTTCGGAGGAATCATTTTCAAGCAATTTAAGAAATCTTTAACAAGTCCCGCATATGAAGGATCTGCATTCATTTATAGGAGTCAATGCGAATTGTTTAATGTCTTAAATTATAATAAACGTTTCTTAATTAGCTGGCGTGGACTCTGTGCCTAGAGTCATTTTTAATTCTCATACTTAGCTGGCGTGGACTCTGTGTCTATAGTTGATGTGGAGTCATTTTTATTGACTTAAATTATAATAAAATGCATTTTCAAACAAGTTAAGAATTCTTTAATTAATAATTCCTATTTATAAAGGGACCTGCATTGATTTTTTGGAGTCATTTTTAATCTCTTAAATTGTAGTAAAGGTTTCTTAATTAGCTGGCGAGGAATCTGTCTGGATTCGTTATTTATTCTAATAAAATAGCATGCAATTTAGTCTCTCTCAACCAAGTTGCAAATTGGCTGTGACTTTTCTAAATCAATTTAGATTATAAAGTAGCTATCTGACGCATGCATTATAGGTTAGATTTTTTTTCCTATAAAAAATTGTTTATACTGACCTTTTTTGACATGTTTATATATATTAAAAATATATATAAATTGAGAAGTTGATGCAAAACAAATAAATTAAGAATTATATGTGTTAATAAATAATAATAAATTATTAATAATAATTAAAAAAAAAGCAGATATAGACCAATACATTTAATCTTACAAGACAAGATATTTACTCGATTGTGCTTGTTGAATTTTTTTATTAAAATTAATTCTTTATTCAATCAAACGATAATAGAAATAGATATGCACATTAAACAGATTGAATAAAATATAAGAAAAAAATTATACAATGTTGTACATATTAAAAATATTATCTGAAAATAAATATTTTTTATTTTAAAAAATAAAGTTCATCTATATAAAAAATTTAAAAACAAATATAGATGAATTAGAATAATCTTTCCAAAAACTAAATACACACAACACCATTAAAAAAATCTTTATCCAAAAAAAGTTAAATAAAAAAATCATAAAGGAGTGATATTAATTGAATTATAAATATAAAAATTATTTAAGAAAAAGAGACATTCAAAGAAGATATCAATTAAAAACAACAAGATTAGAAAGAAAAAAAAAGCTCAAATGTTGTGGCTTAACTCGTCAAACATGTATTTCGAGTCATGGAATCAACTGGGTTCAATAATTGTTTTTCTTAAATTTTTATTTAACTCTTAATTAAAAAAGCCAGAAAACAGCTCAGGCTCTCTTGGGCCCATGGCCGAGCACGCCTGAGTCATTGCAAGGAAAAGCCCAAGCGTGTGGGTGGGCCTTCAAGCCCAACCCAGCATGCTTGGGCTTGATTCTATTTTTTAAAAAGAAAAAAACACAAATGACGTGTCATCTGCGAGCCTAGATTTACCATAGTGGTGCCCAGAAAATCAGGGCAATGCCTCTTTTGGTAAAAAAAAACTTGATTTTTAAGTCATTCCATCCCCAAAACACTTCACCAACACCCTTATAACACCCAAAAATCATTCTATCAACTCCAAATACCAAAAAAAATAACCTAAAAATCTGAAATCAAATTGGGTTCGTTTTGATTCTCTCGGCTTAGATCTAGTTTTTATGCGAAATTGAGGTTCTAAACAATAACTATGAAGCCCCTCTCATATCTAGGAACTCGTGGACACCAATAAAACCTATTTTGGTGGTCGAAAATACACTAAATGGTGATGTTTTCTTTCATTGTTAGAATTCGACAACACTTCTCTCTCTCTCTCTAACCCTGAACTGAAAAATAACACAAATAAAATTGTGTATCAAAAATAATTTTTTAAAATTTCAAGAGATCTAAATTGTATGAATGACATTATTTTTAAAGATTAAGGACCTAAGTGTATTTTGTTTGAAGTCTCTTGTACGCTACTTATATTTGGTGTCTTTTTTATTTTAGTTCTCATTTTTTCAGTTTCAATCTTGACTAAAAAATCATAATAATTAGCTTTCAATCATAGAAAATAAAACTTTGAAGATGAAAATAAATTATTATTAAAAAACAATAAATCTGCGGTGTTTTATGAATGTATATAATAAACAATACCCAATTATAGCGTGTGTATATATATAAAACCACACCGGTTTTAGAGTTTTTTAAATCCCTCATTTAGACTCTAATTAATACCTCACAGAAGAGGACAGATTTATCGCTGGATTTCTGTCTCTCTCACAGAACAACTAATTATGACCTCTCATATTGTCTAGTCAAGTTTCATCTAGTTTTTACTCACTAAAGGCATGCACACCAAAATGGAATTTCAACGGTTATTGATTACCTTTGAAGTGAGGCATGCATATACAGATAGTTTTTTCTTATTGGGCAAGTGTAGTGGATTTACACATCATTTATACGAGTAATGACTCGCTGCGAAAATTTAACAGCATTCAGGATATACTATATATCTCTCCCGTTAAAAAATAAATTTATCCTGAAATAAGAAACTTTTCAATATTAAGTTAGTATTTATAGAGAAGAAAAAAAAAATATATAGAAAAAGAAAAGTAAAGGTATGTTGTGTGCAATATCTCTGGATTTAGCCTATGTTTGGCTGTGTAAGAAATTGGTCCCTCCTCTACTACCCTTCTCTACTAGATGTATTTATATACTATATATATCTCTCTCGTTAAAAAAAGTTAATGTCTTGATAAAGTAATGTTGGTTCTAATTGAAAATCTGATCATGAACAAAAATCATAGTCACTTTCAAACTCATAACCAATTTTTTGAATTTTCAAAAAACAATTATAGTAAATAAATAAAAAATAAATGAATGAAAAATAATTTGATAATTGGGTTAAGACAATACGAATTTGAGTTTGAGGACTAATAAGAATGAAATTATAAATTTAAAAGTCAATTTGATCAAAGAATTGGAAGAATCGATAAGTTTCAGGATTTAATTAATCTTGAAATTAATTTAATTAATGAAATCAGGAGTTTAATGGAAGAAGTAACAAGTTTGGGGCTGATTTAGGTTGAAATTGCAAGACATTAAAGTACAAGGACCAGAATGAATAGATAATAATATCATAATGAGGTTAATTGATTTTTTCAGAAATAATTTTAAAAGCATTAAAAATTAAAAAGTCAATTAAGAATTGAATTGCTGAACCTGCAGCAAAACCTTTCGGGTCACGTCTCCTACCAGCTGCCCACCTCACCCCCACGATGCCATCTCCAAATGCCAACATGTCGTGACCAACAGTCTTGCAATGGCAGGACTGTTGGTCCCTGTTTTTTCTCATAACAAAGACGAACATGCCTCATTATCTTGAGGCACGAACGCACGGCATTCTCTAGCTTTATAAAAGCCAGAGAAAGGCCAGAAGAGTGGGGAGGACGAACGAACGAGAAGAAGAGGACAAGAGTGGAGGAACGAACAAAGAAAACCAGGAAGACAGAAAAAACGAACAGAGACTCAGAAGCGAAAACAAAGACAGAAAGAAAGACAAGAGAGGACGAAGAAGAAAAACACACAGGACAAACAAGAAACAGAGAGCAGAGGAGAAAGGCAGAAGGGGAGAGACCGAGAGAAAATTAAAAGAAGTAAGACCAGAAGAGAAGCACACGAAAAACAGAAGTACAGGGAAGAAAGTAGCTTTGGCCAGCCAGTACACCTTCGCCATCGTCTTCGTCCCCAAGCACCAGAAAAACATAGAGGACAAACAAGAAACAGAGAGCAGAGGAGAGAGGCAGAAGGGGAGAGAACCCAGAGAGAAAAGAAACAAGACCAGAAGAGAAGCGCACGAAAAACAGAAGCAGAGGGAAGAGAGTAGCTCTAGCCTGCCAGTACACCTTCGCCATCATCTTCGCCCCCAAGCACCAGGTAAGCTACGTACGTTTTCCCTCCGCTTACATTTTAATCACTCTTTGACTATAGCAAGCGTGCGTGAACAATTCACGCAGGCCTGCGAGTAAAAGTCGGTCTGGTTAGGCACAACTCAGTCCATCTAACTAGGCTAAATCCAATCTAAAAAAAAAAAAAAGAGCACTTGAGACTGGGCTGGACCTGGACGTTTAGCAAAACATATCTTTATATTTTTATTTTGATATCTAACTAAAAAAATCTTTTTAAATATCAGAAAATTCTAAAAAAAATCGTGGATCCTTTTAAATTTATCTGTGGCTCCTTCATGCTTTTTTTTTCATTATATATTTAATTTGTGAATTTTTACTCTGAAATGTGAATATGGTATGCGATATATATATATATATATATCTTTTTTTTCATAAAAAATAACAATAAAAAAATATATATGCTTTACTTTCAATTCAAATTTTATTGGTTTATTTATTAGCACCAGAATCAAGAATAATATACTTTTTTGTGTTACGTAATATTTATTAACACTGGAGTTTGAAGTATTTATATCTGAATATTCATTAGTACTAAAGTCAGAAATATTACAAGTAAATCATCGGTAACATAATACAACAAACTCTTAGCAACTTAAGATAAAACCAGCAATGCAGCTTACCTTAAGTAATACATTTAAAAAGTAATAACATCTTTTAGTTTGCATAACTAATCTCGTATCATAAAATCTTTATTAACCAGTTAATATTGGTGACTATAACAACTTTTTTAGTTAGAAATTTCTCCTAATAAAATGTCAATTACTTGTTTTTTTCATAATTGAACTTTTAAAGGTCGCCGTGATCTCGGTTGCAACAAAAGACGGCTTTCCTGTTTACACTACAAAGAAGGTTATGTCTCGCTAAATTAACTCATAATTAAAAATAAAAAACCTTAGGCCACAAGCTACGAAGCACCAAACCAAAAATAAAATACAAATAATCAATATGAATATATGACAATTAGCTCTTTTGTTTATTGAAGGCAAGAGGCCCTTTTCCTTAATTGAAGCATCATTTAATTTGTAGTTGATTTCTTGTGCTTTTGTCAGTTGTGAGTTCCGGTCGCCATTAGACTCTAAGCTCTAAAGCAAAATTACTGCGATCCCTTGTGGATGACATTGGTTGATTTATGGCCCATCTGCAGTGGCACAAAAGCAATGTATTATAGAGGGGATTAATTAATATATCGGCTGAGTATCCGAGAGAGACATTAACAACACGTACAGCAGCAATATTTCCTGAATGGTAGAGGGCGGCAATTAACAACTAATGGCAGAAAGTTAATACAGACACAACGCCCATCAAAACCTAATGCATCAAGTCTTGGTTTAAAACACAAATTCTTGTTAGCAAAAATTGCTAGGATTTTTAAATGTTTTTGTTTGGAAATGGGCATTTTATATTTCTCTATTTTTCTAAAAAAACTGAAGAAGACTTAAAGCTGTTTCCAACTTCTCAACTGTCAGAGAAAAATTTGAAAAAAAAAATGTTAAGAGAATAAGAATTAAAAGTGAATTATCATATTTGAAGATATTTTAATTGAAAATCGATTAACATGCTAATTTCAATTGTATTGTATGTGATAAGGATAGACCTAAATTTGCTTCATACGTAAGTGTTATTGACCGGAAGAGTTTGATTGGATTAAAACGAAACATGTGAAAGTAAACACGACTAAAACTTAAATTAAATAAACTATAAACAAATATTTTATGGATAATAGTAAATACTAATATAAATCAAGTCAAAATCTAAATTAAACATAATTATAAAAATAACTTAAAATCACTTATATAAAATTTAAAAAATATATTTATGGTTTTAAATGAGAAATGGAATAAAAAGGGAGGGACATATACCAGAACAAAGAATTTTTCCCCTTCAAAATTTCTTTATCCCCTTACCTTTCCTCCACGAAATGAGGGTTAAAATGATTCTCTCTTTCTAAATTTGTACCAAACATGAGGGATGGAAATTGAAAGTAGGGAACCTCTCTTACCCTTATACCAAAATTAACCTAAAAACCAAGTTTCTTGTTTGGTTCACTTTTTTTTTTAATTTTAATGTAAAACCGAACGATAACTTTTATTTTCTATATTAAAAAATAGAAACACAAAATACAAAAAAATAAATCAAGTAAAGGCATCCTAGAAGTCAAAACCTCAAGAACAACAACACTGACAGGAAGAGTAATAATTAAAGAGCCAATTGGCCGACTACGTACAGAGATGACCACATAATTTTTATTTTTTTAAAGATGTATACTTTTTGTAGTACTTTATATAAATCTATGTATAACTCCTCCTTTTTTTTTTTAAATGAAAACAAGAGTTATTAAAATTCCAGCTTTGATTTATTTATTTTTTTGTTCAGAGATAATGATGTATAAATTGAAGTCGCTGTAAATGAAGAGGGAATAACTTCAGATATTTCACGAACTCAGATTTTATACATGGGATCGTACCATTTGCTGTATCACCAGGCAATGGGGATGGCCGACTGGTAGATGTTGCAGACGATGTTGCTGGTGAAGAAGTTTTCGCTGTTGCTGCTGTTAGCGGCCGCGTCAGTGATGATGGCTTTGTCGTTTCAACAAGTGGAGGAATGGTACCAAAACTAATTAGAAAGCCCGCAGTACTACTCGAAGATGCTGAAGGGTCTGAAATATTAGTTGACGTTTTCGTTCCATTGTTTTTAGAAGGTTACGAGTTTCTGAAGATGAGAATGTTGTGTCACTAAATTTTAGTCATGGATAAAACCCGCAGTACTACGTAGTTGTGTCACTAAATTTTAGTCATGGATAAGAAAAAAAATAAAAAATAGTGTCGAGTTTTTCACTACTTGACTTGTGATGCGCATCAATTATAATAAAAAAAAAATTAGCTGATTTGGCAACCAACCACATGATTTCTGACCATATAATGTCACAAATTTTTGTCAAAAACAATAACAATGTCTTAAAAAATACATTTGAATTTTATTTGATAGAAAATTTAGAATTGATAGTTTCACTAGTAAATCTAATCTTGTAAATTCTTGCCGATGAACCTAATCACTAAATACACAAGGAAGAAGAAGCTCAAACCAATGAGACAGATGGTGATGGCAAGCCCTAAGAAAGATTCTAGAATTGCGTATGTGCCCGTGATGAATGCGATGATCATTGTACCCATGGCAATCATTGTCAACAACGTGGCCAACACAAATAATTTTAGAGTTGTATGGTCATCTATCTCTTTATCGTTATCCAAACCTTGAATATACACCATCAAAAAGTGGATAAAGACAGCAAAAATGGAGAGCATCATTTACATTGCATTTGAGATGACAAATACTATAAAAGCAACTTTTTTAGCTAGAATTGCAGTGCCTCGGTCGCTCTTGTAATTGCCAGTAAGGTGAATGCTGCTGCAAATGTTACCGTTGCTATCAGCGCCGCAACTACTAGACGAAACTCTCTTGCTTTACTCATAGCATCCTCTCTGTCTTTGTTTTTCTCCTCGTTGTTTCTCTACTTATTTTTTTTTTCTCTTCCTCTCGTTTCAAATCAAAGGGACCCCAGCCAATTAGTCCACTGCCAACATCTTCAAGGGATTTTACGAGCTCTTTCTGCAAAAAAAATATATATTTTGGGTAAAATATGATAGATAATTGTTCTAAAAATTTAAGATAATGAGATTTTAAGAATAATTTTATATTATTTTTTATTGAAAATTTTTTGGACTTCATGTTATTTTGCATTTAATTTTTATTAATTAAAATAAAAAAAATAAGATTTAAATTTATGACTGCTTGGTCAATAAAATTCTAATAATATTTTAAAAAAACCACCTTAATCCAAAAATTTAAACAAATAATCCATCAATTCTAGCTATTTAACATATATCATATATCAACTACCCGAGCCTTTATTTTTGTTTCCACAACTAGTTTGTTTGCAATCAAATTCTTTTTGTTACTGTATATGTATATATTAGCAGGTAACAAAAACTAATTTGGTTGAAATTAAACCGCATGCTTTACATTAGCCCAATTATCCCCCAAAAGAAAACTAAGGTGTGGACTTAATTTTATATACCATTAATGTTACATTTTTTTCATTCAAAAATCAATTTCCTAGGAGGGGTGACCCAATATATTATTGTTTATTGTTACTCTTCTAAATTGCTTGTAAGATTATTTTAATTTTCTATTTGGTTTTTCAACTTTAATTTTCTTTCTAATTGTTTGTTCAAAAAGAATTGGGGTCTAAAGTATTGATTTTGGTGTTTTTCTTGTTGGGTAAATAAGCTGCTTAATTATTTCACTTGATTTTATTTAATTTTATCCCTTTTTTTATTTGTATTTATATTTTCAAAATTCTCGGATTCTTTAAATTTCAATTAATTGTATTTTTTGTTTGTTCATTTGTACTTTTTGTTTTTTATTGAATAATATATGTTTTGTTTTAAGCAGTTACATGCGATTCACATGCATAATCTTTTATTATAGATAAAAAAAAAACTTAACAAAATTAATAAAATGACCATCCATGTCATAATTGACACACACACATATGGTTTTAATGGATGCATTAATTGTCACAACAGTCAATTCATAGAGGATTTGATTACCTCTATCTCTCCAAAATTTCCTTCATAAATGTCCTTGATGCTTAGCTTTTGCTTATTAAGTCCATATATTCCTTTTTCTCTATTCAAAAGAACAGGTTTCCAGTTGTCGAGCTTGAGTGCTAAAGCAGCAATTAGATGGAAGGGCGTGTTTCCATTGTCATCCTTCTTCGTTTTAAGTCTGTCAAGTAATGGAATCCTCAGACATTCCTTGAATACTTCGGTTTTCTTACTGGCCACAACATAGTGAAGGGCATTCCAGCCTCTGTTATCAACTAGCTCACAACAAGCTGGACATCGAGAAACAATCTCTTTCATTGCGTCTACAAGTCCTCGAATGACAGCAATGTGAAGTGCTGTTCTCTTCTTCTCTGTTTCAGCAATAGAGGCCGCGGACGCATCATATTCTAGTAATACTTCCACTATACGAGTAGACCGCTCATAATAGGCAGCGTAGTGAAGTGGTGACCAGCCGTTCTCATCGGTTGTTTTCGTCAACTTGTAATTTTCTTTTTCTAACAATTTTCTTGCTGTCTCTGAAACCAACAAAACAAGGAATAAAAGTTTTCCTTCATCAACAACGGAGATTTCACACAGTCTATGTCAATTACTATATATATCCAATACTTAAACTCAAAAAGAATTTTAGTGGTATAATTTATTTTATTTAAAAAAAAACAAATTATGAAGCAAACACGGATATATAAAATCAAATATAAGTGGCTTTTATATATAAATTATTTAATTCTCCAGACTTGAGCGCAAAATCCTACCATGATCTCCCATCTTGCTTGCTGCATGTAGAGCACTTCTACCATTAGGGCCGCCATAGTCCACTGAAATGCAATTAGTTAGGATTTCATCGATCACCTTTTCCCGTTCTCGACCACAACTGGAAGCAGCAATATAAGTGGTAAGTGGAGTTTCTCCATGAACATTGTGTTGGGTCATTCAAGCAATCAAACACACACAAATGTACGTGGTTCGGCAACTTGCCTACTCCACTGAGCTACTGGTTTGTATTAATCACTCAAAGAAACAATACAAATAAAGAGAAGGAGAAAAACTCTTCTCAACTTAACTCTACTCACTCAAGCTCTTTCTCTACTACCCTCTCTCGTTTTCTCTCTATTTCATGTCTAACCCAGCTCTCAATAGAATCCTTCTATTTATAGCAGACATGGGAGACAATCCTCTCCATTTTAGTCAATTATAACAGCCACTTTTGCCACCATATTTAATGTTTCGGCAACCACTCTTGACTCTTACCATAACATGGCTGCCAACAACCATTTTGTGTCCATACATAACAATCTCCCACTTGGACACAAATGGCGCTATATCTATCTTTTAATCTTTGAGACCAACTGAAGCTTTACACAGCTTCAATTTATCAAGAGTAACTCCTTTAGTTATCATGTCAGCTGGATTCTTGCTTCCACATACCTTTTCTAGCATTAGTTGCTCGTCGTCTAGCAATTATCGGATGAAGTAGTATTTGATCTGAATATGCTTAGTCCTGGAGTGAAATGCTGGATTCTTGGCAAGGAAGATTGCACTCTGACTGTCGCTATACAAAGTACCTTTTCCATTCATCTTGTCCAATTCTTTCAGGAAACTCTGTAGCCATACTATCTCTTTTGCAGATTCTGAGACTGCAACATATTCAGCTTCTGTTGTTGAAAGAGCGACGATCTTTTGCAAGGTAGAACTCCAGAAAACAGCAATGCCTCCTAGAGTGTATATATATCATGTAGTACTCTTTCTGCTATCAACATCTCCTGCTAGATCAGCGTCTACAAAACCTTCAAGTTTCAAACCACCAACTGTGAAGGTAAGACAAGTCTCCGATGAACCTTTTAAGTACCTCATGATCCATTTTACCGCCTCCCAATGCTGCTTTCCAGGATTGCTCATATATCGGCTTACAACTCCCACTGCATGGGCAATGTCTGGTCTGGTACAGACCATAGCATACA
>Ga0307507_10012355_pt1 | contig 10564 bp, 12 predicted proteins | sample 7_EM_MG_FD_207223 | JGI IMG/M metagenome (GOLD analysis project Ga0307507, IMG submission 207223) | Populus trichocarpa ectomycorrhiza microbial communities from riparian zone in the Pacific Northwest, United States - 7_EM | ecosystem: Host-associated > Plants > Roots > Unclassified | place... | reverse complement strand
ACGGAACTGCTCACGGGCTCATTACCACCACGCATTTTTCAAACATGACCCAGTCGCATGGCACATGCTTTGAATGCCCAGACGAAGGAAATTGGAAATTGGAGTATTATCTATGACGCCTTGATGTCTGTCCCTGAAATTGAATATATTATTGAACAATCAACGTAAAGACCTTGCAAACTAGGTCTTTAGATCCGCGGTGAAAACGCCAGCTATTCGGCAAAGTTTTGAGAATGGATGGATGCAAGGTTTGACCTCCTGGTCTGTGACCGAGAGTTTTGTAAAGCCCTAATAACCAGTTAGAAAGGCTGTATGATTCATATGGTTGCATGCGTGTCATTTCAGTACACATCCGGAAGGACTTCCGAAGCACGACAAACCAAGAGGTTGCATTGAGGCCTGAGGGAGTCATCAGAGATGGCCATGGGTTCATTCAACACCCAGAAAAATGCAAGCCGTATCGGATTCTGAGTGGGCATGTCCGTTTCGTGTATGGGGCACAGAGGAGAGAGCCAGTGTCCCTGAGCACGAGTCTGCAGACTACAGTTAATATTCAACGGGATCCCTGAGAAAGACCGCCCATAGTTTTTGGAGCCAGAAAACTCATCACTGAAGGAGAGTTTCACTACACCAGGCCTTAGTACTGTCGGATGAGAAAACGTGGCCCCGTAGAGAATAAATGTCACCAGAAAATTGCTGGCTTTGGTACAACCTGAAAATGACACCCAGTTTCTTTTTCTCGTCTGAGAATTCCATGCAAATTCACGGGGAGACAAATTCAATTTACTCCCAGAAATGACCGAGGTGTAACAATAAGAGTCTGTCCTGCAGAACTTGTGTGGAGATCCGGGTGTCGTTCCGTGATTAAGCATCATTGAAAATGTCCATCATCTGTTATCTAAACCCATATGTTACCGTTCAATCATTTTATTTATTTATTTATTCTACGGACAAATGCTCATGTATACGAAAGATTGCCGAGACTTCGAGAGTTGTGGCTATGGAATATGAAACAGTAAAGGGATTTGAAGGTGGAAATATTATCTGAGATCTCTTGAACCATCGCGCATTTATTGCTATGACTTGAGTGGTTTCATAGTTTCAAGTTTGCAACTCCAATGAAATACGTTGATAAAGTACTTGTGACATCTTGTGCCAACCTTGGGATCTTTAGATGGTGTATTGCGGTAAATTGCCAATGTAAAACGACCCCTTGTTCGTGCAGCATTTATATACAACAACATGCCAACGGCTTGGGGTGTGCAGTAACTAGGTAGACGGCGGAGATAGTTCTAATTCTAAAGGTGCCCTTGACCAGGTAATTAACGAAGAGCATTTGTTTCGAGTTGTGATTTACATGCCAGGCCAGAAGCAAGCAAGGAAGATTCCATTGATCGGAACTTATAGCCTACTTAAAATAGTATGCCAGCAGTGACAGTCACTGATTAACTCCGTTATTGGCCAGATATGGAAAATATTAGATCAGATCCCACACTTGTTCCACTTCAAATGCGTGAATCCTCGTTATGCTCCTGCGTTTATAAACGCCTGAACGATTTTCTGACGAGTACAGAACTTGATTCCTTTCGCTGCTATGTCAGAAGACAACATGCAGTAAGTGATTGTATCGTCAATGACTCGGTTCCCTTGCAAATGATATCATCAGCCCTGTGACAGGACAATTCCCACCGCAACTATGCTATCCGCGACCCACGGAAATCCCTCAACGAAAACGCAAGTATACAAGAAGTAAAACGGGTTGCATGACCTGTCGCGTCAAGAAAGTCAAGGTATTTTGGTCGACTGTTGTACTCTCCGTTTTCATCCAACAGCGAGCTTTTTAGTGCGACGAAACCAAACCGATCTGTATGCGGTGTACTCATGGTGCTAGAGAGGTGGGTAAATATTTCCTCCCATTGTTCCTTCTTAATGTGTATGAACTGTAGTGTTCGTGGCCGGAGGGAATCCCAACCAGAAGAAGAATGTCGTCGAAGAGGGATTCTTTTGATGAAAGTCTTTCAACCTCAGAGTTGCTTGCCGAGTCACCAGGCTTGTCAGAATCCCCATCGTCGTCAGGAAGGGAGCAAACTCCTCCTTACCATAGCCTTGCGGATTTAGTGCCGAACCACACCTTTACTAGTAGCGACGCGTACGAAAGCTCACACTCTATGAGTCCTGACCTCAGTGCCCGCTCAGTGTACGTAGCCATAACATTTCTATCTCGTTGAACGACACGTTTACATCTCAATACGCATTCAGCTACCCACAGCAATACTCCCATTCATTTCCCATGACTTCTGCAAGCCAATACACCCCGCGTTACGACTTTATTTACCCAGAAACACAAACGATTCAATGCGGGGTGCCTTCCACCTCTATCAGGCAACAACCTCTCCCTCAAACGAACCCCTCATATTGCAATTCCGAATTGGATACATACGTACGTGTTTATTTGTTCCTCTACTTTGAAAAGGGCGAACATGACAATCCCCCTTGTAGTATTATAATCAACGGGTCTCGCTCCAAGAGAATATGCTTGCTGGACAACCATCCTCACCACACGATCATCCACATTATAGATTCTACCAGTAGCACATGTTCCCCGTCGAATATTTATTCCAAGTCGTCATGTGAGATGTGTATTTTAAGTATGTCACAACTGTATATTCTCCAACACATGTAATCATGTAATGTGATTTTATTCCCTTGCTCTTGGCATGAGGAAACGGTATGTCAATGATCAATCGAAAGGAGAGGTTCTTGCTGAACCCGCAGTCAACCCAAACAAGACAGTGGGGTTACCGAAAAAGGTAAGATTGTTAACTAAGATTTAGATTTACTTCGTTCAACACGGAGATGAAGTTTGTGACGCTTGAGACTTGGAAGGTTTGCAGCGTGGGTCATGGCCGTATGTAAAAACTATGAATGCATCCTCCGCATACCTACAAGTTACAACTCTGTTTTCAACCAATTCTGACCTACACCTTCCAAATTTGGCTTCAACACATCTAAACTTCGGAACTACGGTGATAGGTGTTGAAACATGACGAATCCTAGATTCAGAGATGAATTCGAATTTGGCTGAAGCAATGTCCAAGGTATGTCAGAGGTTTCGATTTAGACAGATTCGGTCAACATGTTTACTTCAATTTGGTGGCATGGGAAATGGACCTTGAACGGTTCACTCACGCGGAGTCTCCGTGTCAGATGTAGGAAAAAGTCTCTCACTGAGTCTCAGGAGTCAACTGCAGCCATTTGAGAACCGTTGGGATCCACAAATAAGCTATTCGGCGAAACTTGTAATAATTCGAAGGGTTTAAAAACTTTATTTAAGTTCCATGAACCTAGTTCTTTCGAAGGTTTGCTTCCTATTGTACTTAGGCGAATCCATCTCTGTATGTCGTGACATAAGTGATCAACGAGGATATTAAAGCGAAGGGCAAAACTGTGCTGTTGCCACGAGGATTACCACCTGGAAATTCGGGATCTACATGGACAAACAACCGTGAGAAAATGTTTCTCCATGATTGATGGATATGATAAGCGGATCGGCACTTCAACGGAAAGTCTTTGCAACAATGGGTGAGTATCTGGCGTGAATAGTCGCAGGCAGACCTGGGTCTAATGATATTCGTTCGAACAGCCTCCGCCGAGGAACTACAGTTCAACGACCCGCATGAGCCCCTGGAAAAAGCTGTTGAAGCGTTCAACTCTACCCTCCCAATCATCAAGGAAGAGATCAAAAAGTCCCGTCGTCACTGGGCCATTCACGAACCTAGGATGTGGCGTAGGGCTAAGGATATTTCTGACGAAGATCTGACAAGCTTTACCATAGAGAAAGATTTGGTTTCGGTGAGTCGCCAACTGTTTATTTAACACGTTACAGTTTCTTTACTCCATGTCTTATTTAGGTCCGAAGTGCCCCTACATCCTATGGTACAGTTATCCTTGGAAAAATTCGCCTTCCTAAGGTGAACGATGCAGAAGGCGAGGGATATGTCCATGTCAGAATCCATGATCCTCCCAATCGGGTATGTTGCGTGCATAGCATGACGCCTCGTTGCATTGACTCCATTGGACTAATAACAATGACTTGACGATAGGGAAGAAATGATATTATATTCCACTCCTTGTTCACTGAAGAAGTCAGGCCGATCCTGGGGGATCCCCCTACCGATTACCGCGCAGTTCACACTTTGGACAAACCGCTCGAGTTCTTCAATGAATGAATATGACAAATTCGCAAATGTAACTCTTGTCTAAATGTATGTATGTTCTAAGTACTGAAGCTTGAATATAAAATCTTGTGCTTGACCGCCATCAGACCAATGAAGGAACAAACGTCGGAGTATTTTGGTAGAAGAGGGGTTTCTATTCATGAACTTTACTAGATGTTTATTTGTACATGAAGATTATCAAGGGACCACATAATAAGAAGGAACTTAAGAACCCATGCGAACAGCACAGAAAATTGTTACACGAAAGCCACCCAAACGAGACGCGACAGCGGCATCCTAATCCAAGATCCGAGGGAGTTGAACAACAGATGGACGCGTGCAAAACCATCTGAAATGACGGTGAAACTATAAATCTGTAGCTGCCCAGAAATGTGAAATGAAGTGGTGAAAGGAACTCAAAACGGCATCTTTTCCTATTTGTGGTCCAATTATAAATAAAAAATTGATTGAGTTACAGCGGAGAGCAGAGAAAAGTGGAAAGAAAAAGAAAGAGAAGAGCAAGAAAAGGAAAGCAAGAAGCAAATCTGTAGCAGAGTTCACATTTCCAGGCTGTCTTGAGGGACGGGTTTTCTTGCATATGAAATCATCGAAAGCCTAAAGCAAACACACGAGTCCGGAGGATGACTCCCCCAAAAATATGTTAATGAACAGGTGCTGATAGATGGCCACCATCCGCGTGCCACAGATGGGAACCAGTAACCATACGCAGACGCGAGTTCCACAAAGATTCCGATATTGATTCAGCCAGAGACATCTGGAACTGCATTGCAGCGAGCTTGCTTTCCATAAGCGGAGTCTGTCCTGGATTGCTGCAACACAGCTTTGGAACAGTGTCGGAGATGAAAGTGGGAGGAGAGTCCGAGTAAACGGACGGCGCGTCGCCCAAATCGAGCCTCGATTGAGACCCGCTGTACGATGGGAACATCCCATCTTCGTATGGTAGCTGAATAGTTCGATCTCCGGATGTCGATGGGGAGGACGAGAGGGGCGGGGTTGCGGGGGATAATGAAGTGCTACCGCTACTTTCCGACGAAGCATACGGGGTATCCATCTAGATTAAAGGCAATTAGAATAGGCGGCGCAAGTTGAACTGAAACTTACGCAGGACATGTCCTTGTCATCGTCTTCATGATTGACAACGGAGACGGAACGGGTCAGAGGTAACCTTGAACCAGTGAAGGTCTCCGTAGGTGCCGTGGAGCATCTGCGGAGTCCTTTGCCAGTACCAGCAGCACACAAAGACGACACTTCCAAATTTGGACAAGTTTGGGATTCAGATTCCTTCGGTACCGAAGGGTGTAAGAACGGCTCTCTAAGAGTTGGCATGTTTGTGATGCAGCTCTCGCTCTGAGTCCGTACAACGGTGCGAGAATGAACAAGAGCAGTCGTAAGTGCTTTCTTACCAACCCAGAGACGCCAATCAAGGGCTTGACCCAAGGCGCGTTCGCAACGTCCAATTTCACGGGGTGGTAGTCCAGATAACTTTGCCCAGGCACGATTCGAGTAGCACTTATCTTGAGAAAACTTGGAGGCGAGTATGAGTGCAGCAAGAAATGTGCGACGAGGGCAGAGAAGGGGGGAGGGTAAGGGACTCGTAGTGTGTATGATCGTAGGTTCGGGAACCACGCTCGAAGTATCACAGTGATCCACATCATCCGTGTCTTCGTCGATCAGACGGACTGTCTTGAGCAATTCGTCGGAGGTCGAAGGATCGGATCCTTCTAAATTCGACAACTTTCTATCCAATAGCAATTCAGCATCGGTTGCGGGGAGGATTGCGGACTCGGGCAAAAAATAGGCCCTGACGCCCAATCTCTCGTCGCGAAGAATTTCGGGTACTTTAGGACGGACAGCCTCGAGATAGCACAGTGCGGTCTGCATAATTGAACCTGATGTGCGTGAACGTTTGAGAACTTCGTGTACAAAGTTTTTCAAAGGAAGGAGAGCGCTATCCATCTCCGCGCCTGTCGAAACGAGAGGTTGGGAAAAGGATTGGGAACCCGATGATGATAGATTGCAAAGAGGAGTTTGGCCCTTTGGAGGCCCGACGAAAACACAGGGTATATCTTCCGGACGCCATATCTCAAATAACGTCTTTACAGCTTGATCTACAAGTAGCGACTACGTAAACGGAACCAAAGGACGCTGAATGAGATGGACACACCGATAAGACCGAGGGCGTACTTCTGTTTACCGTTGTCACGTGGAGCAAACTCTTTTGGAAGTTGAAGTGGATTGCTGTTGATTGGATGGGAAGTGGCTGAGGGGAGTGGAGAAGAGGGTAGAGAGGGCTTCGGGGTATTTAATTCGCAAGTAGCAAGAACGGATCCCAATGAAGATGAGTATGGGTAAGGCTGCCAGCGAGGTTTGGATCTTGTTGGGGGTTGAACCCGATGGGCGGTAGATTGAGAATCAGAGAGCATATTTTATAGAGTAAAAAGCAGTGAGCTGGGGTTTGTTAGAAAGAGACTGAGTAGGGATTTCGGGTCAGGGACGAATATTCAGATGGGCATAGCCTGGTCGAGAATAACAAAATTAGGGGGTACGGGGGAGAGGGAAACCGAAAACAAGTGAGAAATGGCAAAACGTTGAGTTGCGCTGTGACAAAGCGCTGGGGGTGATATCAGGAAACGATACATTGCGACGAGGGGGGGTTCAAAGGTGGATGTCCAGGTCTTGCGACGAGGGACGATCCAAATGACACCGAAGGGTGACTGGGCTGTTTGGAGAGGCGGGAAGGCTGCTGGGTACGGAGAGCAAGGCTGGGTTGGGTTTATAGGAAAGAAAGAGTCAGGGAGTCGCTGTTGTGCTGCACTGTTTGTCTCAGCAGGCGTTGCTATTTTCCCATCTGCCATTGGATGACTCGTGCTAGTCACACTGTCACATCGCACAGCCCGATCGGTGTCCCCATTTGTCGTGCCAAGAATGGAGACGGCGCCTGAGTCCGCCAGTGCCAGTGTATCCAACGTTCTTCTTTCTCCGCCTCCCCATGCATATCACCACGCTCCTTATTTTCTCCGCTCTTCTACTCCTCGTCGAGGCCAGTGTCCTCCAAGATTTTTCTAGACGCCACCGCGCCCTCTTTTCCCGCACACCCACCAGTTTGGAAGTTTATGTCAGGGCTGCCGAAAAGCGCTGTCCGAACCGTAAGAGCAAGACCAAGCCTCTTGTCCGTTCCTTCTCCCCCTCTTCTGCATTGTGTTGATATATTTTAGATCTCAAACCCTTCGCCTGCTGCGCTTGCTGTAAATAAACCTTCTCCAACCCCAACCCCACCTGCCCAAGTCAACGACGGTGTCATTAAAGTCAACGGCAATTGTGCTCCGAATCGCGCGACTCGTACGTCCATTTCATTTCTTCTATTTTGTCATGCTTGACTCATCACCCCACAGCCCAAGTCTTGACCCTCTCTGGTCCAAATGGTCACATCGATTGGATGAACTGTGGTTTCGAAGATGCTGGTTGGCACCCTCCATACGTTCAAGTTAAGGATCTTATCACCGTTCCTCTTGGCGCCGCTCTTCAGAACCCCGAGAGCCCCTTCAAAGCATGCGCAGCCTTCATAGGCCTGTTCGAAAAGTATGGCGGTATGTATGGCATACCCTCCATCATGCTTGCCTCCTTCGCCATGCAGGAAAGCTCCTGCCGTCCTTGGACTGTTGGCGGAGCCGGTGAACAGGGCTTGATGCAAATTACAGTGGACAAGTGCGGCGGTGCGCCTGGTGGCAATTGCCAGGATCCAGTCAGTCTTCATCAATTCGACCCTAACGTTGTTACTCACCCTTTTTAGGACTTTAACATCAGACAAGGGGCTAAATATTTTTCCGAAACCCTGTCCGCTAATGGCGGTAACGTCTTTTTGGCCATTGGGACTTACAATGGTTGGAAACCTGGTTTGACCAAGGTCCTTTCTTCACCTTCTAGTCCCAGTAAGACTATACTCACCCATATCATAGTCGGCTGCTTTCGCCGCTGCTTATTCTCCCTGCTGTCTCTGTCAGAATAATGGAGACTAGTAAGCTTCTGCTCATTTTAGCCCTGGTGACTCTAACACATTTAATAGCCTGATGCAATTCGTTAATGGATGGCTTCTTAATATCGATCCCAGTAATTCAGGCCGACGCCTCGGCAAGTTTTTCAACCTGGACGTTTGTCGCAGGTAGTACCTGCATGCCAAGCATGCAATTTATTTCGTATACCCATTCCCTCGCGTTGCATGTTGCACTGGACTCCCACTTGATTATTTTTACCCGTTGTTAAGCAGGTCTTAATCCACATTCTTCATTACCAGACCAATGACGACTGACATTATTGTAATAAAAGTCCTGAATTTTTTTTTGAAATTCAGATATTAGAAAAAGGAATTGATCTTAGAAAGCAAACACGCAGACGATCAAACAAACTCTTTCAAGTTTGCTTACTCCTAGAATGGCGACTCCAACCTCTTCTGTACCATCTCCACAGCCAAGAAAGCATATTCTAGCCGAGGTCTCTGATCAAGATATACAAGCAGCTGTCGAACTCAAAGCAGAGGCTAATAAAGCTTTTACTTGTCAGTTGCTTGGACACTTTTCGAGTAGTAATTTAACGCGTCTTTTTGTATGATTGGGTAGCTCATGACTTTCCTACGGCTGCCAAGCTGTATTCGCAAGCTATCGAGAAGAACCCGAATGATCCTACGTTATGGTGTAATCGTGCCTATGCGCGGATGAAGTTGGAAGAGTATGGGTATGCGCTGAATGACGCCAGTCCGTCCTTTCATGATTTTTTGGTGATGGTGTTTTATTGATGTTCTGTCGTCTAGCCCAGGCTCTGGTGCTCGATCCTAAATATGTGAAGGCCTTTTACAGGTACGGGGAGTTCAATTTCTGACTACGGTGTGTGCGACTATCCCTGTTTGCTGTAGACGAGCAGTATGCCATCTGCAGACTTTGCGGTACCAGCAGGCTGTGGCCGATTTCAAGAGATTGTTGGCCCTCGAACCCAAAAATGACACTGTAAGAGGACAGATGGTGGCCACGCAAAAATTGATCAAGAAGGTCGAATTCGAGAAGGTGAGCTCTCACAAATGTTGGAGGTCTGACCTTTTTATCGGTTTGTTTAGGCTATTGAACGGGAAGGGGAGAAGAACCCGGTGGATCGATGCCGAGAGATAATCGTTGAAGGTAACTAGTCCAATAACTTTGTTGTATATACTGATGGACTCTCCTAGGTGGTTGTGATATCGACCCGACTTACTCAGGACCCGTCTTACCCTTACAGGATGAGAAATATCATATTACAGAAGAATTTGTTCAAGAAATGATTTCATGGTTCAAGGATGGCAAGACGCTAGCTAAAAGATATGCATGGGAAATCGTAATGGGAGCGTACGACACTTTCATTAAGGAACAAAGTTTAGTAGACCTCGTCGTTCCACCTGGAGCGACATGTGACGTTATCGGGGACGTTCATGGTATGCTTTTGTGTTCTATTTGAAAGTGGACAAGAACAAGGCGTTCTTATTCTGATGGTTGGTGGACAGGCCAATTTTACGACATGATGAATCTTTTCTCTTTGACGGGCCCACCGTCAGAAAAGCATTTCCTTTTGATGAATGGAGATCTTGTGGATCGGGGATCGTGGTCCGTAGAAGTTATTTTGGTGGCCTTTGCATACAAATGTGGGTTCTCTTTTATTGTTCTCGCTGATACCCATTTCACTGAATTCGAAACAGGGTTATATCCCAAGTTTATGTATATCAACCGGGGTAACCATGAAGCGAAAGATATGAACCGTGCGTATGGGTTCGAAGGTGAAGTTAAACATAAGCATGGAGAACAGGCTTACAAGGCGTGTCATTGACGTAAACTGATTGTGGAATATGACTCACACTGTTTTAGCTGTTTGCACATGTCTTTACGACAAGTGAGTTAATGATGCTTTATTCTAACCGATATTTATCAATTGACACTCTGAAGTCCCACTAGCGACGCTTGTCTCTGCGTCGGAACCTTCCTTGACAAAAGATAATGCGATCTTGTCACCGGAGGGCCGCAAGCGGTTCTTTGTTGTCCATGGCGGATTGTTTAGCAAAGATGAAGTCACGCTAGAGGATATCCGTAAGATCAATCGTGTAGGCAAGCAACCTGGACAGGAAGGTATAATGTGTGCGTCATTTTGTATCCCTCTGTCTCGAAATGTACTCAAGTCCGTGGACTCCGTGTATGCTTTTGGAACAATAGGCGAGGTAATGCATATATTCTCAATGGAAGGACAATCACTAATTATGGCCTCTGCAGCTATTATGGACCGATCCACAGGAAAATCCTGGTCGAGGCCCTAGT
>Ga0307507_10012354_pt1 | contig 10566 bp, 6 predicted proteins | sample 7_EM_MG_FD_207223 | JGI IMG/M metagenome (GOLD analysis project Ga0307507, IMG submission 207223) | Populus trichocarpa ectomycorrhiza microbial communities from riparian zone in the Pacific Northwest, United States - 7_EM | ecosystem: Host-associated > Plants > Roots > Unclassified | place... | reverse complement strand
CTTGATGGTAGAGGAAGTAAAGATGAAAGTACAAAGAGGCGGAGAATATCATCAGCAAAACAAGCAGCTGAAAGCTCATCCACTGGAGATGAAACACCCTCAGCTTTCCCATGCCTAGTAACACTTAACCCTGGAGTGAGGATTGTCACTGTTTCTGCTGGCGGGCGCCACACTTTAACATTGTCAGGTAAGTCCTCACCTGGGATGGTGCTGTGCTGACTCAGTATTTTCATGTGTAGTTCTCTATTCAAGGAAATCATGGTAACAAAATTATAGGCAGTATGAAGCCTGAAGCCATGGAAGATATTTTATGTAAAGAAACTAAGCAAGACATTTGATGTATCCTAATTTTCCTGAAGTTTCAGATATAGGACAGGTGTGGGGTTGGGGCTATGGTGGCGAAGGGCAGCTTGGTTTGGGCTCCCGAATACGGATGGTGTCCTCTCCTCATCCCATACCTTGCATTGACTCTTCTTATGGAAAAGAGAGAGATGCAGTGCTTTCTCGAGGGGGCATGACTTCAGAGGGACAGGGTTTTAGAGTTCCTGGAACTTATGTTAAAGGGATCGCTTGTGGAGGTCGACACAGTGCAGTAATTACAGGTACGATTGAATGATGATGTTCTTTTTTGATGATCGTACTGCTATGTTGAATCTGTTATGCAATGAACAAGCAACATGCTTTAGGAGCATTTGAGCCCTGCAGTTGGTTTACTTGTATCTGGATGTGCAACAACAAGATTTATGACCTAGACTGCAAGTTTTGAATTCTGGCCACGGCATGAGTTGACCGCATGATCAATGCATACCTGTTTTCCCTTTGTTGTTTTCCTTTTTATTGTGTGTTTTATGACCTTCACGTGTATTAATTGATACTTTTGGCATCAAACTTATTACAGATGCTGGAGCATTACTTACTTTTGGCTGGGGACTTTATGGACAGGTACTTTGGTCTGGTAGATGCTTGGCAGTCAATGAGTCTCTCCTGGGGTTTTCTATTTTCTGAAAGTAAATTTTTTTTGTTGTGTGACCTGTTCCGTGCTTTTTTATTTGAAAAATGCATTTTTCATTATTCATACGTTACTTAGCTATGTGTTTCAGCGAATATGGACTTGATCTGACTGTTTATTTGAATTTGGTTCTTGCAAAGAAATAGCATCAGTAAATAATATTTTGAAAAAACACAAATCATTAGTTGCTTGTCTTTTGTTTGTGCAAGTCTCGATTAGGTGAACTCTTGTGGATTAAGTCCTGATTGGTTGAACTCTTATGCATCTGTTTTAACCACTCGAATATTAAATGTTGGGTCTGTTTCTTGACTGTCGAACCTCATTTGGATGACTTACTTTCTAACATCTTGGCCAGTAAAAAGTGATTTTGATGCCATGAGAATTGGCCTACATTTGTTATTACTGCTTATGATGCAATCTTTTCCTTGCGTGGGACACGCCCCTTATGAGCAACTGCAGAAACATTTTGTGAAGTTGCCATACTTATGAAATAGCACCACTAAAGGAAAGAGTGGATGCACATCCGATTAAACTTTTCTATTTCGAGAATAACTCAAAATTTCATCATCAGTGATGCACCTTTGAATATCTAGGAGGTTCACTACTTTCAGCAGATTTTTCTTTGAAGTCCTTACGATAATAAAATCATCAGACTTTAAGGTTCACTGTTTTCAGCAGTTTCTTCTTTGAAGTCCTCACATTATAAAAATCGTCAGACTTTAAGAATCATCATGGAAGTATTTGAGTGAATTCTACGCCAATTTTACTGCAATAAAATTGTCAGTCCTTACATTATTTATTACCATTCATCCATGTTTACTTGCTATAGTTTAAGCTATTATGCTTTCAGAACCTTCGTGCTTTGTATAAGTTTTAGTTCTTGCACATTGGTTGCAAATCAAACTTGAAAGTATCCCCTCAATTACAAGTAAAGAATTCATGTCTTGAAGCAATGAAGGTACATGTTTATGGTGGATATAATTATTCATTTCTTGATAGTGTAGTTGATTGCAAAGTTGCAGTGGATTTAAATTGCCAACTGTTTTCCCCAATCTTGAATTATTAAATCCTATAGTGTTTCTGCCCATTCGGTTTCTAGATTCTGAAGTTCATTGGTTGTGCCTTCAAGATTGTGTAACTAAAGGTTCCTGGAGCATTTTTTGTTAAACCATGCTTTTCTTCTTAAACTAGCAGTTCAAAAGTTTAATCTGGGGGTGACAGTTTCCAGCATTACCATTCTTCAGTATTGACATGTAGGTAATGTAGATAACGGTGGAGAAAAAGAAATGTAGATGTTGAAAATGAGGTCCACTCGAACAAGGGATTATCTATTTACTCTTTCTCTTTCTAATGCTTATATACTTATATTTTTCTTGTGATTAATTTTATTGCTGCGTGCTTTGGCTTATCATGGTTAAAGGAATAAAATCTGTTGTTATATTGTTTTTTCAAGTGTGGTCAAGGAAGCACAGATGATGAGTTAAGCCCTACTTGTGTATCTTCCTTGCTGGGAATTAGGATAGAGGGAGTTGCCGCAGGGCTATGGCATACAGTCTGTGTTTCTGCTGATGGTGATGTCTACACATTTGGTGGGAACCAGTTTGGACAGTTGGGAACTGGTGGTGACCAAGCAGAGGTACATTACAAATTATAACTGGGTTGCTCAAGTTTCCTCTTTCCCTTGACTGCAGGATAGTAAATGGAAATACTGATTTTTGGATATGATAAAGACGGTGTGCATATAATAAGATCTCAAAGGAAGACTAATTCGATTGCATTTAGCATTTCATCAACAAATTACGGAAAAATGTGTTGCTTAAAAAGAAAAGGTTATTAATTATTCTTCATCGCCAATATAATACTGGGGTGTGTAGATTCTAGAGTTTCGAAATTTCATTTGGGCACTGAAAGATCTAAGCACTGGTACTGCACTATATCTTAATCATCATCATTGTCACTGACTACTGACACCTCAAACATAGCTACTATGTTAGCAAATGTTTTTATCTTGAAGAATGTTCTGTGGTTAACTTTACAATTTATTGAATTTTAAATCAGACTCTTCCCAGACTCTTGGAAGCTCCGAGCTTGGAAAATATACATGCAAAAACTATTTCTTGTGGGGCTCGCCACAGTACTATAATTTCAGGTTTGTGGCTATTTTTAGGCCTCCTCATCTCCCTGTTTGGTGTTGGCAACAGACTGACATTTAATGTTTTGGTTGGGTGAAACAAAAATGTGAATGCTTATCTAAATCCTAAAAACGTAAATGTGATGACTGCATGGAGAAATAAAAGGACCACTTTGAAAGGGATAAACATATAGCCAATGTAAAACATAGGTTTTTAGCATAATAAATAACTGATCAGGAACCAGACCAGTTAAAAGATTGTTTAGTGGTGAATGAGATGTTGCAATCATTGATGTATGTAAAAGATAGCGCAAATATGTGTTAAATACAACTATTTAATAAGTATATATTCACCATTCTGTTAAGTACTATTACAATACTTTTTAGACTTGTGACCCATATGCATGTTCTTAGAATTACGTTGGATGTGTATACTACATAACTATGAAGCCTGACTCTCTGCTTTTGTTTCTCGAAGAGGATGGAAAAGTGTTCTGTTGGGGCTGGAACAAGTATGGCCAGGTACTTATACTTAATCCCAATCAATCATCTAATTTGCGAGCATCTGGAATGACATTGGAATACATTCATTTCTGTGATTCATATCAAGCTAAATAAGCCTCCGTTGTTGTTTATAATGTTTACCATGCACTATAATTGATATGGAATTCAGGTTCGCATCATTATGTTCCAATGTTTATGTCTGCCAATTTAAGGACGTATGATTTTGTTAATGTGAAACAGCTTGGCTTGGGTGATGTGATTGACCGCAATGTTCCTTCTCAAGTTACCATTGATGGCTGTGTCCCTAAAAATGTAGCATGTGGCTGGTGGCATACCCTACTTCTGGCCGAGTCACCTACCTGAGTATCTGACTCTGCCTAGCCTCGGCACAGTTTTGTTAGGTAAAAAGTGTTTTCAGACCGCTGACATATCATTAAGATCCATGTATAGCTACTTGCAGTAGCTTGTATGCTTACACACGTGCTCGTCCTCATTCTTTCGTGGCTCAGGTGCACCACAGATAGTTCCATCTTTTAAAACTATTACAGTGATACAACGCTTTCAAGATGTAAAACATGATCTAGCTAGGTCCGTTGTGTATATTTTATTTAGTACCATTTGAACATTATACTGTACTCAATGTCATGAAAAGACAAGTATTGTTGTGTATAAAGTGTTATGGAGTCTGTTAACTTAATGCAAGCTTGCTATTGTGCTTAGCTCATGTCATGTTTTCAAACCGCGCTTGAGGAAAGCGAAAAGAAGTGCTGTTTTGGATACCCAAAAATGAACGAGTTGCAGCATTTCATTTTCTGGTGATCGCAAGTGGGTTGTGACCTCAGATTTTTCATGAATTTGCTCGTGATTGTGCCATCGAGGGTTACTTTTCTTAGAAGAGTCTCAGTTTGCATTTTCTCTTTGAGATGTGCAATCTGAACATGGACACCAAGCTTGAAAAAGTTTCCATGGGGATGGAGACTTATGAAACGTTCAATTTATAAGCTTTTCCTTACCTCCTAAAAATACAAAACCAATTTAAATAGGAAGCTTTAAGATGTTGTTGCCTCATTGGGTGTTTGAGAATGTAGTTGTTGTTTCTTTTCAAATAACTTTTCGTGTTAAAATGTATCAAAATGATTTTTTTTTATTTTTTTAAAAATCATTTTTGAGATTAGCACGTCAAAACGATCTAAAACATACAAAAAAATTTTAATTTTTTGCAAAAAAAAATTAAATTTTTTGAGAACGCGGTTTGCACCGCGTTCCCAAACGAACAAGGGATGTTCAAATTACAATTTTTTCCTTGTATGGTAAAGAAATTTGGGCTCACAATCTTAGGATGAAGGTCACACATGTATAAATCCTGATCAGGAACAAAAAGGATTTTAATATATTCATGAAATGTAAGGTTTTAATTTGGTCTCATAAATTCTTGTCCACCACACTTTGTAGGGCTCAAATTATAAACTTCGTATCTGAGAATCTTGGTGATAGTTTAAAGGTCAAAACCAACTAGCGTGTTCTTGGATAAAATGTCAATGGCGTCCTGCTGAATCCGGGGGCGTTCTTTTCACGGGAAGAATATTAATGTCTAAGAATATGGTTTCTTCTTAGTATTTCAGTGTTCACCACCTACTTCGAAGCTTCTTGTCCATCCTTATCTGGCTCAACGCATACAATAATTGTCCGGCAAGGTTTGTTGGCAAATAGCAGCTGCTGACATTATGGCTATTATTTGAAGACGACTTTGAAGTCTCCTGGATGAGCCTGGCAGCCTGCATAGCATTGATGTGTCAAGTTTCAGTTGTGGGGTCCTTTCCTTTCTGTATATTTAAGCAAAGTCAAAATTCAAAACTATCTATGGCAACATTTTCTGCAGGAATGTGCTAAAAAATTCCCATATTAGTGTGGTCAGCTGACGAGGTTTGCTCGCTGCTGCTACTCTCCTTCTTTTAAGGTTTTTCTTTTTTTGGGTCATGAAGGACGGGGGAGCCGGGTAGAGAGTTAAGGGCACGCTTAAACCTAATTTTACATCTTAATCCTAAAATCTGAAAATATTTTAATTATATCCTTGAAATTAAAAATCATTTCTTACTAAATTTGTATTCAATCTAATTGCTTTGCTAACAAAGAAACGAGAGATAAAGGTCAATATATCCCAACTGAAAGGCTTCAATGAACTCCATCCCTCCCACTCTCCTCGTTCATTTTTCCTCTAATCCGCACTAGCAAACACACAGATGCACATTACCAGGGAGTTCCAAGGGATTATTTCCCTCCTCGTGAGCCTTTGAAGTAGAGCCAGCTCCTCCATGATTAGAAGAAAAAACTTGAAAAAAAATGGTGATAGAAAACAATGAATCAAACTCAAACAGCCTTCGATAATACATGTGTATTGAGTCCCTTTACTATCTATTATATCTACAATTGACCCTCCATTTATATCCATCTGGGACGTCATGTCCAGGTAAGAGCTAGAGTGTCAAATTTGTTAATCAATGGATGGAACCTCACAAAATTTAATTGTGGAAGGTGAATTCCGAGCTTTTTTAATTGAGGTATCAATTCTCAAATGACTCGACGTTAGAAGAGATCCGACTCATTATGTGACGCAATTTACTCTTTGCCTCAACTAAAATATTGAAAGTATTTAATTATTTATTTTTTTAATTAATCAGCACACCATATTTCTACATAAAAATTATAAACTACCATAATATCAAATTACAACAATGTCAAACACGTAATTAGCCACTAGTTGTTCTAAAACATTTCCTAGTTGGATCTGACCTGTAAATATTTATTTTTTATTTATGGCAACAGTAGCTATAGGGTTATGAGCTGGTAAGGTATGTTATGGGATATGAATAGAGTACTTCTTGCAGGGAGATTAGAAGTGGGCTTTACCTAAAGATGCCAGTCAAAGTCAAAGCAGAATTCAACTAGTAAAATGAACTTGAAAGTAGTGGCAGAGTCGGGAATTTATTTTAGGCGGGGCTAAGACTATAAAATTTTCTTCTAGAGGGCCAAGATTATTCATCCTGCATAAACTATTTATTTCTTATATGCTGGAAATATTTTACAATACCTTGAGATAAAACGATTGTCGAAGATAGGGTGACCAAATAGCGATCCGATTCGGTTTTGGGTTTACCCATGAGTTATTGAAAAACCGATTCGTGAAAACCAAGATATTCAATTTGGTTTTTCAGTTTTCAATTTATTTTTTAATTATTTTACGAGAACATGAATTGCAAGGGAGAAAAAAGAACTTCAGTAGTTTGTTTTACTTAGCTTTTTAATTATTTTAATTTATCGAGTTTTCAATCAAATAATTTGAAAACAGACGAATCAAGTTATGGAAGTTCGGTTTAGTTTTCTGGTTTTGATTTGTTCATCTCCGGTCGAAGCGCACGCCCATTTGCCTCTCTAAAACATGAGAATCATGCCAGTTTGGTAGAGCATCACTTTGATTTTTATTTATTCATTCCGGTCCCTCGGATCAATTTGAGCTATTCATGTAACGAAATTAGAGCCCAAAAACCCACACGACCACCAGACTAAAGAGCACCAGCCCCTGTTTTTAAGGTAACGTTCAAATGTTGTTTCAAAATAAAAGACACGAGACAATATAATATAGAAAGGATGAAGACAATTTGAGCTTTTCTCATGCATTGTTTTTATTTTTAATTCTTTTCTATCATTTTATATGATGGAATCAAAAGGAAAAACATGTAATATGTTTACACTTATAAAATTATTTTATAGAATTACATTTCGAGAATAAAAGAATATTAAATAAATTGAAATAACTCCACTCACTAGAAGAAAAAACTTGAATAAAAATATCCATTTGTGCAACAATTCTCATGAGTTTTTTTCTTCTTCTTTTCCATTTGATGGAAAGTTGAAATTATTGGTTAACACCGTTAGTATGCCAGGTACTCCGCCAGCCTTGCTTCCCGTGCAGTCCCAAATCACTATCGCAATATCGTTAACATTGACGAAACGAACACATCCTCATTGACAAACAGAATTTTTAATTTGAAACAAATGAAAGGTCATGCGTGATAAAGCTGCTTGCCGTACTTGTCTTATATTTATTTTTATATTTTAAAAATGTTTTTAAAAAATTAAAAAAATCTCATTTTTTAATTTTAAATTAACATTTTTTTAATAATTTTTTTATATTAATATTAAAAATAATTTTAAAAAAATATCCTCAACCACCTTTCAAACATACCGATAAAAAACCTCTCGTCCCGTGGACCAAATGCTAACTCGCTAGTGCGCTCAATCGCACATGAACATCAAGTTGCAGTTTGCGAGAGACTATTTGCTTGGCCACCCTCCACTAATCCACTCCTTCAATTTTGTCAAAGAATTCTTGGATTAATTACAACTCTAATTATCATGCACAGATGGCATTAGGATTGAACCAGTCAGACATGATAGGGTGATTAAGGTTGTCGTAGTAATTATTTTTTAAAATATATTAAAATTATTTTTTTATTTTTTTAAAATTATTTTTAAATTAGCATATCAAAATAATAATAAAAATAATTTTAAATAAAAAATATTTTAAATTTAAAAAAATACTATTTCTAATTTCAACAGCCCCTGTCTAGAAGAAGTACTAAAAATCTATCTAATAATACAAAAAAAGTCAACTAATGAAACCGACAGTCAATTGTCAAACATATTATACATAAAGACCAAAGCCAGTGTATTTAGTTACTGTTTTTTTGTTTGTTTGAAACTCCCTTTTATTTTAAAAATATATTTAGTTTAGAAAAATGCTAAGTTGATAATTTTTTTAATATTTTTTAAATTATTTTAATGGATTAATAAAAATATTTTTTAAAAAAGATATTTTAATTTAAAAAATACATTACATTCCAAACACCGATTAAAGTCCACCAATAATCTCCCACGAAATCTGCCCATAATCACTGCCACATTATAACAATGATCATCACCAAAACACAAACACAAACACATAAAAAACCTTGAAACCCAATTCCTCTGTGTCATCTCCCACACAATGAAACTACCACCACATCGCCTCCTCCTCGCGGCGATCCTGCTCCTAAGATGCGCCATGTGCACATTCTCAGCCAAAAACTGCCCCAACTGTGGCACCACCCCAGTCCCCTACCCATTTAGCACTGCTCCTGCATGCGGGGATCCACAATACAAGATCAGGTGCAATTCAGGCACCCTCTTGTTTGATACACTCAACAGCTCCTATCCGGTCATGTCCATAAATCCATCCATCCAACGGCTAGTGATCCAACCAGCCAGTCTCTTACCAAACACATGTGTCACGTCTGATTACATCTACGAAGGTATATCGTTAAACGAGAGCTTACCTTTTAACATCACAAGTGATAACACCATCATGTTTTTGAACTGTACGGAGTCGTTGCTTAGATCACCGTTGAACTGTACCTCAACCAGTTTGTGTCACGTGTACGTTAATAGTACCAAAGGGGAGGCTCCTTGTCAAGCTGCTCCTATTTGTTGTACTTTTAGGGCAGGCGGGTCATCGACGGCGCATAGAATAATGGTAAGAGACACCGGGTGCAGGGCTTACACTAGTTTTGTTGATTTGGATTCGGTTTTGCCCGTGGATAAGTGGTCTAACCCGGGACTGGCAATCGAGTGGGTGCTGCCTCAGGAACCGGTTTGTGGGTCTCAGGCTGACTGTGATGGGAATTCTACTTGTGGGCCCGCTGCAAATCTGAGTGGTGTCAGGAGGTGTTACTGTACAGGTGGACTTCACTGGGATCCGATTCAAGGAATTTGTGCTCATGGTAAGTTTGCCTGTGCCCTGTAGTCATTTTGGATTGTGTTGTGGAACCTGAAAACCCATAGTCTAGTTCTACTCTTGAAATGTTGATTTTTTTTTGTTCGATTGGTTGAAGTGTGTAATTTGGATTCCTGTGCAGATGCTACGTGTCAAAATGATGGGAGTTGTGGTGGATCAACAAAGACTGCTCTCATTGCTGGTACTTCTCTTGTCATTATTCAAGATGGTTGACTAGTTACTATAATAATTGCATCTCCAATAAGTAGCCAAATGGGAGATGCTACGTTAAATACTCAAATTGATAAAATAATTTTTTTAATAATATAAATATAGTTTCTTTATTTATATATATATTTGAATAGAAAAAAATTATTTAAAAGAACCAATTATATTTTAATATATTTTATATTAAACTAATTTTAATATAATTATATAATTAATTTAGTTATTTTTTATACATGTTCTTTTATTTACTTTTAGCTTTTCTATAAAAAAACGTAAAAATAACATTTCAAAATAAAAATAGATATTTTAACTATTCGTATAACTTATCCGTTGAAATTATTAAAAATATAAATAAAAAGTAAAAATATAATTTTTTTTTATTTTTACTATTATTTTAGCTGCTTCGGTTAGAAATGATCTAATAATCTCAACCGATAATTTGCGAACATCTAAGAATGATTTCACTCAAATTTCGTATTTTTAACAATTGAACCGGTAAACACCACTTGCAATCTTTTTTTTTACCTTGATTTAACTATTGCCATGTCTTTGTCTCGGCAGCTATTTTTCCTTTCCTCTTCCCCTTCTTTTCATGATTGACATTTTTTTTTGTTTTATAAAAATGTTTTTTAAAAAAATAAATTTTTTATTCAAATTATGTTTCCTTATTATTTTGAAATAAATTATGTTAATATTAAAAAATATATTTAATTTTTAAATAAAAAATTAAAAAGCAGCTTCCAAGACTTTTGATCATGATTAGGTAAAAGAAAACTACTTTTAACATTTTCTTAGTTTTCTTTTCGTGTTTTGATTTTTCATTTGACTAACGGCGACAATGATCCAAGCCTCCCAGTCCCAAGTCCTAACTACTACTGCAGTCTT
>Ga0307507_10012353_pt1 | contig 10566 bp, 6 predicted proteins | sample 7_EM_MG_FD_207223 | JGI IMG/M metagenome (GOLD analysis project Ga0307507, IMG submission 207223) | Populus trichocarpa ectomycorrhiza microbial communities from riparian zone in the Pacific Northwest, United States - 7_EM | ecosystem: Host-associated > Plants > Roots > Unclassified | place... | reverse complement strand
CGCCCTGGGGGTTGGGAGGGGCCGTATATTTGCTCGTTCGTCCGTTCGTTCGCGTTCGTTCGTCGTCGATGTGAGGTCGTCGATGCTTTCTATTGGGGGTCGGGGGATGCTATCAAATGCAGTGCATCCATGTTGGATCGTACAGGTGCCTTGATAGAGCAGTGTGGTAGCTGTTATCGTGAAGGGGTACCAACAGTGGTGGTTTTCGAGATCTCACCATCCCATGTGAAAACCTTTCACCACCGCCCACAACGCTCACAACCACCACCACCAGGTCGTATCGCACGCTGTGCGACGTCTCTGCGTTGGCTCTGAGTCTGAACTTCGAAGACCCAGGTTCGTAGCCGTCACCACGTATAGGTGCAGAGTCCGTTTTCGACGGCCATATATAAACTATATAACTAGTAGTAACAATACCTAATTATTCTGTGCATAATTAATATAATATCTTAAGTACTGTTCTAATATTTAGTTTAGTCTCTCTATCTATCTGTTTATAGGTAATATATAGTTAACATTACCGCTTAAACCCCTTATTCTACTAAAAATACCTCCTAGAATACTACTATAAATCTTAAATCTCTATCTAATATAACCTTTATTAGTGCTCTATGTCTTATAAATACTTCTTTAATATAGATTCTAGCCATATCCTCTACTAATATTTCTTCTATACAAGCTATAAAGTAGCCCCACTTAGTTAACTTATCTACTATTACTAGGATTATATTATAATCTTATCCAGTAATAGGATCTTTTAACTTTAATAACTTAATAATAAAGTCCTATAATATAACTTCCCATAGTCTTTCTAGTGTTTTAATAGGTTATAACCCTCTATACAGCTTATACCTTATTAGTTTATTTCTTTAACAATCTAAATACTCCTTTATAACTTATCTCGCTAGTCCCCAGATTCCTTAAATAATATACTCCTCTTAAAGTCTTAACACTAAGCCTGTAGCTCTATTATATCCTTATATTATTCCCTTATAAAAGTCTTTAATAAACTCTTTTGCTATTAATTTTGGCATATATATAGCTTTTGGGTTCTTATACTGCTCTAACTCTAGATCTTTATCCTATGCTTTTTAAATCCTTTATAATCACTTGCTCTTTAGCAACTTATAGGTCTAACTTTCTTCTCTAGTTGCTATAATTTTAGGATAATTATACCTAATTAATCCGTCTTTATCTTTTTGTAATATTACCCCTAATAGCTTATCTTTATTTTATAACTCTACCTTTCTACTAAGTATATCTACTCTTACATTCTTAGTGCCTTTAGTATACTATATTTTAAAATAATATTCTATAAGCATTTCTGTCTATCTAACCTATCTTTAGTTTAGTTCCTTTATTATTAGGAACCTTATTAGGTTCTTATAGTCCGTTTTTATTATAAATAGTTTTTCTATACCTTATAAGAATGCTCTCTATTCCTTAACTGCTATAACTATACCTAGCAACTCTTTATTATAAATATTATAGTTTAGTTCTACTAGTATCATTTTTTAACTATAGTACGCTACTAGATGCCATGCGTCCTTATGCTTCTATAGTAAGTATACTCCTAGTATAAAGTCTAATATATCTATTTCTATAACTATATCTAACTATAGTTAGTAAATCTTAAGGATTAGATCTTAGGTAAACAACTCCTTAAGTTCCTAAAATAGTTTCCTCTATTCCTATTTCCATATCTATAGTTCCTCTTTTTTTATAAGTCTTATAAATAGCTTAATACTCCTTAACCATTGTGCTATAAACCTCCTATAGTAGTTGCAAAACCCTAGGAATAATCTTAACTATATAACGTTCTTTAGTTCTTACTAACTTACTATAGCTTCTACTTTCTTTAGGTCCATACTAATTTTTTCTAGTTTAATAATAAATTCTATAAAATCGGTCTTTCTTATAAAGAACTTACATTTCTTAATTGCTACTAGCATCTTTTTTTTTATAGTCTTTTTAAGACCCACTTAATATATTCTCTATATTCTTCCTTACTTACTAAGTAGATAATAATATTGTTAAAATGTACTATAACAAATTCATTAAGGTGTTCTCCTAACATACTATTAATTTATTTTTAAAATATTACTAGTGCATTTATAAGTCTAAACTGCATTACTAATGGTTTATATAGCCCTTTCTTTAACCTAAAGGCTGCCTTCCATTTATTGCCTTCCTTAATTTTAATCTGATAATACGCCCATCTTAGATCTATCTTGGTAAAGATCTTTACATTGCCTATCCTATCTTAGATTTTGCTAATTAAGGGTAAAGGATGCCTATCCTTTCTAGCAATACTGTTTAACTGTTAATAGTTAATACATATCCTAAGTTTTCCATTTTTCTTAGGGATAAACAATACTAGATATCCTATTAACAACTATAACGGTCTAATATATCCCTTTTATAAGTTCTTCTAGATAAACTCCTTAAGCGCTATTAACTTAGTCTTAATAAGCTTATAGATTGGAAAGAACTTTAGACTAGTTCCTAGTTCTAGTTCTATCTTGTAGTCCTATACTATATACTCTAATAGCTTTTTACTTTCTAGTGACTATAACCTTTTTCCATACTTATAATATCTCTTTAGTATATAACTTAAGCCTCGCTTAGTCTTTTTATATATTACTTTAACCTAATACCATACCATTTTAGTTTGTTATTATATTTTGTATTATTAAGTATCCCTAATATTAACCCAACCTATAACCCAATTAATCCTTAGATTGTATTCCTATAACTAAGGCATTCCTAATATTGCCTTATCCTTTCCTAACGGTAGGATATTAAAAGATATCTTAACTTGTTTCCCCTTAATAGTTAACTAAATAGGTCCTGTTTTAAGATTAATAATACCTCTTTTATAGGCTATCTAATCTCCTAAAATTGTTATAAGTGGATATAGGTGCTCCTTTTATCTGTATAGTAGCCCTATCCTTTCCACTACTACTAGTAATATATGGTTCCTTATTGCTCCACTATCTACTAATACTTTAAACTATTAATCTCATCATTTAACTTATAAATTTAGGTATTAACCTATAATTCCTTTAAGGGTTTAAGGCTCTACCACTAGCTCCCTTAGGTCCTATAGGCCTCCCCTTTTCCTAACTATTAGCTACTAGATCTTGTTTATGCTTAGTCCTCTTTTAGCTAATACTTAGTTTGCTTCTTTTCCTCTATATTCTATAGACAAGTGTTCTTTAGATAATTCCACTACTATTATCTATTTAGGTATTCTTCTATAAGGAATCTTCCTGGTTAAAGTATTAGGTCTCCTTAACTCTATACTTCTACTAGGTGCCATCTATATATATACTTAGCATCTCTAAACCGCTTTTTGTCTGGTGCCTAATATATCCTTATTAGGTACTTTTGGTTTTTGTCCTTTAGTACTCTATATATATTACACATATTATCTATATAAGCTATCTATAATAGTGTATAATATGCTAAGTAACTTAGGTTAACTCTTAGCTTATCTCTATCCTTAAGTTTAAACCTCTGTCTAGCTAACCTAACTATTAGTCTTTTATTTGCGGGTACTAAGATTTATTACTTACTTCTCTAGTCCCTAGATCCCTTTTATAGATTCCTTAACATTATAATTAACGCTCCTTTAATATAATTTATGCGTTTCTCTGTAATAGATTAGTTTTAGACAACCTTTTTATCTAGCCATATATAGAAATCTTTCTACTTATTACTGTATTGTTGCCTATACCACTTTCCATATAGCTAGTTTAGTGTATATAGTCTGTATATTAGAAAGTACCTTATTATTACTATATTGTAATATCCTTTAGTATGTTTTTCTTTAAACCTAGTTAGGATTCCTAAATCCTCTTCTTGTTCCAATTTATTTAACCACTTTACTCTAGGCGTCCCTACCTTAGGCCTATTAGTAACTCTTTATATAGGTGCTCTATCCCTTATATATCCTAGCCTAGCTAATCTCTTATCTAGCTTTTGCTCTTGCTATATAATAATTCTTGCTTTAAACTTATCTATAGTTTCTTATTTTCTACGTCTTGCAGCTAAATCCTTAAAGTTGTCTTACTTCTTAATCTCTATATTAACTTTTTAATCTTTAGGCTGAACACTATATTTACCTAAAACTAACATTCTTATTTATTCTCCAAACTTATAGTTCTTAAACTTGCGTCCTATGCTTATTTATTTGTCTATAAACTAAGCTACTGCCCTTTCTTATTAGTTTTCGTCTATTATAGGTTCTTAGGTATATCTTATCTTATCTTAAGAATTTTAAGCGTCTTTTATCTCTTCTTAAGAATCTTAAGCCTGTGGCCTTCTACTTTTATTAAGTGGTAAGCTAGTACTAGCAGTTATCTGCTTACTTAATTACCTTTAGATATTACTCCGTCCATTTTATAAAGTAATGGATACTGTATCTAACGGTATTATAATACCCGTTACTAAACCGCGTTCTATAGGGGTCTCAGTCTCTACTTCTATTACGTTATTAAGGTTTAGGTACCCCTAGTTAGCTTCCTATTTACCCTTATTGCTATTAATTAATAAATACTCCAACTCTATTGTTAATATTACTAATTTTTATCTATATATTGCTGTGATATCTTAATCTAGCTTATAGAGTTAATTTTTTATTATTATCTAACTCTCTAGTTCCCTTAAGTCCTCTTAACTCTAGCTCTTATAGCTAATAGCTTATACCATACTTAGCGTCCTTATAAATTCGGCATGTGTTATTATAATAAAACGTAAAGTGCTTAATTAAATACTCCTTAGTCCTGCGCAACATCCCTATATCTATGTTATTATACTCTAATAACCTAATGCCTTTTACCGCATAGTTACTCTAACTACCTCTATAGTCTCTAGTAAAATAACCCTATTTTCCGCAATTTATATAAGCTCCTTTTTTAAACCAATCTTCTTATTATAGAGTCCGCCTAAACATCTTCTATTAATAAGATCCTTAGTTTAGCCTCTACTCCCTAGTCCTATAATTACTTAATCCTTAACCTCTAGGTTTCTATAGTTTCTTATTCCATCTTTTAGATTCTTTAGTACTGCTTAAATCCATTAGCTCTAGCCCACTATTCTATAGTTTTTAAATTTATATCTATTAATATATGCTCTGCGCCTTATATAACTGTAAAACTCTATCTTACCCTTTTTTAGCTTATTCCCTTTAATAGATCCTGTTATTAATCTTTATTAATTAATCTATTAAGTCTCTTAGACTTTCCACATCTTCTATTAGGATAATTGCGTCCTAGACTTTAGCCTTAAGTCCCTATTTATACTATACTATAAGCGCCTTATTATCCCACTTAACCTATATTACAAGTGTCTAAAACTATATTATATACTTAATTGCTAAAGTATGTTGTACCAAGTTTTAAAGCTTCTATTTGGCTATTATTATCACTTCTAGGTCTCTAAATATCTACATTAGTCTTTCTATAAACCCATTCCAACTAGTAAATATAAACTATACTTCTTAGCTAGTAGTTATTATTCTGTTTATTTAGATTTTAGTAAGGTAAGATTTAAACCACTCAAGTGCTCTTCCTATTAAGAACAGTCCTATATACGCCACTTGGTCTATAGGTATTGCCAACTTTACCCCTTCTTACATAACCTTAAAGTGCATTTACATAAGAAACCCTTTAAGCTTTAACTTTTCTCCTAAAAACCATTTAATTAAAGGTAGCTTAACCTTAGCTGCTCCAATTCCATTAATTATATCTTTAAGTAGGTGATTGTTATCTATTAACCTATTAACTATTTCCTATAACTAACTCACCATGACTAGCTGCGAATCTATATCCCTTATACTAGTGTCTCCTCTAGACCCTAAGGTTATAGCTACTATAGATGGCGTTGTAACTGGTGCTTTAGGTGGCATATTATTTAACTTTATTAATACTATAACCTTGGTAGTAAATATATAATAAAGCCTTATAGTAGGAACTACGGTGGACTTATTATTAGGTTGGGTATATAGGTAAATAGGAAGTTAATAATGTAACAGTATAATATAACTGGTGGAGTAGTTGCCTAATAGACTAACTCTAATTATATTCTAAGATTTACTATAAAGAAAGGATTATCTAGGTAGGGACTGTGGTCCTTTAAATATATATCCAAACTCCTAAGAAACCTTCCTTATATATAAAGTACGTATTATACATATTGTACATATGTCCCGTCCATACACTATATACTCTGCGTATAACATTACATGACCTTAGTTACTATTCCTCGTTACATAGTTCTACTAGATCTATCTTGGACTATACCCTTATTAACTAACTAGCTTCTTCCAACTCCTCTCCTAGTAGTCGTAATATCGTACTTATAGCGTCCGTAACAATTTTACCATAATAGCCCTACCGGAAGGACTCCTACCTACGCCTTTTTAATTCACGGCTTCTAATGGCGTGTATTACTATTAAAATAAGCCTAAGGGCTAACTACTAGACTTATCCTAAACCTTACTTTCTCTTAAAACTATACTATTATTAGTTACTTCTAGTACCACCACTAATATACCTCTTCTATACCTGATATCTGGCCTTAATTGGATCTAATCTAGATTAAGACAAATAACCTTAAGGCCCAATTGGATTGGGCAGCTAATTTTAAGGCGATTAATTAGGTGTCGGACAGCCTGTAGATTGGCCGCTTAATTAGCCACCCTAATCTAAGATGGTAGTAAAGTCCTGTATGTAGTAACGCAATTCGCCTAGTTATTCCGCAGATTTTCAAATAAAAGCTTCCACAAAGTCTCTTATCTCTATGCGTCGGTAGAAGTTATTTGCTTAGTACTTAGCTCTAAGGCGGTTTACTAGTCCTTTCTATTCTCCTTAGTTAAACTCTGGCATTACCTGGATAGCTTCCGCGTATATATCCTCGCAATAGTTAGGGAGACACGCAAGCCTATATTCTTCGCCTATAAAATACCTTTAATATATGCCCTCGTAGTCCTTAATAAACCTTAAGATATTCTTTCCGTTAAACCATAAAACCCCTTACCTAAAAGAATCTGGCATTGCTACCGTTAGAACAAACACGTGGTGTACTTCCCTTGCTACCTAAATAAGTATATACTGCGGCTAGTCTGCTTACATAGCCATGGTCTTAATAGAGGATGTCCTAGATAACTATTCTAGCGGGACTTTAATGGGTAAACGCTGCGGTAGGTCTATTTATACGGCTATGTCCGTAACGGAAGGCATCTGCTTCTTAATGTCTAAGGGGGGGTCTCCCTAAGAGAGCACGGAATCTCTATCTTTTACCACTACCGGGTCTTAATACGTCCGTCTATTTTAGCCTATTGTTACTCTATGTAAAGGCTTAGTCAAAAGAACAGAATCTATTAGTAGCCAGTAAACGAGAATTCCAAGACGAGGACTAGAAGAAGGTCAAGGAAAGGACACGTCTATATATATAGGGCCAAGGCTTGGCTCAGCCGAGCCCCTAACTAGGGTCTGTAACAGTGCCGTAATATTATCCCCCCCTTTAGTCAGTGCTTTCATCAAACCGGACCCTTATCAACAGTTGTTTAGTTTAATTAATTTGGTCCAATTAAGGTTTGTTTAATATAGATCAAACCAATTAAATAAACTGATTGGACTAAATTAATCATCTATTGGTTTAATAAATTGCTAAAACAGCCTTCCTGCCCTTACTATAAGCCAGTTGCCTTAGGAACTAATCTCTTAGTGGAAATAAAGTTTTAGTAAGATGGTGGAGAGCTGATAGCCATAGGTATCGGAGGCGTTAAAATCCTTCAAGCCTCGTGCAGCCTCCCTACCAAAGACTCTTCTATCCTGCCTCTACAGCCCCTTTCTTTACCGTGTTTACCTTAGTTAATCAGGTTTCCCACTTAATGCCTTCAGATATATCAATTGGTAATATTTCTAATCGATTTACGCCTTCGCTGTTTTCTATAGAGGGCAGTTTACACCCAAGGCAGCCAACATATAGCGTAGATGGCTTCATCTTCAGGCCTAAAGATGCAGTTAGCTATCAGCTTACTCCATAGCTTAATAGCAAGACCTCTTATAGGCGTAGAGCCTAGGTCTAGCAGCATAGCACTCTGGTACAAGATACAAAGCAACAGCAGTACTAGCTTTGCTGTAGATGTAAGCCTATAATCTCTTACACGAAACCTGCTAATAGGAAAGGCCATGGAGTAATTCCTCCTGTAGTTAGATTAGCAGCCTCCATATTACATGCAATTAGCTATATAGTTAACACCTACGGCTTTAATAGGCAGGGAGAAGAACCCTATAAAGAGGAGGACGTTATTACAACCAAAGGTTTACCCACTCATTAAGTTGAATTCTACTAATACCACGAACACCTTATTGCCTTTGTGGTCTTAGATAATATCTCTTTTACTAGAGCCTTATTAGAGCACCTTATTTGCCTTATTAGCCTACTTAACCCTATAGCTATAAGCCTACACCCTACATCGCCAGCAACAGTTTCTAAATGGGTAATTAAAGATGCAAAAATTATAAGTAAGCGCATTAAACACGCTCTCCATACTGCAGCCTCCAATATAAGCCTTATACTTAATATCTGGACATCGCCTAACTATATCGCGTTCCTTAGTATTAAGGCGCATTTTATTAATTAGAATGGGAAGCTATAGAACCTTTTAATTACCTTCTATATGCTTCTAGGACCTTATACTAGTAAGAACATCGCTTCTATAGTAATTACTACTGTGGAATCCTATAATATTACATCCCATATTGCATACACTACTATAGACAATGCGTTAAACAATAACACTTTTATATAGCACTTCTACAACTATCTAGACAAGGATTGGAAGCTCTTCTGGCTTTAATATAGCTGCCACATAATTAACCTTGCAGTAAAGAATGGCCTATATAGTAATATGCATGCAAAGGCTTCCTTATACTCCGCAGAAGAAGCAGCCTCCTGGCATGCGCATAGCAATAAAGAAGCAGAGCAGTTTACAGCAGAGATATATGCTGAACAAGTGGAAGAGAAGGCTATTTAAAAGCAACACAAAGCCTAGCGTTAGAAAGGTCCTATTAGCATACTTCGCAACTTGTCAATCCACGCTATAATAACACTATAACACAGGGAGGCCTTCCGCGATGCTTAAAGGGCCACAAATAACAATTAAGGCCTTTACCTATACTCACTTATCAAAGAGAACGCCACAAGATGGAACAGTACCTATGAGATAATCAAATGTGGTAGGTAAACTGCCTAGTAGAACACACTAGGACCTCATTTTTATCCTTAAAGGTCAATATAAGGTTTAGCTACAGCTCTCAATCTCAGTGCGTAAAAAGGCTGGTTAGTAGGTAAGTTGCTAGCTAGCAACTCAGATTAACTTAAATACACGCTATATAATTAATAGCCGCTGTTCTGCCTTCTAAAGCTAAGCCTAATTAATCAATTAGGTTTTACAACGAGCCTTAATACCAAGCCTGTTTTTTAGAGATAGATTAAGACCTTGCTAACAGAATCTCTTTTAAATAGGTCTCTGCTTACGCCCTACTATTAACAAGTATACCAGAATGCAGAAATTAACCTCCAACTATAGTATCTCTGGCGATCAACTCCTGCCTAATCACTGGGAGGCTCTATATAATATTAAGAAGATACTAGAGCCTCTAGCTAAAGCAACCTTTAAACTAGAGTATCGTGGCATTTATGGCAATACTGGCTCTCTCTGGCAGTGGCTTACAAAGCTCGATAGCCTCTTAACCTTTATGGAGAAGCAAAAAGTAAGGCTGGCAGCTAATAAGTATACGAATAAGTATGTCATCACTATAGTAGAGCTTATATGGGAGAAACTTGACTACTACTACAGCCTTAGTAATGTAACACTAGCTTACCAAGCAGGTGTTCTTCTCCATCCTAGCAGGAAGTTTTGGTGGTTTGAGACGCATTGGGCTTTAAGGCCTAAATGGCAAGAAGCTGTCAAGGACGACTTTGAAGAGTTTGCTTATGCTTCACTTAAGAGCAGGCCTCCTACACTAAAGGTAATGGCTACACATAGCTCGCCACACAAGCGGAAGCCTTGCACTAAGTACTAGCCTAAAGACAGTAATTCTAATTAGGGTAAGGAGGTAAGAGATCCTATTACTAAGGAGATCAATTGCTATCTTAATAGCCCAGTTGTAAAGAGGCTGGTAAGGAATAATGGAACAAAGATTAATATTAATGTAATTAACTGGTGGTTTAACCGTCGTAATAAGTATCCTGTACTTAGTTTAATAGCTCTTAATCTTACTGCAGCGCCGCTAGAAAGTAGTGACCTGGAGCGCAAGTTCAGCGATGCTCTTAATATCTTCACAGATAAGCGTAATAGCCTCAAGCCTGACACAATCGAGGCGCTTATGCTATTGAAATCAGGCCTACACGAAGGTTTGCAGCTATAGGCTTGCAGCTAGAGCAATATAAGCAATTAATTGTCAAACCAGATCAATCGGGTTTGGTTTAATTAATAGTTATTAAACTAAACAAACTCAGTTTGATATCAATCAAACGTCTGATAAGATGGTT
>Ga0307507_10012352_pt1 | contig 10567 bp, 8 predicted proteins | sample 7_EM_MG_FD_207223 | JGI IMG/M metagenome (GOLD analysis project Ga0307507, IMG submission 207223) | Populus trichocarpa ectomycorrhiza microbial communities from riparian zone in the Pacific Northwest, United States - 7_EM | ecosystem: Host-associated > Plants > Roots > Unclassified | place... | reverse complement strand
CGGGAACAGTAGGGTTGATGTAGGTATTGTTGAAAGAGTTGTAATTATTATTGAATAATTGGGGCATTTTTTGTTCTTTTTGCCGCCTAGGACACGGTACGAGTAGATGATAGATGATGGAGTCGGTTCGGTAGAGGAAGTCCTGGGGGCCGAAGAAAAGCGGAGTTTTTTTTTGTGAAACCAGATACCTCTAGACCCTCCAATCAATGTTCCCAAATTTGCGACAATAAGGCTCAGCTCTTCGCAACCGTCTTGGTCCTACTCGAGGCTGGAAAAATCTTCCCGCAGCCTTGTGCTGTGCCAACTTAGGCTCTATAAAGATAGGGCCATTATTTTGGATATAATAGTGCACCGAGATCGTCATGTTAGTACTAAGGCAGTGCGGGGCAGCCTGGGCTCCTAGTATGTGCTACATTTACTAATAACCGAGCAGTGGGTTTGTCGAGACGAGATAACCGACGACGACTCACCTACAGTAAGAACTCGAATAGAAGAAAAATCCGCTAGGACGTTGGAGTTGCCTCTCCTAGTAAGGCGCCTGGTATATTCCTTTTGTTTTGTCTCAATTGGGGGGCTGAGTTTGGGGTGTTTTCCCCTCCCGTTGCTCAGAAGGGAAATTCCAACGTCCTGGCACATTCTTCTATTCGAATTTTTACGGTACCTAGTATCTACCTACCGTAGCATGACATCTACTGTCTTGTGGGATTCCAATGCACCCCGATGGCAACGTTATCTTTTAACCGTCTCGCTACAAGAATTTAGGACGGATTTGGAAATTATGCCGGTTAACACGGCACCGTCTCGTTCGACCACCCAAGTTTAAAGATATACGATAAGATAAACGCGTCCTTAATCGATTTTCATTCATTTTGTCCAATTGCGAGCTGCATGTATCGCACTTTTTAGCTATGGCACTCAAGTCCATAATTAGACCATTCCACCAGATGAATGTACTCGTAATTTTCTGACGCTTGCGAACACAACTGCTATTGCATACTGGCGAAAAAGTCCCTAGAGCCGCAAGATTTTGGTGGTATGCAATAGCGGTCGTGTTTGCAAAACGTCAGAAAATTACGAGTAAGTCGCTGTTTGCTCTTTCTTTTTCTTTCTTTTTCTTTTTCTTTTTTTTTACCTCGCAAGGTTGCAGCTCTTTCTAGATACCCACGAATCATGTGTTGATTTACGCGAATCTGGTCATCCGCCGGGATTGCCTTTCAGCCTCAGCGATCTCCCGCGATTGAATCGTGCCGAACATCCGGAAACTGATTAATCGCATTCAGACTGAATTGATCAGATGGCACCCCCAATAATTGGAAGAGAGCTAAGGCGATAACTGAGGTAAGCCCGGAAAACGACTTCTCTATCCCCATCACCCCCCCCTCCTACACCCTTCCAGATATCCTTCTGCCAATTTCACAGCTCCTCTAGCAACAGGCTAGCAGTCCCGCTTCACTTCGCACTAGGCCCCCGCTCCCTGCCCGACTCTAATGTATGAGCTAAGCGATTTCCATATCTAAATAAGTACGGTAGAGCAAGTAGGTTTTACTAGCAACGAGGACATAAGTGTGTATCTAGTGATGCAAACATGGTAGCACAGTATGTGTATTGTCGGGAATGCAGATGGACTGGCAGGTGATTGTAGGATACTGGGGGAAATCGAAAAACACTCGCTATTCACTTAGGATGCAAGTTGGGATATTTCGAGTTTGGGTCAAAATGGGCAGAGAAAAGAATAATAGTTCGTTGCCCGACGGAGAGGCTGTAATTTTCAAATGCGAAAGGCTAAACGGTGAACAACGGGTAACAGCGAAACTACAGCGGAAAAACAAAATAAAACGCCAAGATTGTGCAACACTGAAGCCAGATCGCCAACCCACAACTTGTAGAGGGGAAAACATCTTTCATTCAACTCCTCACTCTTACCCTCACTACCCACGCTGCTCTCTCCAACTAGACTAACTAGCAGTGAAGACCGGAGTTTGAATAGAAGAACAACGAGGCCTTCCAGGGCTTTCTTCCCATCCTTCTATTGATCGCGATACAGATCCATTTTCTTCCACCCGTGTCCCCCTTTCCCTTCCGCAAAAGAGACCATCATGCTAACAAAGGAAAGACAAACACCACAGAGGTAACTTGTGCTCCTTCCATAGTCTGCGGGCATTCTGCTCTTTCCCGTATCCAACCGTTTCAGAGTCGCATTCCTTCCGGCGCTGCATCCATCCTAAGCGCATATCCGAATCATTTATCCGCACACACCGACTATCGCACGAGCATGCCGTATTGCTTCTGGGCTTCTACTTTCCTCCCGACGGCCGTATCGATCTAAAGCGCATGTCCGAAGCCTTTGTCTGAACGATAACGGCTGCACGCGTGTTCGATAGACTGAGCATGCCGACAGCATCAAAGAATTCCGACAATAATACCTCTGTAGGGCATTGGAAGACCAGGTTGAGTGTCGGCTAAGATTGGAAATATACTAGCCTGGGTAGAGCACCGCTCTCCAAAATCGTATCTGTACCGGGAGGTACTAGTACTCAAAGATGGAGCATGCACGAATAGTAGAGGGCGCAATGGACTGCATAGAGGCTGTGGAGGTGATTGGTGGAACACAGCTGGGCATTATAGTGTTATATATGGAAAACTTGGGGGGGGTCTTTACCATAGCTTTTGATGTTGAGGGTTGCAGAGAAGGTTCTTAATAATATTATCTTAATTTGTTTTTAGAAAAAGCAGGAACTCTTGCGACAAATAGGACATGGTCTGGGGATCTATTGTGGTTGTATTTACCTCTGACATTTCTGGATACGTTCTTTGTTGATGGAAGATGTGAAGTTATAAGTAGCGACGATTTTTGGTATTCTTTTTCTTGCAGATCATCTCATTGAGTACATGTTTGCCCACCATGAGCACCTCCGAATATGAACAAATGGTACCCCATCTAGGTGGACCGTGCTCGCAGAATAGGAGTTAGTTTTCCTAGTCCTTATTTCATTAATTTTTCTTGCTGGCGATGACATAAAGATCTGGATAGCCTCCCAACCTCGCCTTCAATCTTACACCGGGAGGGTAGTAGTATACAAGCACGACCTTCTTTGAACCATGTACATAGTGGATACAAATCACAATAAAACCTTAGTTAGACGCTAAGTTATAATAGCATTCAAACGAATTTTCACCCCTCCGAAAAACCCTAGCCTCGTATTTTTACCTCTATATTATCCGAACAATTAGGTCTCACTCCAGAGTGAAAAAGGGAAAGACTGTATTAAAGAAAAATTAAAAAAGTGAACAACCAATATGCAACCAAGATTTACTGTTGGAGTCTACGAGTATGGGAAGCACGGGAAAGGAGAACGGAATCGTAAGCTCGATAGGCACTAAACGTAAAACACAAATAACTCCCCCAGAAGATATATCTCTCCACCTAACTTAGCGGCACCACAAAACTCTCGAAACCCAAAAGAAACCCTAAAGGGACACACTCAGCCGACAAATCTTAATCTCTAGCGATCTCAAGCAATCTAGAACGATCATGATATCCCATTATCCCCCGTGACGCCTAAAACTTATGCCTTATCGGTGGGCCAACTCCCGGATGTCTAAGGAACATGGGTATGAATGAAACATTATGGAAGCAAATGCCCGATACCTAATGCTCAATGGCAATGGGTACCAACGAAACAGAAACAAGGACCTTGTGCTTAGCGGCAAAAGATGTGAAAAGGGGGAAAAAAACCCAATGATAGATGCCTAGTCGCCGCACACCACAAAGCCACATGACTGTAACGGGTATATCTCCTAGCAACATATCCGCCTATCTGCATATCTACATATCCGCATAAGCCTATAACAGAATGCCCAATAGGCAAGCCAACATTTACAAGGTGAAAATAGAAATACAAGTGAATAGTATAATGAAAGATTTGAGTTACACTGAGGGACCCCCGGGGCCAGAGAACCCAAGCGCCCAGTCGGTCCATCTTTTGCTATGGACGGGACGGACTGCAGGACTGGGATGGATGCCCTGGACGGACGGCGATTATGACGCCCGCCCTGATCATTGCCCGGGACGGGACTAACTGGCTGGGAATGTAGGTGTCTTAGGTTGCGCCCGGCACGCTAAAACAACCCGCTCGGGACGCTTGGGAACACTTCTCGGGCGGCAGTAGCGCCAGCACCGCTGTGTGGTTGTGCCGAGTAGCCATCCGGAGTGGTGTTTGGCCGTACACATCTTGTTTGCTGGGGTCGACGTCGTCCCTTTGGAGTAGTATTTCCACCACTTCCGCATACCCATTCCCTGCAGCATACGATAACGGTGTTCGGCCGTCGTTATCTGACTTGTCAGGGTTGACCTTGTCCCGTTCGAGAAGTATTTTGACCACTTCCGCGTTCCCATTCCAAGCGGCACACAAGAGTGCGGTTCGGCCGTCGATGTTTGGCTTGTCGGGGTTGACCTCGTCCTGTTCAAGAAGGAATTTCGCCACACCCGGGTGCCCACGCAAAGCGGCAAGGGACAGTGGAGTTAAGCCAGTGTTAGGAGTCGGCTTGTCGGGGTGGACGTCGTCCCGCTCGAGAAGCATTTTCACCACTCCCACGTGCCCATGTATAGTGGCATAGTAGAGCGCTGTTTGGGGGATGTTAGTTGGCTTGTCAGGGTGGACTTTGCCCTGTTCGAGAAGTATCTTCACCACTCCCGCGTGCCCACTCACGGCGGCAAACAAGAGTGGTATCCGGCCCTCGTTATCGGGTTTGTCAGGGGTAACGTCGTCTCGCTCGAGAAGCATTTTCACCAGTTCCACATGTCCATTGGCAATAGCAGCCCAGAGTGGTGTTACGCCGTCGTTATCTGGCTTGTCGGGGTTGACCTCGGCTCGTTCGAGAAACATTTTCACCACTCCTTCGTGCCCATTATAGGCAGCAGTCCAGAGAGGTGTTCGGCCGTCGTTATCTGGCTTATCGGGGTTGACCCTGCCCCGTTCGAGAAGCATTTTCACCACTTCTTCGTGCCCATTGTAAGCAGCATTCCAGAGTGGTGCCCGACCATCCTCACTAGGCTTGCCGGGGTTGACCTCATCCCGTTCGAGCAGCATTTTCACCACTCCCACGTGCCCATCCCAAGCGGCACAAAAGAGCGGTGTTTGGCTGCACCAACCCCCTTTGTCGGGATCGATATCGCCCCGTTTGAGGAGGATTTCCACAACTGGCTCATGCCCGTTGCGAGCAGCCCACACGAGAGGTGTATTATCCACACAGTCTCTTTGGTTGATATCACAACCTTCCACTTCTATCAAATCTGTCACAATCTCAACAATCCCGAAGAAAGATGCACAATGTAGGCCACTAAAAAGGAGGGGTTTATCAAAATCGATATTGTACGAATGTCCTTCAAATTCCAGTCCCTTCAACAAGGTTCTAGTAGATATGTGGTTCGTATAGTCGCCAAATAGCTTCAATGCAAGCAGCTTCGCGCAATCTGAAAGGTCCCTTTTTGCATGCATTCCCCAATACACGGAGGAATATTGGAGAAAAGGCGTATCCTGGAGATCGTGAGAGGGACTCGTCGAAAGGGCTCTGACCTGTTCCGAATTCAGATAACTTAAGCAAGTCTCCGCCATCGTCGAGTGAACCGTACCAAAAAGCTCGGAATGAGCCCGGAGGTACTCTTGAAGCGTAAAATGGATAAGCCGGACAGTGGAAGCCTTCTTGTCTACGGTGATAAGTCCTTGACAACAGGATAGCACTGTCCCTACTGAGGGAACATCTTCGGAATTGATATTTGGCATCCCTATTTCGACCGCTAGAGCGTGACACAATTCAGCAACCTTCAAGGGCCGCTCCGAGTGAGTGGTCCACATCAGGGCGGCCATGCCAAGCCTCGCCCTTGCCCCACCCTGTCGTTGTACCCGGCCCAAAGTCTCATCATAAGCACTCCCCAACCCCAAGCCATCGGTCATTGCGCTTAGCCTTTGCCGTCTGCGATGCGTAGTGGTTTCTTGTAGGATCGCATCTATATTTAGAGAGACTAGCAGGAATCTAGATATATATCTATTAGCCGACAGCTTGGGGTAGCTTCCGGAGCATCGTTGCTTCTACATACATTTCAGAAATATCATCAGGAATTTTCTTCAGGATGTCTTCCTCCAGACTACTATCCATCGCATCCGGGGTTGTGTCCGTAGCCAGCCTGCTTCGAAGATACGTGACAAAATCATCCCTCTTGGGACTTATGGATACTCTTGCCACTCCGGTAGCAAGATGCCTTCCGATCTCAGGTAGAATGTGCGGTCTTCCAGTTACAAATATTCGAGTGCCCGGAGACTGCTGGAGGAGTTGACCCAGCAAATGGAGAATATTGGCTCGGTGTTCTATTGCACATTCATCAAGAGCGTCAATGCATATGAACGCGCGCCTTCTGGAGGAGGTGGTTTGCAGCATATTCAAAATATTGGAAATTTGCGGTCCCTGCCCACCAATCGCTTTTTTACGCTCTTCGTATGCTTTCGACACCTCCTCCGGGATCTCCTCGAGTCCGAAAACCAGCTGCTTTAGCAAGGAGCTAAGCATGATTATGGGGGACTGCTCGTCTTGGGCGGCGAGGTCGAAATAAAAACATGCTACCGTGGCAATTTGTCCTCTAGCCTGATCACACAAGTTATCTATTACTACCGAGCTAAAATCACGGCTTGTTAGCAATTGCCCCTTTTCTTCCATTCCTTGAGGTTCATTCCTGTTATTATACCTAATGTAAGTTTTGCCAACACCAGGATTTCCATAACAAAACAGGAATGAGTTATCAGATTCACCCCCCCCACTACCGGCATACCAGCTTCTAAACTCCTCGGTTTGTAAAACCCATTCCCCTATATTTCCGACTCTGCGGTCACGGATGTCCTGGTGGCGTGACTTAGGATCTAGTGGAGATAGCCAGGCTAAGATATTTGCTCGCTCATCGGGAACAGTATGGTTGATGTAGGTGGTGTTGAAAGAGTTGCGGTTGTTACTGAATGATTGTGACATTTTTTGTTCTTTGCTGCTTAGGATATTGCGCGGGTAGATGATGGACGATGGAGTAGGTCAGCTAGAGGAATTCCTGAGGGCTGAGGAAAAGCGGGGTTATTTGGTGAAACCTGATGGATACCTCTAGACCCTCCAAGCAACGGCCCCAAATTTGCGACAACAAGACTGCGCTCTGGTGAAATACCACCCTGGAGCTTCTACAATAGTATTCGCCGGCTTGCCATATATGTACAAGGGCATCAAGCCTTACGAGTGATCGATAAACACATACACCACCTTACCTCCAGAATCGCAGCACAGCTTGCAATAGCTCGAGGTTGAGGAGATCTTCCCGCAATCTGGTAATGTGCTGTGACAAATCAGAGGCCATGCTTTTTGATATATCGGGACCGTCATGTCAGCACTAAGGGCCCGCTTACCTATAGACGTCCGTCTCAAAGGCTGAAACGATGCCGACCGTTAAGGGGGTTTGATAATGGGGGAGAGCGCGGCAAAGTAGAAGGCGTTTACCTAGAGTAGGCAACGTAACTTTTTGATGGTCTAGCTAGTATGGAACATTTGTCAAACACTTTCGTGCCGTTCATCAGATAGCGGTTGAGATGCCACCGTCTCGTCCAATACCCATTACAAAATTAATTTTTAGAAATAGACGGACAGTTGAAGGTGTGTAAAGAAAACAGAATGGTTGCATGTTTAGCTAATATACTTTCTAGTATCGCATAGCTTAAAGCCTATTTATATACATAACTGACTTTCTTTGACGGTCGGCACTGTCTCTGGTTGCTAGACGGGCAAACGGTCCCTAAAAAAGTACGGGGCAGTGTGGTCTCCTAACACCGGTAGGTTGCTACATTTGCTATTGTTCTCACATCCGAGGAGTAAGTTTGCCGAGACCAGATAATCTCCAACTGTGCACCACTTCATGGGATCATTAAACATGCTGATGAAATACCTTTTATCAAAACCTGATAGTTTTAGGATCCGAGGTTTACCGCCAAACTAAGGGCCCGTTTACCTATAGACGGCCGTTTGGCAGCACGAGACGGGCCGACCGTCAAGAGGGGCTTGACGGTTGGAGGGGTAGGGGCAAGTACCCGGTGTTTACCTACCGTAGCACGCAGTCTATTTTTTGGTGGGGTTTCCTCACACACCTCCATGGCAACGTCACGTATTGACCGTCTAGCTACAAGAATTCAGGACGGTGGAAAATTCGGTAAACATTTTCGCACCCTCGATCGGGTATCCATCTCGGTTGACACGGCACCATCTAGCTTTACCACCTAAATTTTCAAACTAGACGGTCAAGTAAACGGGCCCTTAGTAATATCAACAAGCCAATTTTAGATGGTCAACCGGCATAGATTGGACCACGGTCAAATAAAAGACTATGAAGCTTAATTTACCTGCATGAAAGATAGAATGTACTGCAGGAAGGCAGACAAAATAGATTTTCACCTTCATCTCCGTAAGTTCCACCTAAAGTCTCTACCGATAATCCCTCTATTGGAGATCTGGTGTTCCCCCGTACTAGCCCTGCTGGTGGTACCGGATAAATTTGTTATAAACTGCTGTACTATTTCGTATTGTATTGAGTGTCATGCCATGTAACCCCAGCATGCGAGGCCCCTAAACTTAGGCGATAAGCAGTTTGACTGATGATGAAAAGATTGAGGAAAGAGTGGGGATAACTAAGCTACGCTCTTGGCGGGGGTAAAGCTATAATAAATTGCAGTAGAGTGTGGACAGCCTGAAGCAGAGTTACCGCGCGGTGTCAAAATAACGCGAACCCCTTTAGGTAACAACCAAGCACCCCTACTAAAAATCAATGAAAATATTTCCTTTCCATCACAACCAGACAAACTTCAGGAACGTTACTGGGAGTTACGAGATTCAGAATATTTTGAGAATCCGGCAAAGAGCATGCCAGAGAGAATAAAGGCGGTCATTGATGCTGAAGGATGGTATACAAGATTTTAGATGTATTTTATTTTTTGTTCATGTTGTTGAGGTCGGCGGAAATATTATTCCTAGTATTATGGTGGGATATTACTTCGTTGTTACCTGAAAGGGTTCGCATTATTTTGACACCGCGCGGTAAAACATTTCTTCTCGTACTATCGAGTGTCCTGGGGGTTTTTTTTCTTTTTTTTTTTGTTAAGTCCTCGGTTTATTTGTAGCTATCTACGGGAAAATCCATGGCATGCAACCTGAGTTATGGCCTAAAAACCCCAATAACAAAAAAAAACCTCCACCATCCCCAAGATTCAAACAAATAAAGTTTGTAGACATAAGGCCTACGCGACAGCTACAATAACAATTCGTAGAAATCAAGTACCAGTCATCTCCTCCTCGTTTCCCTCAGTGGGATCAATACGATCTTCATTAGGCCGGGAGGGGCACAACAAGTGGTGAGCGTCGTGGGGGCCGTTGCAATTCACACACCTTAGAATGGAGTGGTTGCAGGGACGGCCGCGTAATCGGCAGGTGGCAGTGGGGCAGGTATCGAGTGTCCTGGGGTTCTCCGGCATTCTTGTATGGGTTATGCCAATTCCGAAAGACACGTTTAAAGGTCAGACTGCAAAATGATTATTTTCTGGGTTCGGTGATGATGGCCTTCTCTCATCCATTCTCCTCCCTTAAATACTCCTTTTTATGCTGTGCTAAGCTACTAGAGTGACGGTCTCAACCAATCATGATGTTTTGCGTGTTGCTGCGTAGTTTTCCGCTGGCCATCCCACATAACGGACAGTACTGCACTACCGCAGTCATAATTTTGGTTATCTTGAACTAAATCACTCTTAAGAAGATTTGTAAAAGCGCAACGGTACTATCTGTATACAAAGAGTGTAGTTGATAGGGGGTAATTTCTTTGGCTGGTTATAGGAGATTGAGTCAGCTGTCCCGCTTAGTTAGGGCCCATTTGCCTAACCGTCTAGTTTCAAAATTTAGGTGGTATCATACAGTAGAGCTAGACGGTGCCGTGTCAACCGAGATGGATACCCGATAAGTTAGAGGGTGCGAAAATGTTTACCTAATTTTCTACCGTCCTGAATTCTTGTACAGGTATCATACTCGAGTAGGTAAACACCAGGTACTTGCCCGTGCCCCTTCAACCGTCAAGCCCCCCTTGACGGTCGGTACCGTCAAGCCCCCCTTGACGGTCGGTACCGTCTCGTGCTGCTAGACGGCCATAGGTAAATGGGCCCTAATGCGACTTAATTTGTCGAGGTTTTCTACGTCTAATCAATTTTCATTTTTCCTATTGCTAGCTGCATGTATGGCACTTTTTAGCTACAGTACTCAAGTGTATAACTCACTCACTGTTTGCTTTCTTTTTTTCTCTGTCTCTATCTTGTTCCTTTTTTTTTTTTGTCACCCCTCGAGATTGAGGCTCTTCTTCCGATGCACACCAACAAATCATACGCGTTAATTTCAACGAATCTACGAAGGTACAGCGCCTAAGTTTTGAATATTTTACTGGCAGGGGATGTTCGACTAACAGGGGTGAGGAGGTGAATTGGGTAACCACTATACCCAATTCGCTGTCCTT
>Ga0307507_10012350_pt1 | contig 10567 bp, 2 predicted proteins | sample 7_EM_MG_FD_207223 | JGI IMG/M metagenome (GOLD analysis project Ga0307507, IMG submission 207223) | Populus trichocarpa ectomycorrhiza microbial communities from riparian zone in the Pacific Northwest, United States - 7_EM | ecosystem: Host-associated > Plants > Roots > Unclassified | place... | reverse complement strand
GTGCAGGTCAAGTACAGTCTGGCCTATAAAGTGGGATATTGTTAGGGCCTTCTTAGGCGTAGTAGTGTGGGTTTTTTAATGTCTGAGTATAACGCGTCGACGCGTCGTTGCAGACGAAGGTCTTTTTAGGGTGGGATATTATTAAGGCCTTCCCAGGCAATGTAGGGAGAGCTTAGTATAATATAACGGGCTTGTATAAATGCTTCTAAACCGAAGCTTGTAGATTGCTACTATACAAGAATACTAAGCTAAGGAGAAGAAGAAGTCTATTAGAGACTGGTAAGATACAAAGGGGTCGCCAAGGCGCTAGTAGTAAGCGAGCCAATGGCGATTTTCCATCCCGGGGATGGAAAATCCTGATTGGTTGGCAGGAGTCAGGGTCCACTAAGTATGGTAGGTGGCGTTGCCCCAGCACCGTCACACTTATAACTTACCTATCTTACCCCTTGCCAAAGCCCGCGCCCTATCCCTTGCAACGGCAAAATGGGCCCTGCCGTTATCGATAAGGGCTAGCCAATTAGATCAATAGGATTAAGGGCTTTGGGGGGCGTTTTTTGGCAATGCGACTAGGAGGACCCTTATATTAAGTCTTCCGAACAAGGTCCTTATCAACTTTGACACGATTAGAAGGCATGGTAGTGGTGTAATTGATATACGCGTTGTTTTGAAAACAGTTGTTCGCGCACGGGCCATCTACGCGCAGGACCTTGCCGTTGCAAGGGATAACTTGCTAATAGTAGTTGTACTGCATAAAAGATTACCTATATAGTGTAACTCTACCTAAATATAAATGGACACTAGGAGGAGCTCTGGGCCTATATTATACCACTTATAAACTACCCTATTATTCTTAGAATAAACTGGCTTAAATAATATAACCCCGCCATTAACTGGCAAAAGAGAGAAGTAACCTTTAACTCTAAATACTACAGAGAGACTTGCCTAGGGTATGGCCTAGCCGCCTCTATCTACTCCCTAGGATATTAACCCAAGGAAACCCTTATTACCCTACCTACAACCAACTACCACTATGTAAGCGCTATAGCCTTTTACCGCATAGTATGTAGGAAAAGCTAGACCGTTGCCGTAGCCTCCCAATTACGACTATATAAGCTTAATAAAGATTGGGACTATGTCCTCTATAGTAATAGGATAGATATAGTTAACCTCCTAGAAAATAATGCCCCTATAGAACTTTACGGACTTTTACCCTTAGACTTTAAGAAGTTTATAAAGCTTAAAAAAGGACTTACTAATAAGGAACTCCGCAAGCTCCTCCCTAAGAGATACTATAACTTTATTAATATATGCTTATAAAAGAGTGCAGATACACTTCCCCTATATTAACTTAACAACTATACCATTAATATTAAATAAGGAAAAACGCCGCCCTATAAGAGACCCTACCTAATATTAAAAGATAAACTCCTAGTTATTAAAAAGTATATTAACAAGCACCTTAATAAAGGGTTTATTCGTCCTAGTATATCCCTAGTAGCCGCCCCTATCCTCCTTGCTAAAAAGCTAAAAGAAGGTATTTAATTTTACGTTAACTATAGAGGACTTAACGCTATTATAATTAAGAACCAATACCCTATACCACTTATATATAAGACCCTTAAATGGCTTAGCTAAGCCAAAATCTATACTAAGCTTAATATTATTGCCGCCTTTAACCGCCTCTAAATACGGGAAGGTGATAAATGGAAAACTGTATTTATATTGCGCTTTAGCTAATTTAAATACACTATTATGCCTTTTAGTGTATATAATGGCCTAGGCAGCTTCCAAAGCTATATTAATAATGCCTTATAGGACTACCTTAACGACTTCTGCTCCGCGTACCTAGATAATATACTTATTTATAGTAATAACCCTTCTAAGTATACCAAGCATATTTAAAAGGTCCTATAGTGCCTTAGAGATACAGGACTTTATATTAATTTAAAAAAGTGCGAATTCTTAGTTATAGAAGTAAGATACCTTAAACTAATTGTTACTACTAAGGGTATCTGTATAGACCCTGAAAAAGTATATATAATTACTGAATGGCAAACCCCTACCTGCATTAAGGATGTATAAGCCTTCCTTAGTTTTGCTAACTTCTATTGGAAATTTATATATAACTTCTTAGGTGTTATAGCACTACTTATAGCAATAATATAAATAAAGGGCCCTTTCGCAAAAGGAAGAAAAATATATCTATGTTTTATCTAGACGCCTAAATATAAAAAGGCGTTCTAAGACTTAAAAGATATATTTACTAAAGCACCTATCCTAGCTTACTTTATACTAGGATAATGACTTTATTCCCGAGGAAATTAACCGAAGACTAGAAAGGATCCAGGCAGCGATTAAAAACGGGCTAGAAGAGCATTGCCCGGTCTCAAAACCGGGCCCCTACACGCGACACGCATGGTCCGCACAATGCGCGGTTCTTGTGGCTAGCCAACGACGAGCAAGAAGGAAATATACAAGCAGCCACGACCCTAAAGACGAGAGACGATACAAAGACACAAGAAACCAGCTAAAGAATACCCTAAAAAAAGAAGCAAGAAACAACTGGAGACGGTTTATAAACAAATATACTACTAACCCGAGCATCCCCTATAATAAGGGCCTTTGGACCATGGTAAGATAGGCAAAGAAAAAGGCGGGACGCCTAGCAGAAGACCCACACCTACCACCCCTATAAAGAGTAGGCGAACTACAGGCCACAAGCAACAATAATAAGAAGGCGAAGATCCTTATAGAAAGATTTTCCCCCTAACTGGCTCTAGCAGACCTTAGTAATATCACTAGTAAAACACCAGTTACTTACCTAAGGGTCAACAGCGACATAACAACTAAAGAAATGGCTAGAACTATCAGTTGCCTCTTAAACAATACAGTACTAGGACTAGATAGGATCCTAAATAAAGCCTTAAAGACTTATGGTCCACTTATAGCACCTTAGCTTGCAGATATAGCCAGAGCATGCTTTATAATAGGCTACTACCCGCAACTCGGAAGATCTATAACGACGGTTATCTTATAAAAAGAAGGCAAAGCAGACTACTTAGTCTTAGGAAGCTACTGCCCTATTGCCTTAGAAAACACCCTAAGCAAGATCTTAGAAAAGGTTATAGCGGACTATATAGCAGATATAGCAGAGGAACACGCCCTACAACTACAAAGCCAAATAGGGGCAAGAAAGAATTGTTTAACACTATTAGCACTTATACTACTTGCTACTACTATTAAAACTGCATGGGCTATGTGCAAGGACTTTATAGTATTAATACTTAGCCTAGATATCAGTGGCGCCTATAATAACGTACCCTATAAGCGCCTCCTATATATCCTTAGGGCAAAGGGCTTCCTAGAATGGATTATATAATTTATTTAAGGGTTTATAGGCCAGAAAGAGACATTACTGGTCTTTAGCGGATACTAAATCCCCCCTATTATAGTTATAACAGGTATACTATAAGGATCACCTCTTTCGCCTATACTCTTCCTTTTCTTTATAAGTAATTTACTTAACACCTTTAAGGAAGGGGCGACCTAGGGGATAGGCTTTATTAATAACACAAACCTAATTATATACGGGCTAACAGCCGTAGAGAACTATAGAACACTAAAGAAAGCCTATAACACCTATATAGAATGGGCAAGACAATATAGAGTCCAATTCTTACTAGAGAAATACCAGCTAATCCATTTTATAAGAAAACGCAACTAATCTGTAGATCTCTAGCATATAATCCATATTTAAGGCTTTAGGGGTTAACCAGTTTAGGGCCTAAGGGTATTAGGAGTATGGGTAGACAGTAAGCTCTAGTAGAGCGTATATACAGTGCAAGCGGCCCATAAGGGCTAAGTATAGTATATTGCATTATCTAGGATTGTTAATTTTACATAGGGTCTATACTTTTAGAGGTCACGCCTACTATACACAGCAGTTGTCCGGCTAACTATAACATATAGATCTAGTATTTGGGCTATTAGAGAAACTAAGAAGGGCCCCCCTAAATCACTCCTTAAACTACTCTAAAAGGTCTAAACAGCCTACCTCTAGAGCATAACAGGTGGGTATAAGCAAACGGCCACAGCACTACTTAAGAAGGAAGCCAATATTCCCCCCCTATAACTATATATTGAAGCCGCTGTAATATAAAGGGCGCAAAGTAAACGCAACTCTAATGTTATAAAGTATATTAAGACACGCCTAAATAAACTATAGAGGGACCCTAGGGCGCCTTATAGGAGAATAAACTAATAACCCCAAAGTAGGGAAGAGATATTGGAGAAACAGGTAAAGAAAGTAGAAGAAGAATAGTACTATATTAGGGCCTAGGCCTATATAGAGGAGGAAGGGAAACGCGTAAGAGGCCAGTAAAGATAACAGCAAGAAAGAGAAAGGAGCTAAAGTAGAGCATAGAAGAACGCTAGGAAACCATCTTCTGTAATATAATACTAGTTAGACCAACGCTAAAGAGGCGTATAGGAGTTAAAGGTATAGAGGCTAACTTAGCTAAGAGAAACCCAAGCTATAGTATAGTTAACGCTATAGGGGGTAAACACTTAAGAGCTCTAAGAAGGCCTAACAAAGGCAGAAAATATAATAGCAACACTCTTAAGAACAGGGATAATAGAACTAAAAGATTGGCTCTACTAGGTAGGTGTCCTAGTAGGCAGCCTAAGATGTAAATATAGCTGGCCAAGACAGACACTAAAATATATAATACTGTTATACCCCCTACGCACCAACTAAGAAGCTATACTTTTAGTAGCTAGCATAGAGAACTATAACACACTACTCTTAATATAAAAAGGTCTTAAGGCGGTTACCTAGTGGCTTATTAGCTAAAATATACTAGACCAGTTTCGGGTTGTAAGGGAAATGGTAATAGAAGGTAAAGGGGTAAGCAATAGACGCCCCCTAATAACTCTACAGTAGTAGAGCAAAGTTTGCGATACTAGCGCGTCTATAGGCTTGTTATAGCAGCAGTGGTTCCCAAGGAGGTTAAAAAGTAAGGTAGTAGAGCACTATAGGTAACTTATAGGCGCCTTATAGGCGAGTCCTAAAAGGCGGGGAGGCGGATTACGGGGTTTTCTTAAAAGAGTTTTCTCCCTACATGTATATAAGGAGTAGTCCGCGTGGGCCCAATAGGGATCCGAATCGGACGTTAAGCAATAAATAATAATAATAATAATAATAATAATAATAACTTTATTTTAAGACTAACTCCTTAAACCACGTTAACGCGGGCGTTCTTTTCTAGATAGGTAATAATAGTCTCCTTTACCTAGTTATATTCTACTTATCTAAGCTTACACCATAAGAATGTAACTATAAAATCTATAATAAGGAACTCCTCGCAATTGTATAAATATTTAAGGAATTCTAACTAGAACTCTTCTTAGTAGAACCTAACTAGCCAACTAAAGTCCTTATAGATTATTGCAACTTTAAGTACTTTATAACTATAAAATAACTAAACTAATGCTAAGTACATTGGAATGAGTTCCTCTTTGGTTTTAACTTTAAAATTGTATATAGGCTAGGAGTATAAGGTACTAAGCCTAATAGCCTAATACGCTGTTTATAAGACCTTCCTTAGTTAGAAGATAACCCTTATAATTAATTCTAACAATAAATAATCCTAAAAGCATAAAATTTAGCCCTAGGTATACTACCCAAGACAGAACTAACCGCCTCTTAGCTTTATACCACAGAACTAGAGTCACCCCCTAAAATTAATAAACTTATTACCACAGTATATAACACCTCTGTTAACCTATTACTGTATTAACTAATTGCCGTAAAGATTGCCGGCACCTATATACTGCCTACTAACCTTTAAAGCTTAGGCTAGATTAATATAGCAGCCTTAGAAGTAAAAGAGAACAGACTCTACTATAGAGGCTGTTTATTTATCCCTAACTTAGAAGACCTATAACAGCAACTAATCTAAATAGCCTATAACCTCTAATTAAGTAGCTACCTAGGTAAAGAAGGAACCTATAAGCTCCTTAGCTAATACTACTTCTGGCCTAAAATAATAGACTTAGTTAAACACTTTATAAGCGCCTGCTATGGCTGTAAACGTACTAAAGTATTTTATATAAAGTACTAAGGACTGCTATACCCTCTACTAGTACCTATATGCTAATGGGTAGATATTGCCATAGATTTCGTTGTTGACCTACTGCCTTGTAAACGATATGGCCGAACCTATAAGAACATCCTTATAATAATATGCCAACTTATAAAAGAACGCTACTATGTCCTAACCGAAGGCGTAGCTATAAGTAATATTGCTAACGCCTTCCTCTGCGAAGTTTACTAACTATATAGGTTACTTAACTCTATTACGTCTAATCAAGGCATATAATTTAACTCTAATATATGGAGGCGGATCTGCTAACGCCTTGGTATCTCTATTAAGATATCTATATTCTTTTACCACAAAACTATAAGATAACCAGAAAACGCTAACGCTAGTATAAAGGCGTACTTATAATAGGTAGTCGCCTATAGTTAGGATAACTGGGTAGACCACCTTCTACTAGGTAAATTCGCAGTAAATAACTATATCTTAGCCACTATAGGACTTACCCTGTTCTTCGCGAATAAAGGATATTACCTATAATCTGGTATAGAGCCACCAGAGCCTATTAATAAGAAACTGCTATATAGAAAACGCCTTAAGACGCTACTTGCTAATTAATATGTATACTGTATAAAAGACCTACTTAACTACTATAAAGGAGAGATGGCCTAGGCCCAAGCGAAATAAGCTTACTTTACTAACCGTTACAGAACACCACTACCTAAGATGCATGTTAGCGACTGGGTATAGTTAGATGCACGCAATATCTCTATATAGAGACCTATAAAGTTACTTAATTATAAAAACCTTGGCCCCTACTAGATTAAACAAGTTATTAACAGAGAAGCTATATATAAACTAGAGCTCCTACCTGCCTTAGCTACCTATAGGATATGGCCCATGTTTTACCTATAGCTACTACACCTTTACTAGCCTAATCCTCTACTAGGATAAACACAGCCTAAACCCCTACTAGTACTAATCTGAGATAAGAACGAAGATAAGAACTATAAGGAGTGGACCGTTAAATAAATTATTAACTCTAAATACTTTAGTAAAGGTAGAGGACAGCAGCTCTACTATAAAGCTACCTATATAGGATTTAACATAGATTAGCCGGAATGGCAACTATGGGAAGATTTTAAAAACGCAAAAGATCTAATTAGTGATTTCTACTATGCAAACCTATAGAAACTAGGCCTAAGCAGAGATTTTGTACCTAATCCCCTATAGGAGCCGTTACAGCTAAATCGTTGTATATTACTATCACGTGACTACTCTAATGAGATGTTAAGGAACTTTAACCGGCGGTTGAAGTTGTCTAATTAGTTAGATTCTAGATGCTAAGGAGAAGCTAGCTAATTAGGATTTTTTATCCCTAGGATAGAAAATCGCTATTAGCTTGCTTGCTACTAGCGCCTTGGCAATACCTTTGCGCCTTACTAAGTCCCTAACAGCCTCTTTCCCCTCTATAGCCTAGTACCTTTATATAGTAGCAACCTACAAGCTTTAAGTCAGAAGCACCTATACGAGCCCGTTATACCTATAATAATATTTCTTCTTCTAGATACCCTAAGCATTCCCCCCTATATGTATATAGCAACTATAGCGTTGCCGGAGCTCCGCCTTAATAGGAGGGGGGGTAGTGTTATGGAACCCGACCGCAGGGGCCTCTATAGGAGAACCCCATGCTCTTATATATACCTTATGTACAGCTTATGTCAGCTACGCGAGGGTATATTACCCCCTTACGCCCTCGACCCTTATAATTGATTGCGTAACGTCTTATAGACTCCCTAAATACATACGCTTTGTAGCCATTGCCCCCATTCTGTGATATATTAAGATTAAAATGTTAGTATCCTCTTCCTTAGGTAGTGACTTTGTAATTAGCCCTCCTTTGTTAAATCTGACTTTTAATAATCGTATGATCCTATTTTTTATGGGTGCTTTAATAATTATTATGTTCTTATTAAATTGGAATATGCTAAGGCCTTCTTTGTTAACCATAAGGTTTCTATCTTTAATTTAAATATTACCCCTGCCTAGGAGCCTTCTAGCTTTAAAGGTATTAATGCCACAGTTTGGTAGATACTGTACCTTGCTAAGACTTAGCGTATGCGTCTCTCATGTATCTGTAGTATAGATAATTATTCTCTTGCCAAAGCCAAGCGGCGTAGCTTCTCTACTTGCTGTGTTAATTGATGGCAGAGATGCTGGTACGTATGTACCGATTTTAAAGTTGTTAATTAATTTGGCGATATGGGTTTCAGCTCTAGTATTAAACAGTATTCCTTCCTGCTTAATTGGTAGTTGATTCTTTCTATTTAGGTATACGTAGAGATAGCTTGACTTCTTTCTGTTTGGGTGAGTGTAGAGGTAGCTTAACTTCTTCCTTGCGTGTCTGCGAGAGTCTTTGTTGTCCGGAGAGTTACTACTAGACTCTAAGTCACTGCTAGACTCCTCCTTCCTGCTCTTGCCTGACTTCCTGCCAGATTCCTAATATAGAATAAACTTCTTGCCTGTCTTCTTTTCCTATTTATGATGTAACTTTTTGTTTGTGATAAAGCAGTTCTTAGGATCGTAATAAGCGTTTAGGTTCTTGTAGTTCTTGTATAGTTTTCCCTTGCTCTTCTCCCTATTCTCCTTTGCCTTTTGTTTGCCCTTTCTATTAGGCTTCCCCCTATAGAGTATATCTCCTCCCTTAGCCTTCTTATCCTTGTTTTATGCCTTATCTATAATATCTTTAATTAATGCGGAGAGTAATAGTTGGGTTAATTCCTTTTAAGAATTTAATCGCTATTGCTCTGCCTAGATGGGCCATGCGTTAGATAGGGTTATAATAAAGAGAATTAGATGCCATAATTTAGGTGGGGAAATGTTAAGGTTTGCTAGCTTTTTAATGGCTTTCTTAAACGCAATAATAAATTGCTTAAGACTAGGGTAGTTTTTGTACTTAATCTTTATGTATAATTTAATAGCATTATAGCTAAGGACTGCTCCTGTGCCCTTGTACTAAGTCTGTAAGGTTATCTATATCTCGTACGCTGACTTATATCCTGCTAGCATCTATATAGGGGTACTTTTAATATTAAACTTAATAATAATCTTTATACTTAAGTCTCTAGCTTCCTATATTAGCTATACTGCCAGCTTTATCTTATTAGCTTTCTTATTAAACTCGTCTATGTACTTAGGTGCTTTTCCCTTTTTGTAAATGTATCGTCTTAATCTGTTCGCAATGGCAATGTCCTCTATTGCTTCCTTCCATGTAGTATAGTTCTCTTCTCCCTCCAGCTTTATGCTATCGGGCAGTAGATTCTTACTGCTACTGCTTTTGCTTATCTTGAGTGTAGTAATTGGATATTAAGTTAATTAGGGACTTGCTGTATTTGTGTCGCGGTGTCGTGATTAAGATCGTGCTGATTGATTTTGGCCGTCGTCTACTACTGGACGTGTTGGTTGATTGAGCTCCTGGTACGTGTTGTATCGATTATCATCTGATTGCGAGCTCTTCCCTTTCTATCTATCTTCTGCCTGCTTCTTAGTAAGACAGTTGGTGACTAAATACGCGGGAAATGCGCGTTCTTTAATTGATAGGGTTGTCGTCTCCTTCTTCTTGAAGCACTGGTAGCTGGTGTATGCTACTAGACGCGACGGTTGGTCGAGCTCCTAATACGCGTCGTACTGATCGTCGTCCAGCTTAACCGGTTACTATCTCCTGCCTGCTTCTCAGCTCTTGTCTTCTGATCGGACTCAGCGAGCCGAATAGGTCAGTAAGGTAGTGATCAATTCCGCGGACAATGCGCGTCCTTTGATTGTTTAACAACTGCTGTAAAGACAGCTCTCTCTACGCGTTATTTGAAAACGCTGTATTGAAACCCTCTACAGGCGTAGCCGGGCTCATAACCTATCGAAGCTGGTATTCGACGAGGTGCAGCGGAGGTGTAAGGGAATTAAATGCGTATATCAAGATACATAGATGAGATTGTTGTTGATACTACTATTCTACAGGTGGACTTTGGTGGATTTCATACTCGCCTAGCTCACGTGGCCACTACACGTGACTAGCCTAGTCAGTCACAGACAACCTTCGACAAATATATTAAGTAGGCTGCACAAGGTCTATATCATTAGATATACGGTTGCGCACCATTTTGGCGGTGTATTTAATTGATGAAGTTATCTATTTTATCTTGACGCGAGGAAGTTCGTGTTCTTGATCGCGCGCACGGGCCACAACTCTACGGACTCTATCAATGCAAGGGATAGTTAGGTCCTTCCTTAAAAATATCCTCCCTTGGCCCGGAGAGCCTCTGCTACTACTAGGGGGTAAACTTTGGGCAGAGCCTCGTGCAGAGCCTTAGTAGAGCTTCGTATAGAGCTTCGTGCAGAGCTTCGTGCAGAGCTTCGTGCAGAGCTTCGTGCAGAGCTTCGTGCAGAGCTTCGTGCAGAGCTTCGTGCAGAGC
>Ga0307507_10012348_pt1 | contig 10569 bp, 7 predicted proteins | sample 7_EM_MG_FD_207223 | JGI IMG/M metagenome (GOLD analysis project Ga0307507, IMG submission 207223) | Populus trichocarpa ectomycorrhiza microbial communities from riparian zone in the Pacific Northwest, United States - 7_EM | ecosystem: Host-associated > Plants > Roots > Unclassified | place... | reverse complement strand
ACGCGCCCGTTTCCGGTCAGTTCTCGCTCTCGCCCTGGCGGGAAGCCGTTTCCGCGGCCTTCGCCGCCGCGCTGCCCGGACGCTTGCGGGCCACCCAACCCTCGATATTCCGCTGCTGGCCACGGGCCACGGCCAGCGAACCGGGCGGTACGTCCTTCGTGATCACGGAGCCGGCGGCGGTGTAACTGCCGTCCCCGACCGTGACGGGTGCCACAAACATATTGTCCGAACCCGTGCGGCAGTGCGACCCCACGGTGGTGTGGTGTTTGTCCTTGCCGTCGTAGTTCACGAAGACGCTGGCGGCACCGATGTTGGTGTAGTCGCCGATCGTCGCGTCACCGACATAGGAGAGGTGCGGGACCTTCGTGCCCTCGCCGATCGTCGCGTTCTTCGTCTCGACGTACGTCCCGATCTTGCCCTTGGCGCCGAGCCGGGTGCCGGGACGGAGATAGGCGAACGGGCCGACGGACGCCTGCGGGCCGATGTGCGAGCTGACGGCGACGGTGTTGTCGACGCGGGCGCCGGCCTCGACGGTGGTGTCCGTCAGGCGGGTGTTGGGGCCGACCTCGGCGCCCTCGGCGATGTGGGTGGTGCCGTGCAGCTGGGTGCCGGGGTGGACGATCGCGTCCTGGCCGAAGGTGACGTCGACGTCGATCCAGGTCGTCGCCGGGTCGATGACGGTGACGCCGGCGAGCATGGCCTCGGTCAGCAGCCGGTCGTTGAGGATGCGGCGGGCCTCGGAGAGCTGGACGCGGTTGTTGATGCCGGCGATCTCGCGGTGGTCGTCCGCGACGGAGGCGCCGACCCGGTGCCCGGCCTCGCGCAGGATGCCGAGGACGTCGGTGAGGTACTCCTCGCCCTGGCTGTTGTCGGTCCGTACCTTGCCGAGCGCGTCGGCGAGCAACTGCCCGTCGAACGCGAAGACTCCGGAGTTGATCTCGCGGATCGCGCGCTGCGAGTCGGAGGCGTCCTTGTGCTCGACGATCGCGGTGACGGCACCGGAGGCGCCGTCGCGGACGATCCGGCCGTAGCCGGTCGCGTCCGGGACCTCGGCGGTCAGGACGGTCACCGCGTTGCCGTCGGCGGAGTGGTTGGCGGTGAGGGCGCGCAGGGTCTCGCCGCGGAGGAGGGGGGTGTCGCCGCAGACGACGACCACGGTGCCGTCGACGGTGCCGAGCTCTTCGAGCGCCATGCGTACGGCGTGCCCGGTGCCGTTCTGCTCGGCCTGGACCGCGGTCCGTACGCCGGGGTCGGTCGCGCCGAGGTGCGCGGTCACCTGCTCGCGGGCGTGGCCCACGACGACGACCAGGTTCTCCGGCTCCAACTCGCGGGCGGCGGCCAGCACATGACCGACGAGGGTCCGGCCGCAGAGCTCGTGCAGGACCTTCGGTGTGGCCGACTTCATACGGGTGCCCTCACCCGCTGCGAGGACGACGACGGCTGCCGGGCGAATGGCGCTCACGGGTTTGCCCTTCGGCTTCGGAATGCTGGGGGGTGGACATTCGCAGGATACCGGGGCGTTTCATGGGGGACATGAGAGTGGGCCCTGACAGTGCTGTCAGGGCCCGAAGTGGGGTGCTGGGAGAGGGAGTTGCTCAGATGTCGATCAGTCGCGATCGGTTTTTGCTCCCCCGCCAGGACTCGAACCCGGACAAATGGCACCAAAAGCCACGGTGCTGCCAATTACACCACGGGGGATCAAACTCGTGAGAACCGGACATTTAGCCTGGTCGCCGAGTGGGCACAGAACACTATGCCGTACGCGATGCCCTCCGTGCGACGGGACTTGTCGTGGGTGAGTGGGTTCGTGGCTGTCCGATTACGGGCTGTGGTGGAGGTCGGTGCACGGAAACTCGCCGGAAAACCGGGCGCCGGCGCCCGTAGGCTGGAGGCATGACCACGACGGGGGAAGACCATGCCACGGCCCGGGGAGGGCCGGGGTGGTGGACCAGGTGGCGCAGTGCGGTGCTGGACACGGGGCTCGCGGCGGGGTCCGCCGTGGAGTGCGGGGCGGAAGGCGTTCGGTTCGCGCACGACGCGGGGATTCCGGCCGCGGTGGGAGTCGTCTTCGGGGTGCTGGCCGGGTCGGCGCTGATCGTCCGCCGGAAGTGGCCGATCGCGGTCGTGCTCGTCTCCATCGCCATCACCCCGGCCCAGATGGGCTACCTGATGGGCATCGTCGGTCTCTACACCCTCGCCGCGTCCGAACTGCCGCGCCGGATCATCGGGTCGCTGGCCGGGATGTCCTTCCTCGGCATGCTCATCGTCATGTTCGTGCGGGTACGGCAGGACATGCAGCGGGGGACGTGGGAACTCGGGGACTGGTTCGTCCCGTTCGCCTCGATCTCCATCGCGGTCGGGATGACCGCGCCGCCCGTGCTGCTCGGGATGTACGTGGGCGCCCGGCGCCGGCTGATGGAGAGTCTCCGGGAGCGTGCGGACAGTCTGGAGCGGGAGCTCCAGCTCCTCGCGGAGCGGGCCGAGGAGCGGGCCGAGTGGGCGCGGGGTGAGGAGCGGACCCGGATCGCGCGGGAGATGCACGACGTCGTCGCGCATCGGGTGAGTCTGATGGTCGTGCATGCGGCGGCGCTTCAGGCGGTGGCTCGGAAGGATCCGGAGAAGGCCGTCAAGAACGCGGCGCTCGTGGGGGACATGGGGCGGCAGGCGCTCACCGAACTCCGGGAGATGCTCGGGGTGTTGAGGAGCGGGGACGGGCGGGACGCGCGGGAGCGGGCGGCGGCCGTGCCGTTGGTCGCGGTGGGGGTGGCTGCTGCTGCTGCGGCTTCGCGGGCCGTTGATGACGAGGGGGCGGGTGCGGTTCCGGGTGCGGGTGACGGGCCCTGTCTGTCCGATGTGGACGAGTTGCTTGGGCAGTCTGCGGCGGCCGGGATGGCTGTGGATCTGTCCGTGGAGGGTGAGACCCGGTCTTACGCGGCGGAGATCGAGCAGACCGCGTACCGGGTGGTGCAGGAGGCGTTGACGAACGTCCACAAGCATGCGGCGGGTGCGAAGACGCATGTACGGCTTGCGCATCGGGTGTCGGAGATCGCGATGCAGGTCGAGAATGAGCCGCCGCCTGAGCTGGCGTCTGCTTCGGCGGCGCGGTTGCCCTCTGGGGGGAACGGGCTGGTGGGGATGCGGGAGCGGGTGCTGGCGTTGGGTGGGGTGTTTGTTTCGGGGCCTACGGATGCGGGTGGGTTTCGGGTGTCTGCGGTGATTCCGGCGGCTTGAGTTGTCGGGTGCGGGTCCGGTGGGGGCTGGTCGCGCAGTTCCTCGCGCCCCTGGGTAGTTGGGGGTGCGGCCTCGTTGTTATCGGTCGGTGCCGCGCCGGGGGGTCTCCGTCCTCGGATCGGCGCGGGAACGTTCCTCAAGAGGACGACGGTGTTGAGCGCCGACCGCTGTGGGCGGACACCCCCCGACACGACACCTTGCCGCCGTACGTGGCCTGCCGTCCGCTGGGCTCAGGTCAGCCCGCCGTCAGTCGTGCCGGCTCTATGCCTGAGATCAGGGTGGCCAGGGCCTGGTCGATGGTTGGGCCCAGGTACCAGTCGCCGGTGTGGTCGAGGGCGTAGACGCGGCCCTCGGCGTCGATGGCCAGGAGGGACTGGGTGTCCGGCTCCTCGCCCAGGGGGCTGACGTCGGTGTCCAGGGCTCGGCCCAGGTCGCCGAGGGTGCGGGCCATGTGGAGGCCGTGGAGGGGGTCCAGGTGGAGTGCGACCGGGGAGATCTGGCGGCCTGGGCCGGAGGGTGTGATGCGCAGGCCGCCGAACTCGGCCCAGGCCTCCACCGCCGCCGGGAACACGGCGTGCTGGTGTCCTGCGGGCGAGGTGTGGTCGCGCAGGGTGTCCGCCCAGATCTCGGCCTGTTTTATGTCCCAGCGGCCGGGCTGCCAGCCGGCGTCGCGCAGGGCGGCGTCGACGGGTACGGAGAAGCGCGTGGAGTAGTGGCGGTCGGCTTGCATCTGCCTTCGATCGTCGGCGTCAGGGGCGGTGGTGCGGTTGTGCGGTGGAGTGGTTGTGCCGTCGTCTGTGTGTGGCGGGGGTGGGGTCAGCCGGGTTCCGTTGCGGGGTCCACTACTCGGACGCCGAAATGGGCGCTCAGGGCTGTGCAGGCCCGGCAGGGGGTCGCGAAGCTGCCGTGCAGGGGGTCGCCGTCCTCGCGGATGCGGCGGGCGGTGAGCTTGGCCTGCTTGAGGGTCTTGCGGGCCTCGCCGTTGGTCATCGGCTTGCGCGCGGCGCGTTTGCTGCGGGCCTCGTCGGCGGTGGTGATGTGCCGGGAGATGAGGATCGCCTCGGCGCAGCGGCCGGTGAAACGGTCGCGCTGGGCGCTGGTGAGGGTGTCGAGGAAGTCCTGCACGAGCGGGTGCAGCGCGGGCGCCTGGTCGCCGCGGGCGGCGGTGCCGGTGAGGGTGGTGGCGCCGCGCACGGAGAGGGCGGCGGCGACGGTCGGAAGTATGCCGTCACGGCGGTGGCTGAGGGCCGGCGCCTGCCGTGCCTCGGTGGCGCTCCAGCCGACCCGGGGGTCGCCCGAAGGTCCGGTGTGCGCCCCGGTGTGCGGTCCCGTCTGCGTCGCGTTCATGATCGTCATCCCCTCCCGAGCATCCCCCGGCGGGTCACAGAGTGCCAAATGCCGTGGCTGGTGCGGTAGCTGGGGCGGTGCGACACGCCAGGGCTTCGGCGGGCTGTCACGACGGAGTGACGTCAGGTCACGGAAGTGGGGGTTCGGTGACGAGTGCGGTGCGTTCGGTGACGGTTGCGGTGAGCGGGTGCGGCCGACTGCTGCCGGTGACCCGTGTCGCCGTACCGCATAGGCTGTCCGCACCGCGATCCACGCGGTCGACGCGTGGAGACACGCGGGGAGACGGTCGAACTAAGACGTCAAGAAGACGAGACAGTCGATACGGGGCACAGTGGGGCGAGTTGGACATGCGGCCGCTGTGAATCGTACTGAATGCCGCAGGGGGCAACCGCCATGACGACAGGTCGGCTCGGGCAGCGAGCCGCGCCACCGAACGCGGCCTACGCCGGGCAGGTCGTGCACTTCCCGGACCCGGTCCGGGCGGCCCGTCACCCCAGAGGGGTGCGGATGGACGAGCACGGCTACCCCGACTTCTCGCCGTACGCGCGCGCGGTCGCGGAGATCGCCGAGCCCCCGGAGGGCTTCGGCGTCGACGAACTGCGCCTCACGGACTACGTGTCGGCGAACGCGGCGCTCGCCGCGACCGGTCACGAGCTGTGGGACACCGTGCCCGCGGTGGCCACCCCGCACGGCTGGACCTGGCACCACGTGGTCGGCACCCGGCGCCTCGAACTCGTCCCCGTCGACGTGAAGGCGCTGCTGCGCCACCACGGCGGGATCGCCACGGCCGCCGTCGCCCACGACAAGCGCGGCACCCGCCCGCTCCAGGAGACCCGCCCCGCGCACTTCGGACTGCCGAAGTCGACGGTCGCGGTGACCGAGGCGCAGGTGCAGGGCGTCGAGGAGGACCTCGGCTACCGACTCCCGGGCGCCTACCGGTCGTTCCTCAAGGCGGCCGGCGGCTCCGCGCCCGTCGGCACCGCGCTGGACGCCGAGTTGGGGCTGCTGATCGACCAGCCGTTCTTCACGGTCCGCGACGAGGCCGCTGTCAACGACCTTGTGTATGTCAATAAGTGCCTGCGCGATCACCTCACCAAGGACTACCTGGCCGTCGGCTTCGTCCAGGGCGGCCTGCTCGCGGTGAAGGTGAAGGGACAGCGGATCGGTTCCGTGTGGTTCTGCGCCTACGACGACGCCCGCGACGTCGATCCGTCCTGGGCGCCGGCCCTGCGCGTGGAGCGGCTGCTGCTGCCCGCCGGGGACGACTTCGATCAGTTCCTCGCCCGACTCGCGGGAAATCCCCCGGAGTTGGAGACGGTGGCGAATCTGATGGTGGACGGCGGGTTCGCGACGGTGCTTCCGGTGTCGGCGGCCTCTTCCGCGGCTTCTGCGTCTTCCGCGTCTTCGGTGGGGGAGTGAGCGAGACGATGGTGACCTTCGCGCAGGCGCAGGAGCGCGCCGAGGAGTGGATCAACGGCGATGTGCCGTCGTACCAGCATCGCGAGGTGCGGGTGCGGGAGTTCGAACTCGGCTTCGTGATCTGGGCCGAGGACCGGGCCGAGGGGCCGCGGTCGGACGGCGGCGCGCAGCGGCTGGTGCTCGCCCGCGACAGCGGCGAGGCCACGCTGTGGCCCGCGTTGCCGGTGGGTGAGGTCATCCGCCGGTACGAGGAGGAGTACGGCCGCGCCGACGAGATCGCCGACGCGGTACCGGTCGCTCCCGCGCGGGTGGATCTGAATCAGACCTCGTTCCTGTTGAGTCCGCCGGAGTGGTTGCAGGAGGCGGCGGACAAGCTGGGGATTCCGGATCGGCGGGGGGAGTCCGCTTCGGCTTCGGCGGCAGCTTCTCCTTCTACTCCCGCTGAGGGTGCGGGAGTTGGCGCTCCGGGTTCCTCGGCTCACGGTTCGTGGGGGAGGGCGCTTCCGGAGACTCAGGCCGGGGTGCCCGCCGCTTCGGCGTGGCCTGACGCCGGAGGGTCCGGGGTGCAGGACTCGCCCGCCGTGCCTGCCGGGGCCACGCCCTGGGCCGGCACCGACACCAACGCGGATCCCGGCGCGGACCATTCGGTACCGCTGCCCGCGACCGTTTTCGCGCCGCCGTTGAGCGAGCCCGAGGACAACACCCCGCCCGACGCCAAGACCGCGCTGATCTCCGGGGGCAGCCAACTCCCGCCTACGGCAACGGCTCCGGCGCTGGACGACTCCAACTCCAATTCCAACTCCAACTCCAACTCCGGTGGTGGGGTTGGGGGTTCGCAGCAGCAGGGGGTAGGTCAGGGGCAGCAGCAGGGGCCTGGGCCTGGGGTGCCTGGTGGTGCGCCGGGTTCGTCGTCGTACGGGTATCCCCACGGGGCCGGTAACGTGCCTCAGCCTCCTGCTGAGCCCGGGGTGCCGGGGCGGGCGCTCGCGCCCAACGCCGGGGACATCGCCGACGCCGCCACCAGCAAGGCGGCGCCTCCGCCGCGCCGGGGCGGTGGCTCGACCACGCCTCCGCCGCCGGGTGCTCCGGGGACGCCGGGTGCGCGGCCGCCTGGCTCACCTCCGCCGCCTCCGCAGGCGCCGGGCGGTGGGTACGTGGCTACGCAGATGGTCTCGGGGCTCGGTCCGGAGGGTCTGGGCGGTCCGGGTGGGCCTGGCAGCCAAGCGGGGCCCGGTGCTCCGCAGCCGCCCGGTGTGCCCGGTGCGCCGAACACTCCCGGGGGTACGCCTCCGGGTGGGGTGCACCATGCGGCGACGATGTTTGCCGACCCGGGACAGGGTGGGCCTGGGGCAGCGGGGCCGCGGCCTCCGCAGCCGCCGGGTGCCCCTGGCGTGCCGCACGCGCCCGGTGTTCCGGGTGTTCCGGGTGGACATGGTGTGCCTCCGTCGCCGAACGCTCCCGGGATGCCGGGTGCTCCCGGCGCTCCCGGCGCCCCCGGTTCGCCGGGCGGTGGCCCCGATGCCGTGCACCACGCGGCGACCATGCTGGCCGGGCCCCCGGTGGGCGGGCCCGGTGCGCCTCCGCCGCCGCAATTCCCGGGCGCGCCCGGTGCGTTGGGCGCCCCCGGTATGCCGCAGGGCGCTCCGCCGCAGCCGATGCCGCCGGGTGCGGTTCCTCCCGGTGCGATGCCTCCGGGTGCCATGCCGCCGCCGGGGCAGCCGTTCCCCGGGCAGCAGCAGCCCGCCTACGGCTATCCGCAGCAGGGGGTGCCGACCGTAGGACCGGGTTATCAGGCCGTGTTGCGGTACCGCGCGCCGGACGGGTCCGAGCAGCAGCTGATCCGGCGGTCCGCGCCGGGGACGCCGCACCCGGAGTGGCAGATCTTCCACGAGCTGCGCGGCATGAACATCCCGCCGGACCAAGTACTCGAACTGCACACGGAGTTGGAGTCCTGCGAGCTGCCGGGCGCGTACTGCGCGCGGATGATCCGCGAACAGTGGCCGCAGGCCCGCATCGCGAGCATCGCGCCGTACGGCACGGATCACGCGAGCCGGCAGCAGGGGATGCGCGAACTCCTCGCCCACCAGGGTGAGTTGCACCAGGTCGCCGACGGGCCGGCCCGACTCGCCCCGGTGCGGGCGCCGTTGCCGCCGGTGCAGCCGACGCCGCCGATCCCGCCGGAGGCGATCGCGCAGGAACTGGCGGGCGCGTTCGGGCCGGGCGTGTTCCGGTTCGAGCAGGCGGCGGTGTCCCGGCAGGGCGTACCGCCGGTCGTCGCGCACACGCTGGTCGCGGCGGGACTGCCGATGGACATGGGCCCGTTCTTCTGGGCGCAGGCCCAACCGGGGCGCCCCGTACCGACGTTGGCCGAACTCGCGCAGGAGCGCGGGGTGCGGCCGTCTGCCGACGCGGGTTCGTACCTCGTCATGGGCAGCGACTTCGGCCGCGCGATCTGCGTCCAGTACGGCACGGCCAACATCGTCGCCGTGCCCGTGGAGGCGGGGCCGGGCGGCGCTCCCGTACCGCCGCAGTTCGTGAACACGGGGCTGCCGGAGTTCGCGCGCTGTCTGGCGCTGCTCGGCCGGATGTGGCGACTGCGGTACGGGTTGAACCAGGAGCAGGCGGGCCGTTGGACCGTCGACTTCCAGGCGCAGCTCGCTTCGCTGGATCCGGCGGCGCTGGGGTCGCCGGAGAGCTGGTGGTCGGTGTTGCTGGAGCAGATGTGGGACGGGTTGTTGTGACCCCGATCCGCTGAACAGGCTGTATTGAAGGGCTGGACCCGGTCGTGTGATCGGGTCCGGCCCTTTTGTGTGCGCCGGTGGTCGTTCCCGCTTCCGTTCTCGTTCGCCTGATGCCCGTGACCTGTCTGCGGAGTGTCGCGTTATGAACACTTACGCCCGATCCATCAAGATATGCGGCAAATCATCATGTCGTGTCCGTCGGATGGAGAGGGGTTCCAGGATGAGCAGCGCATCGGTGTCACCACGTGGCTTCGTGGCCGTACGGGGGCGCGGCTACCGCCCCGACCAGGTCGACTCGTACGCGGCGGCGATCTCGCAGTACCGGGATGTGGCGTGGGAGCGGGCCGCGCGGCTGACCGTACTGGCCAAGGACATGGAGGCGGAGGCCGAGCGGATGCGGGTCGCCGTGTCCCGGCTCGCTCCGCAGACGTACGAGACGTTGGGTGAGCGGGCTCAGCGGTTGTTCCAGTTGGGGGTGGAGGAGGCCGCGGCGCTACGGGAGTCCGCGCGGCGGGCGGCGGAGGAGCAGGTCGCGGAGGCCGAGGCGTGCGCCGCGGGTGTGCGCCAGGCTGCGCGGGAGTGCGCTGACGCGCTCCGTGCCGAGGTTGAGGAACGGGCTCGGCAGCGGCTCCTTGCCGCTCGTGCCGAGGCCGACGACATTCGGATCGGGGCTCGGCGGGAGGTGAAGGAGGGGCGTACGGAGGCGTTGTCCGCGTTGCGTGAGGTGCGGCAGCGGACCGCGGCGATGTTGGGGGAGCAGGCCAAGGAGCACGAGGAGCGGTGGGCTGCGGAGGAGCGTTCCGCGGAGGAGCGTGCTGTTGCTCTGGACGCGCAGTACGCCGAGCGGATTTCCCGTGCCGAGGCGGCGCTCTCCGAGGCGCAACAGGCCTTCGCCGAGGCGGAGTTGTCGGATCGGCGGCGGCAGGAAGAGGCGGCCTCGCGGGCTGCTGAGGTGGTGGCGGAGGCTCGGGTGCGGGCGGAGCGGGTTGCTCGGGATACGGAGCGGGTGCTGCGCGAGCATGGGGAGACCTGGGATGACGTGCAGGCACATATGGATCATGTGCGGAGTAGTTTGACCGCGCTTACTGGGCGGGCTGCGGCGGAGTGATGTGATGGTGGGCGCGGTTGTGGTTGTGTGCCGGCCCGGTGGGGGCTGGTCGCGCCCACGCGGCGGTAGCCGCAAATTGAACACAGCCCCGCGCCCCTAGGTAGATCGCGGTTGCCCGGCGGTCTAAGTCACGGGTGATCTGCGCAGCAAGGCGTCGGGTTGGGGACCTCGAACGGGGCCAGGGTGTTGCCTGCGGCCGGTACCAGAGCCAGGACCAGTTGTCCTTCGCGCCATTCGGGGCGTACGTGGTCCTGTGTCTGTACGGGTATGACGGGGTCGGGGCTGTCGCCCGACGTCGCGCCCACCACGATCACTCTGTCCACGGCGGACAGTTGCAGGAGGTCGGCCACCGTGAGCGTGCCGGTGAGTTGATCCGAGCCAGGGAAGAGAACGGCTCGGCCGGACCGGCGCGCGGCGTGCTCGGCCGCGGCCGCGGCAGCCGCCCCGGCGGGACCGTGTCTACGGTCGTCCAGGGCCGCGCCCATCTCTGTTGCCGTGAGCCGTCGCCAGACCTCCTCCACCGAACCGTTCTCCGGCAGGGCAAACGAAACCGCCGTACCCCTCCGCCCCTCCGTCCGGATCAGGTGGGTACAGGCGACCGTCCCCGGTGGAAGCCCGAGCGTGGTCGTCAGGTCGCGGATCAGGTGGTCCGCCTCGCGGAGCGTGGTCGTGCCGGCGTCCACCCCCATGACGGGGGGGTCGCCGGAAGGGTGGGAGGGGGTG
>Ga0307507_10012347_pt1 | contig 10569 bp, 5 predicted proteins | sample 7_EM_MG_FD_207223 | JGI IMG/M metagenome (GOLD analysis project Ga0307507, IMG submission 207223) | Populus trichocarpa ectomycorrhiza microbial communities from riparian zone in the Pacific Northwest, United States - 7_EM | ecosystem: Host-associated > Plants > Roots > Unclassified | place... | reverse complement strand
AACCACTAGAGAAGTGGTTGAAATATTAAACAGGGTTTTTTGGACCTAAAAAATTATTTTTAAACTTATTTTCACATAAAAATCTAATAAGCATCTATTTCATGTCAACAAACCAATCTAAATACTTTAAACACCCCAAAATCAGTTAAAAAACAAAATCAAACTGGGGAAAAAATTCATCTCTCAACCCCGATTTATTTTTTCAGACAAAATAAAGAGTAAAAAAACACCTATTAACATAAAGAATAATCTTTTTTATGGGCAGAAGATCGTCAACTAACAACTTTCTAACTAACAACTTTCTATCTCTTTCATTATGTTTAGATGATTTTTTCTCTTATTTCTCAATTTCATGAATAGAAAAATGAAAAAAAAACCTTTTAAATCAAAATAAAATTTATAATTTTTTTAAAATTAACAACGTATTTTCTCTGTATTATATACTATGATCCCCTCTCTAGAGATCTGCTTGCTACGAACCCTCTCCTCTTCATCAATGCAACCACAAATCAAGCTAATAGATACAACACCCTCATCTTTTGTTTTAATTTCTAGTGGGAAAAAAAAAACCATATCACTTTAACAATTAACAAAAAAAAATCTAGGAAAAGGAAGCAAACGCCCTTGATGCTAAATTCGCCGCCTATGGACAAGCGGCCGTGACGGTGCCATCTGGCATCATCTTCTGTCGTATCAGAGAGGAAGCAAGCATGGCCAAGTATTTTTATTATTAATGTTTATAGTCAAGTTTGGATTGAATTTAACTATTGGATTACTAAAAACTAAAAAGCTGACAAATCAAATAGGTCTGTCTCATCGCATGGCAAGTTATTTACCAACCAATCTGAGTTAGGTCTAAAATTTGTAATCTTCCAATTAACCAATGAGGTCGGGCTGGACTTTACAATCATGAATCCATCCTAGCCTTGCCCCAATGTATTGCGCACCTCAAATCGCCTGTCCCATGAATCCATCCAAGGCAATGCATGGAAGGGTCGACCCAAAGTAGAAAACAATATTGTCCTCCACCTCCATGATTGGCACCTCAAATCCAAGCCATGCCTGCATGTAGGAGAGGGTCCCAACGGAGAAAACATTGTCAATGAAAACCTCTCTATTTCTGCTGTATTCTGAAACCTACTTCTGCCATTCAGCAATGTTTCAAGAGTGGTTTTTTCTTCGACCTGTACTCCCTCGTAGTTTGCCTCTTTCTAAATAATTGCTGCTCTCAGTTTTCATAATAAAAAACAAAAACACGACAAAACTAGCACAATCTAGGAGTTGCAACCTTGCAGATGAGTTTAATTAAGACAACATCAAGGGTTTCACTAAAGAGAAAATTAACACGATTCATGACAGCTATCCAATCAGCACGCCAATTGGCCTCTTAATAGATATGATGCATGGGAATTTGCCAGGGATGATACAGAAACTTCTGGATGGAACTAACAAATTGCAGATCGCATCTATCCAAATGCGAGCGCTTGAGAATTATATCAACAGCCATCTTCGAATCAACTTCAACAATAATCTTTCAGTATTCTTTACCCTATACTAACTATAATAGCATCAAAATGCTAAATGAAGAGCTATAAATAAAATAAAATATTATTTTAGCTCTTCAATGCTTATTTTATATGCTTTAGGAGGAGTGCTAAACAAAATGTTATTCCAACATGTATTGCAAAAATACTAAAACACTATTCATTGTATTTTTTTCCATTAATTTTTTTTCTTCTGATTTTTTTTAAATATACGTTTTTTTAATTTATTTTTTATAAGATTATTCTAGTCTCATAACTCGAGAGTTTACCTAAGTTGACTTGGCTTATTTTATTATTATTATTTTTAATTTTATTCTTTAATATTAGATTGATTGAACCGAATCATATCAAGTTGTTAAAATAGTTGTGTATCAAATATATTGAAATACAATTGGCTCTTCTAAATAGCTTTTTATTATTGGAGTGCACATAAGCAAAAAAGCTATATTTATATACTATTCAAATAGCTATATTATCAATTTCGCTCTTCTAAATAGCATCTTACATTGGAGATGCTCTAACACCTCTTTCATATTTAAACTATTTTTTTTCTTGTAAATAATGCTATTGAAATAATTTTTTTACAAAATGTTTTTATACAGACATAAATGATTGTTACTTTTGACATAAATCACCAATCATTTATCATTTATAAAATCCATACTTTAGCTCTAATCAATTAACATTTTAATATGTAAGATTTATTATGAAAATTTTGTTTTAAAATTATATGATATATTAAAAGAGATGGGCATTTAACTATAGTCTTTACATCATGTAGCAAGACCCAAGACACTATGGATTGCACTATTACTCTATATTGCAATCTTCATTGTTCCTAAGACATGAAAAGGTTCAATTTAGGTGTTTATGTTTTGATTCTAAAACTTTATTTTTCACATGTTTTTAGTTCTTCAAAGTTGAGAGAAAATAGAGAAAGTGACTGAAAAATAGATAGGAGAGAGAAAACTTGGGATCGGCCATAGAAAAGGATGATCTTATCATCAATGGATTCTCTTGCAGAGGAGATTTGATGCGATCCAAGCAACACTAAATGATCCATTTGAGGTTTCAGTTGGTCTAATAATAAGGCTTAGGGCTAAGAAGTTCAAAAAAGCTTTCAATGGACTTCTTCGAGATACATGAACTAAGATAGACTTCAAAAGGGTAGTAAATAATGAAAATCAAGCCTTGATTAATCTAAATCATGTTCAAGAAGGGCTTGTTGGTGGAACCAAGACTGAGTTTTTCTATCAATTTCTTTTGCTTGAGAGTAAATTAAAAAAATCATAAAGTTTAGGGTGAAAAATCAAGGAATTGTTCAAGGATATTTTTTTTTTCACTTAAGTTCAGGGAAGTATTTTAAAATTTGGCCTTGATTAAATTCTAACCACCTCTCCCACGTACACACCCCCAGACAGGTGCCACCATAAAAGCAAAAAGCCACCAACATGCGATCCTTGAACCACAGACATCCAGTGATGGAGCAAGCAAACGCCACCTTAGAAAACAAACGCAAGCATCATTTTCATAAAACAACAACAACAATATCATCTCAGAAAGAAGCAAAAATCAGTCTCTAAAATGGAAAAAAACCCAACCCTAAAATCTCATATCTTAAATCAAAACTCCCTCACACTATCAATTAAACAAATTCCAATCAATTCAGCGCAACAAAAAAAAAACCATAATTTCAGTAATTTTGAACTTAACCGCTAGTGGACCTTCTCTACACATGATTTCTTTGATTATAAAAGTATTAATTTGTTTTATTAGGTTTAAATAGATAATTTATTATATTAATTTGATGTTTTTCTTTTTAATTTTGCAGATAGAGTTGTGTTAGTTTCCTATAATATATTAGGTGTTGAAAATGCATCAAAGCATCTGGATTTGTAGTTTAAATTTCCATCGAAATTCTTGGAATGGGAACGACAAAAGGCATTTCTATATAAAGAGATATGTCATTATAATGCAGCGATACTATGTTTTCCGATAGGTCAAGTTTCACTCTTTTTTTCGTTGAATTTTGTTATTGTACTCGTATACAATGAAAGTGTGGCACAATAAAGGAAATACTATAGTTGGGATTATAATTTCTTTACTATGAGAATACATTTTTATGTTTTTGTAAGTTTGGGTTTTATCCATCATGTTTCTTGTATAACGTAGACTACCGACTTGCTTGTAGTTGAGAAATTGTTCTTGCTCTTTTTCTTTTTTTGTATTCTATATCAAACATTTAGCAACTCATATTCTCAATACAGATTCACCCTAGTGCATGAAGAACATTTAGAGTTCCAGAGTTTTGGCCTTCAAAATAATGTTGCTCAATTTTATGTTTTAAAGACACGCTAAGGGTTGGTTGATATGACTGGTTTGTTTTTCTTATTTACTTTTTTCTTTTTGTTTCTGATTGCGACAACAATATATGTTATATCCAACAATAAATGTATAACTTGGATGAAGCCCTATTTTTTTTTTGTTTTACATGTCTTTTATAGCTTTGATTTTTATTTTAGAGGAGCAAACACAATCTAGACCAAGTTTTATATTGGCTAATGCTGGTAAAAGTTGTGGCATTATGATAATTTGGCTCTTTTTAACATCGAAAGCTCCTCTTTATGTTTGAATTTTCATAGATTGTAAGGTCTATGATGGTGCTATAACATCAGTTTTAACCTCTATTCAAGCGTCATGTAAAACATTGCGATTTCCAAAACTTTTGGAAATAACATAATGAAATTCATGAAAAGGAATGATAGATATTTTGATGATTTCATTAATATCATTTATGACTTTATCATCTTTCTTTCCTAATTTTTTATTCTGCTTTGCATCCATTGGTTTTATAAATTATGACCTCAAAAGAAATTTTTGTTTGCGAAGCATATTCATCATTTGCAAGCTTCTTGGCATGGTTAAACATTTATTGGTTTCATTAGCTTCCATTTTCCTGAGTTACTCAAATGAATGAAAGTCAATCAGAATCTGACTTATGTATGCAAGAATCAAAGTAAGTTCAAATGCATTATGTTGTATAGTGTAATACATTCATGCAGATTATTGTTTAAAGTCGGATAATTAGATAACTTATGGTTTGTAATAACATAACTTTTGAAGCAAATATTAAAAGCCGAAAACAACATTTGATCTTCAAGTAATCTTCGCATAAAACCTTAAACCAACTCTAGATCTGTCTAACAAGATCATTGGGACTCCTAGGAAATTTTAAATACCATTTTAACTAGATCTGTTTAACAAAATGAAATCCAAATAAGACTTAAAACTAACACTCAAGACAATGTTTTTCTGATGATCATAAAGAACATGAACCCATTTTATCCAGAAAACATAACATACATTGTCAAACCCAAACAATACATTTTAGGGCTCTAAACCAACTTAATTAGCCCCAATAAACCACATTATCATAAACAAACAGATTTGAATAAAAAAACACTAACAAATAACCTTAAATCATCAAGAACATGTATAAGACTTCAACTTCCAAAACTGTAGCCCTATTATCAGCCAACAAAAACATCAAAACTCAATCCAAAACTAACTCTTTAAATACTTAAGACCCAAACTAAAATCAGGAACCAAGAACATGCATTAACAACCTATATAAAAGCCATCAAACACTTACATTTGACAGATTCCAAAACTATTATGCTTCATCAAAACCAAACACATAAATACCTTTTAAACATCCCAACAACATTAACAACAACTTCAAAACATGATTAAGCAATCAAGACAACATTTTCATTCATCAATCCACATAAATGCTAAAACCCAAAATAATGCCAAAAGGTTTCAAAAACATCATTAAACATTGAAAAGGCATGAAAGGGTAAGCCACATGGACTCCACCCTTAATTTTTCAGATGGTTATACCTTCTCTAAGCTTATTAGTTATAGGCTGCTATTTCCCATCTCCTTTTCTTCTTTCCCTTTCCCTTTCTACTCTTTCTAACCTTCACAATAGGGTCTATTAATAGAGTGTTTCCCTCATGATTTTCCATGTTCTTTTTTTTTTCCTCTCAAATTTTCTAAGGGGTATTTATAGGGTTTTTTCTAGGGTTTTTGATGGATTCTAACATAGAGTGATCAAAGCTTAGCCCTTTGATCAAAATAAGAGAGCTCAAGACAAATGCTAATAGCTGGAACCTTTTTTCTTCAATGGTTTTTTAGTGCTGGTGGTTTTGTCTAGGTGGTTTTCTCTTTCTTGGAGACAAAGACATGCATTTCTCACCTTCTGATCTTGGATGAAAGATTTATGGCCCTTGATAAGAACCCTCTCAGAGTTTTTAAGTGTGAACACACAAAAAGGTTAGGTGGTTTTGCACAAATAGGGATCTTAGTCAAGGTTAACTGAATTGGTCACTTTTGAGGCTTTATCAAAGAAACTATAATGTAAACGTCATTGGAGACTACTTGAGCTTGGTAGAGGAGATACACACCTTTCATTTAGATCCATCCTTGCTCCATTTGGAGGTTTGTAACTCTATATTCATTCCCTTGAAAGTGCCAACTTGATCAACCTAAAATCTGAAAATGCAGTAATGGCTGATCAGGGACAAGATGTTGAAAATTTCTATGGAATAATTGGGATGTAAATGTCAAATTTCATGGAAATGAGGTTGTAGAGGGGATGTTCTTCTTCCATTTACAAAAGCCCTCGTGCTATTTAGAGGTCTAGAACTCCATGACAAGCTCTTGGAAGGTGCCAACCTGATCATCCAAAACTGTCAAAGAAGGAGATGAATAGTGAGTGAATGACACATTGTCTAGTTTAAACCCCTAGAAATTAGGGTTTTTAATTTAGGATCTCACAAATTTAATTTTAGTCCTTATTCTTCTAATTTCTTTTAAACACCTGTAATTGTCTCCCAAACTCTGAATTTCATGCAATTTAATCCCTACCAAACTCAATCATCAGCCCCAAAGTTTAACGCCATTTTCATCCTGGTCATTAGTTTCTGATTTGTGTACTTGGACACTTAATTGACCATCAAACTTTTAATTTTCTTCAATTTAGCTCCTGGTTTGGTTAATTTCAGACTCTAAAGTCTTGCACCTTTTATGATTTGGTCCTTCGTTTTATGATTCGAGCAATCTTTATCTGTAAACACCAAAAAAAAAAGAAGTAAAGCCGAAATGACTCCACCATCGTCGCTAATTTTTGAATCGGCAGCGACATAGTTTTTAGCTGTCGATTTTTGAATCGGCAGCGATAAAGTTTTTTTTTTTTGTTGTTGATTTCTAAATCAGCATCGGCAAAGTTTTTGGCTGTCGATTTAGAAATCAGTAGCGACATAGTTTGGTTGCTGAGTTCTAAAACGCTGTTTTTGTTGTCGATTTTTGAATCGGTAGTGATGCAGTTTTCACTGTCGATTTCTAACTCAGTTTTTGCTGTCGATGTCTGAATCAGCAGCGAAATAGTTTTTGCTGCCGATTTCTGAATCAGCAGCAGCTGAGTCTAATTAAAAGTTTAGGGAACAAACCAGATTGTCTTTAGGAGCTAAGAGGGAGGGGTAAAACCATTGGACAGACCAAAACAGGTATAAGAACACATCTAAACCAACCCCAAACACCCCACCTCATTTAATGGGGAGTATAAATGCAAGGAGAGAGAGAGAAGGTGACCCTTCCTTTTCCCAAAGTTTTCTGCAGTTGCTGCATGTTCAGTTGCATGTTTCTTTTCTCTTCCTCCTTCCCAACGAAAACTTAAACCAAACCAGCAGAAAGTGCCTTTTGAACATGAGAGAGAGAGAAAGAGTTGAGACCTTGAGTAAAGGCTGAACAGCTTCTTAGAGGAAAGGAGAAGGGGTTGTAAACAGTGGAAAATAACTGACAGAAGAAAGAGAACTGAGAGAGGAAGAAGAAAGGGGAGAACCAGGAGAAGAGAGAAGGAATACTACCAAACTATCCAGACCCACTTAGATTCGAAAGGTAAGGGTCATATAGTCTCTTTCCCCCCTTATTCTTGAGACCCAAAATCGAAAATGATGAGGGGGTCCCTAAGAAAATTGACCTAAGACCCTTATGCTAGTTGTGAAGGAAACCAAAATCAACTAAGAGGACAAGGAAACAAAGAAGAAATGAGGCCAATTTCCAGAATATCAAACAAAGAAAAAATGAATAAAATGGAAAGAACAAAATATGGTAGAGGCCCGACCATAGTTATGGGGTTGGCCAAAATGCATTGTGTAAGAAAATGCATGTGTGTGTGTGTTCATTTTAAGATCATGTAACTCTACTGGGATTCGATGATAGATATGTGCTGGAATTAAAAATGCATGTGTGTTCATGTTAAGATCATGTAACTCAGTTAGGATTTGATGATAAATATATGCTAGAATTGAAAATGTATATGTGTGTTCATGTTAAGATCATTTGTGATTCGCTGTCGAAATTAAGTTGTCTGCAGTGAATTAGCATTTGCTGCTGAAAGTGAGTGTTCTGCAGTGGATTTGTGATTCGCTGCCGAAATTGAGTTGTCTGCTGTGAATTAGCGTTCGCTGTCGAAAGTGTATGTTTTGCAGCAAATTTGTGATTCGTTGCTGAAATTGTGTTACATGCAGCGAATTAGCATTCATTGCCAAAGCTGTGTTGTCTGCAGCGAATCAACATTCATTGCTGAAAGTGTGTTTTCTGTAGCGAATTTGTGATTCACTGTCAAAATTGAGTTGTCTGCGGCAAAATAGCATTCGCTGCTGAAATTGTGTTGGCTGCAGCAAATTAGCATTTACTACCGAAATTATGTTGGCTGCAGCGAATGAGCATTCACTGTCAAAATTATGACGTCTACAACTAATTTGTGATTCGCTATTGAAACTGAGTTGTCTGCAGCGAATCAGTATTCGCTGCCAAAAGTGTGTGTTCTGCAATGAATTTGTGATCCGCTGCCAAAATCATGTTGTCTGCAGCGAATTAGCATTCAGTGCCGAAATGGTGTTGTCTTCGACGAATCAGCGTCCGCTGCTGAAAGTGTGTTGTCTGCAGGGAATTTGTGATTCATTGCCAAAACTGAGTTGTCTGCAGCGAATCAGTGTTCGCTACCAAAAGTGTGTTCTGCAGCGAATTTTTGATTCGCTGCCGAAACTAAGTCATCTGCAGCGAATTAGTGTTCGTTGCCAAAAGTGTGTTCTGCAGTGAATTTGTGATTCGCTGCCAAAATCGAGTTGTCTGCAGCGAATGCTATCGAGTTGTCTGTAGCGAATTAGCATTTGCTGCCGAAGTTGAGTTGTTCTGCAGGGAATCAGCATTCGCTGCCGAAAGTGTATTGACTGCAATGAAATTACGATTCGCTGCCAAAATTGAGTTGCATGTAGCAAATTAGCATTCGCTGCTGAAAGTGTGTTGGCTGCAGCGAAGTAGGATTCGCTGTCGAAATTGAAGTGCTTGTAGCGAAATAGTTTCCTTTGCCGAATTGTGCAGCCTGCAGCAAATAAGTTTCCGCTGCCAAATTGTGTGGCTTGTAGTGAACTAGTTTTCGTTACTAATTTTCTACAATAGACTCCCCAGTCATAAATGACTTAAATGCGTGAAACAACTTCATTATATGATGGTGTAAAATGTGGAACACTTGAATGTGGACATATGGATTCTTAAAATAAGTATGATGATGAATGTGATTTGAGGATGCAAATATACTGATTTGTGGCATTGATGTCATAGGTGGTGTGGCCTGAATCGGTCCATCATCAGGACAAGGACAAATTGCAGGTGGAACATGTAAGTGGTTTCCATCTTTTTCTCATATGATGTTTATGTTTTGTAATGATTTACGTATGATGATATATTATTAAATCCTTGTTGAATGATGAAACCACGATGAAGTGTTTGATTAAATTCTTGATGATTGTCGATACGACTATGAAATGTCGATCGGGTTCTTGTTGATTGTTGAAACAATGAAGAAAATGTTAATGTTCTAAAATGACTTGTTTGAGGTGGATATATTATTGTATTACGATGAATATTAAATAGACTATGAGATGTTGATTGGGCTATTATGAATTTAGGTTGTTGATGAATGCTAATATGAGTATTATGAATGATCTACTGTTGTATTTTATTGAATGGTTGTATAAGTATTACGAAAGATCTACTGTTGTATTTTATTGAATGTAATTGTTACGAATGGTTGTATGAATATTACGAAGGATCTACTGTTATATTTTATCAAATGAAATTGTCACGAATGGTTGTATGAGTATTACAAAAGATCTACCATTGTATTATACTGAATGTTAATTATCACAGATGGTTGTATGAGTATTACGAGGGATCTATTGTTGTATTATATTGAACATTAATTGTCATGAATGGTTGAATGAGTAATACGAAGGGTGTACTATTGTGTTACTGAATGCTAAACTGTTTGTTTGTTTGTGTATTACGAAGGATCTATTATAATGTTTTATTAAATGTTAAACTATTACGGAACACATGTACAAGTATCACGAAGGGTCTGCTATTATGTTGCAGTGAATATCAAGTTGTTATGAATCGTTTGAACACTTCAAGGGATATTACCATGTTACAGTGATTTCATAAACCGTCTTTAAAACGTTTGATTGGTTGATGATTAGTTTCGGCTAATGGCATCTGAATGGATGACCGGGACAAATGATTGATTAACTTTGGCTAATGGCATTTGAAGGGATGATCGAGATAAATCATTGATTACCTTCAGCTAATGGCATTCGAAGGGATGCCCGGGACAAACGATTGATTAGCTTTGGCTAATGGCATCCTAAATGAGTGGCCGGGAAGAATAAATGATTAGGTTCGGCTAATGGCATCCTAAACGGATGACCAAGATGAATAAATGACTAGCTTCGGCTAATAGCATCCTAAGTGAATGACTAGGATGAATAAATGATTAGCTTTGGCTAATGGCATCCTAAACGGATGACCAAGATGAATAAATGACTAGCTTCGGCTAATAGCATCCTAAGTGAATGACTAGGATGAATAAATGATTAGCTTTGGCTAATGGCATCCTAAA
>Ga0307507_10012346_pt1 | contig 10569 bp, 11 predicted proteins | sample 7_EM_MG_FD_207223 | JGI IMG/M metagenome (GOLD analysis project Ga0307507, IMG submission 207223) | Populus trichocarpa ectomycorrhiza microbial communities from riparian zone in the Pacific Northwest, United States - 7_EM | ecosystem: Host-associated > Plants > Roots > Unclassified | place... | reverse complement strand
TAAGGAATATGATGAAACTAAAAGATAGTTCAAAATTCTTCATCAATAATTAAAACAAAAACAATAATTCATAATATTCATTACATTGTCAAAATCCAAACTTTATTAAAACAAGGTAACAATGGAGCGTCTAAGACATCAAATCAAAACTAAAAAGAAAACCTCGCAAGACAAGCAAGACATACTAATCAAAACTGAAGAAACAGGAATACTCAACAAAGTCCACCTATTATCAGAAACTAAGAACCTAAAATAATATTAAGAATGAGGGGTGAGTTCAACCAATTCAGTGAGGGAATAATATTTAATATACATTCTAGATATTAATAGTTTGCAAGCCGATTTATCTTGATATACATATACATACTAAACATATTATCACAAAGTAGTGAAATACATGTTAGTGACCAGATGACACACAAAGGTGACCAGATGACACCTAAATATGACCACTGTGGGATGATCAGTCGTCACAGGCTGATGCTTCTTTCACCAGCTAGGTATACAGAATACTATGTGCATATAAGCTAACTACTCTCTGTTAGCATGGAGTTACTGACAAGTCCTATATTAAGGCATAATAGATATTCACAGAATCATCAAAGGAATGTATATCATATCAATTAGAATTTAGTTCGACAGATTGCGAGTGCAAATTCAAGAATAAATGAGTGCTCGAAAAATAAAGCAACGCATATAAATATTCAAGGAATTAACTAGTTGTACTCATCGTATAATCAACATGCATATTTATTTATAATATATGCATATTAAAGATTATCCCACTCACCTGAAAAAATATAGATTAAAAGGAATGTCAAATAAAAGACCTGAAAAACCTATTGAGGATCGTTAGGAGAACCTACAATAAATATACGAAATATACTCAAAAGAAACTCAAAACAACACAAATAAAAGATTCCAATTCATAAAAGAAAATCAGGTTTAGTCTCCTAGGTTTAGGGACTGAAATGGAAATTTTCCAAAACAGGGACCGAAACGTAATTTTACCAAAACTAGACCAAACTGTAAATACATAATCATACTAAAATTTCACCCATAAACCATCCTAAATTATGTCTAGAACGAACCAGGGATCGAACTGTAATTTTTATAAAGTTTAGGGACTAAAATGTAAATTCCCAAAATTGAGGGACCAAACTGAAAATATTTCAAATAAATTATCAAGCTGAGATTAATCATCCTTAACCTCATAATAACACTGTCCAGAATCTCAAAATATATTTAGGAGTCAAATTATAATTTTTTCAAATTTTAGGGATTAAACTGAAATTTTTATAAATTGAGGACCAAAATAAAATTTGGTCACCTTCAACCTCAAGATCATTCTGTCCAGATTTTGCAGCAAGGTTAAAATGAATTTCTTAACACATAAAAATCAATTTAAAAAAATCAACTAATAAATTCTTATTTCTAACAACATACTCAAAATCAATCACTTAACATTAAACCCCTAATAATCATGAATTAATCTTAACAAAATAAACTTTAAATCCTTATAAACCCTAACTCTTCTTTAATCTTTCCATAAACAAATCATAATCGAAAGTAATATGAGAGAGAACCACTTACTTGTTACTTCCACTTTCTTGAACCCAAAACTCAAGATCAAAAACTGAAATCCTTGGTTTGATGAAGGGAGGATCATGACGGCCACAAGAATTGGAAGAGAGAAAAGTAATTCTCTTGCAACTTTTTCTTATATACCTAGGTTAACTTAGGTTGAGTTTGGACTGACTTGGGCTTGAGTTTGGGCCAAAAGTTTGGGTCTTCCAAATTTGGTCTCTATATCATTTCAAATGATTTTTGATTTGGTAACATGCAATGCTATATCTTTATATAATATGCTTATACGCCAAGAACTTATGATTATTGATCTTAAAATGTTTATATTATTGACTTTTCTCATGCATTTTATGGACATATCTTATAATTGATAAGAGGAGCATACTACGATTGATAGTAGGAGAAATCATGTAGATTTATTATTAATATGTTAATACTTGCAAAAATATTAATGATTTGTCATAATAAAAAAGGGAGAGGATATTGGCTCACAAGTATCCATTGCTTCTAGTTTGAACAAATCAAACCATTAATTGATTTCTAATTATTTTCTTGAGATTATGTTGACATAAATTAATTACCACGCTTTGCATCTCAATGATTATCAATAATGTCTTGAATTTGCACTAAGAACATCTAACTACATTGATAGAATATTATACTTAGGATATTATATTATATGTGACTTAAGTCTATATAGAGATTGATTTAACTATTAAGATAAACTTTCTATATCCATAATACTATCCTGAAAAAGTTGTCTTTGAAATTATGTAAAATAGCTTTGTCTACACCTAAAAAGATCAAGACCTCTAATACATAAGATGACCATAACAAACATATTTCTAAACCCTTATAGGAAGCGAGACAGTAGGTATAGTAAACTAATTAACCAAACAAGTTACAAAATCCAAAGATAATTGGTAAACCATGCATACCAAATCAAATACAAGAAATTTAGAGACAACGAGTAAACCATTTTGCAATTTTAATACTTATTTCAGCTTGGACAATAGTCAACATCATATTAGCAACAAAATCAGAGTCAATCTAATGATGAGCTTACATAACCATTGGATTGTGACATGTATAAGTCTTTTTTAATTTTAAAATCTCAAATGAATCAGAATTTGTGTTATATCCCCCTCGTAAATACCATTGACTTGATGTTTCATGCTTACACTATAATTGCATGTAAGTTGTGGTTGAACGTTGCACTTTGTATTGAAATGAATTTTTTACATACTGCATTGATTAAATCAACATTGGGAACATTTATCCAACCTTAGACTCAGTACTTAAACCTGAATCCTTAAGGCTTAAAGCCCAACCAAAGCTCATCATATAAGTAGACCTACTAACATATTCAAATTCAGGAACATGAGGTCTTATTGTTTGGTTTATTGGATCACCTTGTCATCTTCCTCAACTACATTATCGATATGACAATCATCTTTCCCATCACTTAGTTCATATTCATCATAACAATTTAGAGCCGTTACCATACTCAACCGAGGTTCCATACACACCATTTCTTGAACTGATGTTAGGTTCATTACATTACCAATTGTCTTAGATGAACCTGTTACATGTGATGAATTTATGGTCCTTTAACTATAACTTAGGACTCGAGTCAACTTTAAACTCAAAGAGTTTCATACTTTAGGTTTTCTACTCAAGTAGAGTTCTAACATTTGCAACTCATTTATGGTGATCAACCTAACCATTGCATTAAAACTCATATTACTAGTAATGGGAACATCGACATAACGATTCAAATGACCCTCACCCAACATCCTCCAAGTAATATCAACATCAAATTCAACCAAATTCCACCCAATTCCTCAACACACTAAATTTTTAAATTCATGAAATGAACTGTCTAATCTCAAGCTACATAACTTGGTACTTTCTTCATGGTAAATGATATCGTTATCACTATTGATGGTTGTACCACCATAATAATATAAAATTTCCACTATAGAAGACATGTTTGGTGAAAATCATAACAAAACACAATGCTAATTTGTAAATATACCAAATTATTCAAGTTACATTTAAAAACCTAAAATTAACAAAAATCATAAACTAAACCCTAAAACACTAACATTAATATAATAAACACAACATAATTCATCTACTTTTCTTATCAAATAAGACAATGTATACACTTACTTAACTAATTTTATATCTAATTAATCTTAAATTATTGTTCAATTAGATAAAATCAACAAAACCCCTAACCTAAACTCTAAAACTCTTATCTTAAAAAAAAATCATAAATTAGCCAAGTAAAATAACAAATTAATAGAGGAAAAGGTAAATATACCTCGGATTGGTTAAATGTGGTGCTTATGGGTAGTGACGGTAGGGAGAAATCAGTGGTTGTCGCGGGTGGATGGTTAGAAAAAGAACTGACAGTTGAAAGAGAGAGAAATATGAGGTCTGTCGTGGGGAAGAGAAAGACAAAAAAAAATTTAGTGGAGAGAGAGATTAGCTTGCCTGATATGAGAGCAATGATGAGAGGAGGAAGAAACAAGGGAAGAGAGAAAGCAGTAAAGGGAGAAGAAAAGGAAAGGAAATTGTCTTCAAAATAATTAATTAGGTGGTAGTGCATATATTACATGCGATTAATTATGACATGTGTGGTACATGTATGACCACTGTTTTTCATGCTAGAGTGAGAATTATTTTTTCAATTATGGTAGTTTGTGAAATGAGTTTACCCCTCTGCCAATGAAAAAAAGAAAACCCCTCATTTTAAAGAATTCATCGTTATAAATGAGTGTTTATTATTTGTGGTGTGACTGTAATTTTTTTTAAATTGTTTTAAATTATATTTTTTATTTTTTTAAATTATTTTGCTGTGTTTATATCAAAAATATTTTTTAAAAATAAAAAATATTTAAATATATTTTTAAATAAAACACACTTTAAAATAAAAAACCTCCTTTTAACAATATAAAACATGATGTAAGGCATGATACTCGTGCAATGTGAACTCAGTGGTGAGGAACGAGGACCACCAGCACTCACTGTCTCCCCCACATGAAGTCATGAACCCCTCACAGAAACTTGCACACGTGCTACCATGAGAATGGTCATTATCTCCGAAAAGAAGGAGGAAAAAAAGAAATTTCCTTGACCGTACATCAAATTAATGGTTGGTTTACAATCTCAATCTGTTATTTGTTGCCAGCTCCATACATTCCTGTCCTCCTATCCAAGCCCTGAGACCAAACATCGAGTCAAATTCATGGCTGCATGCTGCTAAAGCTACTCAGCTGCTGCTGCTGCTCTGTAAGTATTTTATTATTTGCTCATGTATGAACCGAAGTTTCTTGAAATTTCTTTCAACTTGCACTTTTTAAAACTGGTCTGCTTTAAATTCCCGTGTCTTGTCTTTCATGTGATTAAATTCCCATATCAAGATAAAGCCACTTTTCACAGCTGTTGTTGTCGACTTCTTTTGGTTGCTCGCTTCCGGTTTACTTTAAATGGAAAGCAGTTTTTAAGCCAATTGTCATGTTTCATGGGCTCTTTGAATGCTCTTCTCTTTTCTCTGTATGGTTTTGGTGGGTTCAATTCACTTATCAGCAGTAACCACTGATTTGTGGATAATATTTTGGTATCATGGTTATTTCTTGCTGCTTATTATATCTTCCAATATCTTCTTTGCTTATGGCTTTCTGCTTCTCTCAGATAAAATATTATATATTGCTTGCCTTTTTAATATTCATGTATTTCTAAGATCTGAGAGAAGGCATATCTTTTTTGGGATCTGGCACTGTTTAGATATGGAGTTTGCAATTGATTCATTTAACTTTGGTTGTGTTTTGTAAGGGTTGTAGGATTAAATATGCTCTTTGTTGTCTTTGTTCTTTGCAGAATCAATAAAAGAAAAAGGGGAAAAAGAGAGGGTTTTTGAATAGGAAAATCACCATGAAGTTAATTTGGGTTCTGGTGTTGGTGGTATGCTACAATGGGGTTTGCCTAAATGGAGTTACTACAAATGTAACTACAAGACCTCCTTTTGTGAACATTGGAGCTCTTTTGTCATACAATTCTACCATTGGAAAAGTTGCAAAAGTTGCAATACAAGCTGCAGTTGATGACGTGAATTCTGACCCATCTGTTCTTGGTGGAACTAAGCTAAGGCTTCAGATGCAGAATACTAATAACAGTGGATTTCTTGGCATTGTTGAGTGTATATCCTTTATTATCTCTTGCCTGTTCTTTTCATTTCTCCTTCAAATTCATTTCTTGGATTTCAAAGATGGATTATGATTCTTCATCTTAATCTCATTGGTGATTGCAGCTTTGAAGTTCATGGAAACTGATACTGTGGCCATAATTGGTCCCCAGTCTTCAGTGACAGCTCATGTAATATCTTTTGTAGCAAATGAGCTCCAAGTCCCTTTATTATCATATTCATCCACAGATCCTACTCTTTCTTCACTTCAGTTCCCATACTTTATCATGACCTCCCGGAATGACCTGTATCAGATGGCTGCTATAGCTGAAATTGTCGACTATTATGGATGGAGAGAGGTGATAGCAATTTATGGGGATGATGATTATGGGAGAAATGGGATAGCTGCATTAAGTGATAAACTTGCAGAGAGACGATGTAAAATCTCATATAAAGCACCTCTGACCCCTACAGCAACCCAGCAGGAGATCACTGATCTGCTAGTTGAGGTGGCTTTAACCGAGTCCCGGATTCTTGTTGTTCATACTTTTTCCAGTTGGGGTCCAGTTGTATTCAGTGTTGCTCAACATCTTGGCATGATGGGACCTGGATATGTGTGGATTGCTACTAATTGGCTCTCCACTCTCTTAGAAACCGATTATCTCTCATCAGATACATTGGATGATATTCAAGGAGTTCTTACATTGCGTATGTACACTCCAGATTCAGAACTCAAAAGGAAGTTTAGATCTAGGTGGAGCAACTTGACTAGAGGGACAACAGGTTATGGCCTTAATCCAATAGGTCTGAGTACCTATGGTCTATATGCTTATGACACAGTATGGTTACTTGCTCGTGCAATCAATGCTTTTTTAGATCAAGGAGGCAACATTTCATTTTCAACTGAATCAAGACTAGCTAAGCTACGCGAAGGGAGTTTGCATCTTGATGCCATGAACATTTTCAATGGAGGAGAGCTGTTACGTGAAAACATTTTGCAGGCTAACATGACTGGCGTGACAGGCCAACTCAAGTTTAATCCTGATGGGAATCTCATTAATCCTGCTTATGAAGTCATCAATGTGATTGGCAATGGGATCAGAAAGATTGGTTATTGGACTAATTATTCTGGTTTATCTGTCGTGCCTCCTGGAACTCTTTACTCAAACCCTCCTAATCGTTCCAGCTCTAGTCAAAATTTATACAGTGTTCTTTGGCCTGGCCAAACAGCACAGAAGCCTCGTGGGTGGGTTTTCCCAAACAATGGAAGACATTTGAGAATCGGTGTCCCAAATCGCGTTAGTTATCGTGATTTTGTCTCTCAAGTACCAGGCACTGATATGTTTACTGGGTATTGCATTGATGTTTTTACTGCTGCTATCAACTTGTTGCCATATGCTGTCCCATATAAATTAATTCCATATGGAGATGGAATTAATAACCCAAGTTGCACTGAGCTTGTACGTTTGATCACAGCGGGTGTGAGTATTCTAAAACAAAACTTCGCAGATTTTCAAAGTACAATGGTTCTCTATTTTTAATTCGGTTTTCATCTTTCATATAGGTCTATGATGCAGCAATAGGTGATATTGCAATCATCACAAACAGAACGAGGATGGCCGACTTTACACAGCCATATATCGAGTCTGGGCTAGTTGTAGTAGCTCCTGTTAAAAAAATGAATTCTAGTGCTTGGTCATTTCTGAAGCCATTTACTCGACAGATGTGGGGGGTTACAGCACTCTTTTTCATCATTGTGGGTGCAGTTGTTTGGATTTTGGAGCATAGGTTGAATGATGATTTCAGAGGTCCTCCTAGAAGACAACTGATTACTATTCTATGGTAAGCATCTTACAACGTCCTATAGATTGTTTAGGGATGGTTCTTCACCTTTTTCTATATTCTTTTCAATTTCTGTCAGGTTATCTCAATATCTTGAACAAATTATTACAGTATCAGTTCATCTTTTGGCTTGAGTTGCTCAATCTCTTAAGATCATGCTTGGCTTCTGCAGGTTTAGCTTTTCAACTTGGTTCTTTGCCCACAGTAAGTTGAAATGAAAATCATTTAATTGTCCTTTCTAATAGCCACCACAATAAAGTAGCTTCAATCTGACAAGTTGCTTTCTCCTATTTATGTAGGAGAAAATACCATCAGCACTCTTGGTCGCTTTGTATTAATTATATGGCTATTTGTGGTTCTTATAATTAACTCAAGCTACACAGCAAGCTTGACCTCAATTCTTACAGTTCAGCAGCTTACTTCTCCTATTAAAGGCATTGATAGTTTAATATCAAGCAAAGATCCAATTGGTTACCAGCAGGGATCATTTACCCGAGACTATCTAATTAATGAACTTGGCATTCACAAATCCAGGCTCATTTCACTTAAGATGCCAGAAGACTATGCTAAAGCCTTGAAAGATGGTCCTCATAAGGGTGGTGTGGCTGCCGTGGTTGATGAGCGCGCGTACCTAGAGCTCTTCCTCTCAAATCAATGTGAATTCAGTATCGTGGGTCGAGAGTTCACTAAGAATGGATGGGGATTTGTAAGTGCATCAAAATGGCACAATTCTGTTGTTCATTCTAGACTCTTTTATTGGATAGTAAATTTCATGTGTCTTTTGTCTTTAACATTTCCAGCTTATGAAAATGTGTGTTCTTCTTCATTTACTAGGCATTTCCAAGAGACTCGCCTTTAGCAGTAGATTTGTCAACTGCCATTCTGAAACTATCAGAGAATGGGGATCTGCAAAGGATCCATGACAAATGGCTTATGAGAAGTGCATGTAGTTCACAAGGCGCAAAGTTTGAAGTGGACAGGCTTGACCTAAGAAGCTTCTGGGGCCTATATTTGATATGTGGAATAGCTTGCTTGCTTGCTCTCTTCTTATATTTTCTGAAGATGGTGCGGCAGTTCAGTCGGCACTACTCATCGGAGTTAGATTCTTCTGGTCGAGGCTCAACATCTGCACGTCTTCAAACATTTCTTTCATTTGTTGACGAAAAGGAACAGGAAGTGAAAAGCCGCTCCAAGAGAAGGCAACTGGAAATGGCCTCTAATCGAAATGAATCCATGGACAATTACAGCTCCAAGAGACGACACATTGAGTCGCCTCCAGATGGAAGTCCACAAGCTAGTAACGAGGCCTAATTATCCATCATCGATGTACAGTCAGTCGGCAGTGTTTACTTTTAGGGTAATCACTTTTCAGTTGACACTTGATACCCTGCAACTTCAACCACTTGAAGGCATATGCAGGTAATGTTAAAGAGAATCATTGGCAGCAACCTTTAGTTCTCGAGTTAGAATAGAAAGATTCAGGAATTATATATATGCTTTCATTGTAATGAGACCTTCCCTTTTTTTCTGTTTTGTTTTCATCCTCTCTTTTTCTGGGTTAAATTTAATCCATTTGAATTAAAAAGATAAAATTTAAAATGAGGGAATCACAGTGTAAACTTACATATTCAATCTTAAAGTTTTTAGAATTTTCATTGTAGTTTAAAAATTTATTTTATTTATTTTTTAATTTTAAGTTTGAAAAAAAAGAGAGAAGCTCCTTAAAAAAACACAACAATGAGGTTATTGTTCGCCTACAATTTGGTAACAAAAGAAAGATTTTTGTGTGTTAATGATTTTTTTTTTCTCGAGAAGAGTTTAATAGATATGTTTTTTCTATTTAAACATAGAAAAACAAAGTAGTTCATGTTCGGTTTTGATTTTTTTTAATCTGGTTGATTTTTAATTTTTTTTCTGGTGTTTTATGATTGTTTGTGTTGATTTTAATGGTGTTCTTGAATAAAAATAGATAAAAAAAATGATTTTTAGAATAAAAAAAACCCTCTTAATTTTTTAGTCACCACAACAGTGGATAGATTTTGTACGTCATGTTCATGTCTCCTGTTGAGGAACTGGAAAAAAAAAAACTGTATCGAAGGATTTAGAATTTAAATAATCAATCCAAACCATTCATTTATTAGATTTTCAATCTTAATCATCCAATTGGTTTATTATCTAAACTGGCCGAAGTTCTTTTCTTCACTCGATCCCCCAAAGCATTCTCTTTTATCCACAGCAGGTATAGCCTTGAGGTCTTGCACAGCATGTGGAGCTTCACATCTGAAGCAGCAGTTTGATAGAAAGGGATCTTGTGCACAAATAGACTTGAAATATTACCAGCATAACAAAATATTTGGATTGCATGCAAGAATCATATTTACCAGTAACCTCACTATGTACTCGGGCTGGGCTATGCCGCAAAGGGACCTTTTGCCAGCATATAAACTCCTCGTGTCTTCCCTTCGTACAGCGTAGACCAAAGGGAAGAATCCTCCTCGTTCTTCGCCATTGTATAGATTTTAAGCACGCCTCGCTAAGCCTGTGTGATTAACTTGGTTTGATTGTAAATGCCCTAAGGTAAGTTGCAATATGAGAAGCACAAAGAAGCAATACATTTGATGAAAAAAATTATTTTGAGAACAAGCGGTATGAGCAAATGACAAGAGATGATGGGCGGATTTAGACTACAAGAGATCTTGACTTACCTCGTCCAGTCTCCAATTTTTAGGGATGTCCTCGTGCAGGAACCACCATGGCCCATTTTTGGAGATTAATCTAGCACGAAATGAGAGTGCAGTAGGAATTATTAGCAAGAACATTTGTCAACATTCTGAATTGCCGATGATATAGCTAGAATAATCAGACATGAAACCATACGACAAACAATTCAGCATCAAATACTGTTTTGCTGTGGAGAGAACTGTACTGACAGGTTTGGAATCCAAATA
>Ga0307507_10012345_pt1 | contig 10569 bp, 8 predicted proteins | sample 7_EM_MG_FD_207223 | JGI IMG/M metagenome (GOLD analysis project Ga0307507, IMG submission 207223) | Populus trichocarpa ectomycorrhiza microbial communities from riparian zone in the Pacific Northwest, United States - 7_EM | ecosystem: Host-associated > Plants > Roots > Unclassified | place... | reverse complement strand
CTTCCTCTCACCTCACGCGAGGAAAGTCCCCTTCACCACACCGGACCAGAGCATCGGCACCCTTCAGACCGTAGGCACTCAAACGCACGCTGGCTCTAACCGGCCGCAACACTCACGAGTCTTCGTCCGGGTCGGGTGGGATGGGGTCGCCGCCGCGGATCATGAACAGCACCGACTCCAGCTCCTCCGGCTTGATCAGCACGTCGCGGGCCTTCGAGCCCTCCGACGGGCCGACGATGCCGCGGCTTTCCAGCAGGTCCATCAGGCGGCCGGCCTTCGCGAAGCCCACGCGCAGCTTCCGCTGCAGCATGGACGTCGAGCCGAACTGGGACGTCACGATCAGCTCCGCGGCCTGCAGGAGGACGTCGAGGTCGTCGCCGATGTCCGCGTCGATCTCCTTCTTCTCGCCCGCCTTCTGCGTGGTGACGCCGTCGTTGTAGTCCGGCTGCGCCTGCTCCTTCGCGAAGTTGACGACGGCGGAGATCTCCTCGTCGCCGACGAACGCGCCCTGGATGCGGACCGGCTTGCCGGCGCCCATCGGCAGGTACAGCGCGTCGCCCATGCCGATCAGCTTCTCCGCGCCCGGCTGGTCGAGGATGACTCGCGAGTCGGTCAGCGACGACGTCGCGAACGCCAGCCGCGAGGGCACGTTGGTCTTGATCAGGCCGGTGACGACGTCGACCGACGGGCGCTGCGTCGCCAGCACCAGGTGGATACCGGCGGCGCGGGCCTTCTGGGTGATGCGGACGATCGCGTCCTCGACGTCGCGCGGGGCGGTCATCATCAGGTCGGCGAGCTCGTCGACGATCGCCATGATGTAGGGGTACGGCCGGTACTCGCGCTCGCTGCCCGGCGGCGCGGTGATCTCGCCCGAGCGCACCTTCTTGTTGTAGTCGTCGATGTGCCGGACCTTGTTGACCTGCATGTCCTGGTACCGCTGCTCCATCTCCTCCACCAGCCAGGCCAGCGCGGCGGCGGCCTTCTTCGGCTGGGTGATGATGGGCGTGATCAGGTGCGGGACGCCTTCGTACGGCGTCAGCTCGACCATCTTCGGGTCGATCAGGATCATCCGGCACTCGTCCGGCGTCGCCCGCGCGAGCAGCGACACCAGCATCGAGTTGACGAAGCTCGACTTACCGGAGCCGGTCGACCCCGCGACCAGCAGGTGCGGCATCTTCGTCAGGTTCGCGGTGACGAAGTGGCCCTCGATGTCCTTGCCCAGCCCGATCACCATCGGGTGGTTGTCCTTGACCGTCGTGGGCGCGCGCAGGACGTCGCCGAGGCGCACCATCTCGCGGTCGGAGTTCGGCACCTCGATGCCGACCGCCGACTTGCCCGGGATCGGCGCCAGCAGCCGGACGTTGTCGGTCGCCACCGCGTACGCGATGTTCTTGGTCAGCGCGGTGATCTTCTCGACCTTCACGCCCGGCCCGAGCTCGACCTCGTAGCGCGTGACCGTCGGGCCACGGGTGAAGCCGGTGACCTGGGCGTCGATGCTGAACTGCTCCAGCACGCCGGTGATCGCTTCGATCATGGCGTCGTTGGCCTTGCTGCGGGACTTCGGCACGTCGCCGAGCTTGAGCAGGTCCGGCGGCGGGAGCTGGTAGTCGCCCTCGACGGTCCTGGTGACGGCCATCGCGGGCTCGGCAGCCTTCTTCGGCTTCTTCTCCGGCACCTCGGCGGGCTTCACAGCCGGCTTCGGCGGCTTGATCGGCGTCGGCATCTCCGCCAGCGCCGCGTCCATGTCGAGCTGCTCCCCCGCGTGGTCGCCGGCGCCGACCCGGCGTCGCGACGGCTTGCGCAGGCGCGCCGCCTTCGGGTCGGCGTCCTCGACGCCCTGCTCGTCGGTGGCGAAGCCCGCGCGCTGGGCCTCGGCCTCCGCGATCTCCTCCTCGTCGAGGCCCCAGTTGCGCAGGCGGTGCGGGATCTCGCGCACCGGCGTCCCGGTGAACACGAGCATGCCGAACACCAGCGCCAGGATCAGCAGCGGCACCGCGACCCAGGTCGTGACGCCCATGGTGAGCAGGCCGCCCGACGCCGCGCCGATGATCCCGCCGGCGTACATCCGGCCGTCGTTGGTGTCCGGGAGCGCGGTGAAGATGTGCAGCATCCCGAGTACCGACAGGACCACCATGATCGTGCCGACGACCATCCGCGGCCGGGTCTCGGGATTCGGCTCCGAGCGCATCAGCGCGACCGCGACGACGGTCAGCACCAGCGGCAGGGTGACCGCCCCGGCGCCGAGGACGGTCCGGGTCGAGACTTCCACGGCCGCGCCGATCGGCCCGGCGGCGCGCCACCAGACGCCCACGGCGGCGATGATGGCCAGCGCGATCAGGCCCAGCGCGAGGCCGTCACGGCGGTGCTCCGGCTCGAGCTCCCGGGTGCGGCCGACCGTGCGGGCCAGCGAGCCGACCCCCTTGGCCAGCAGGTTCCAGGTGCCGCGGACGCCCTTGCCGAGGGCGCCGCCGGACTTCTTCCGCGAGCGAGGCGCGGGCTTGCGCGCGGCGGACGTACGAGGCTTCGCGGGTGTACGCGGCTTCCGCGCCGCTACCCCCTTCGCGCCGCTACCCGTACTTCGCTTCCTCGTCGCCGACCCAGCCATACCTCCACGGTAACCGGCGCGGACCATTCGTCACGCCTGCCACTCTCAGCACACCCGAAACAATCTCCCCTCGCCGGATCTTGAGCGGCCATCCGGGTGAAATCGGTGTCATGACATGCTCTGCACCATGTTCGCGCTGCACCAGGACGACGCCGCTCGCCGTGCCCCGGCCATCTGGCGGACCATGCTGAACATCGACCGGGGGCTGGTCAACCTGGTCGGACGGCTGAGGGTGACCGGCGGCGTGCCCCGTGAGCTGCGAGGACGTCCCCTGCTGATGACCGCGAACCACATCGGCGTGTTCGACGCCTTCGTGCTGATGGCCGCGTGCAAGCGGATCGGCATCAACCCGCGGTTCATGCTGGCCGGGGGCATCCTGGACGCGCCGGTGATCGGCCCGGCGCTGCGCGTGAGCGGCCACCTGCGGGTCGACCGCAAGGAGGCCGCGACCGCGATCGGGCAGTTCGGCGAGGCCGTCGAGGCGCTGAAGACCACGCGCGAGCCGATCATCGTCTACCCCGAGGGCCGGATCAGCCACGATCCCGGGCTGTGGCCGGAGCGCGGCAAGACCGGCGCGGCGCGGCTGGCGCTGGCCGCGGACGTGCCGGTGATCCCGATCAGCCAGTGGGGCGCGCACGAGGCCGTCTACTGGGGCACCGAAACCGTGAACGGCCCGGCCGACCTGGTGCCGCTCGCCCGCTCCGGGCTGAGCGCGCCGCTGCGGCGGCCGAAGTTCCAGGTGCACTTCGGCGCTCCCGTGGACCTTTCCGACGTCGAACGTGAGCGCCCGGGCGCGGGGGTGCGTGCGCACGCGAAGATCATGCAGGCGATCGCGGACGGGCTGGTGCCGCTGCGCCGCGACGAGCTGGACCGGCCGAGGTTCCACGACCCGACCCGGCCGACGGACACCGTCAGCCCCTGGAAGCCGCGTTCCGGATCCTGAGACGGCGGTTCCGGCTCCCCTAGAGTCGGGCGGCGTGAGCACGCACATCCTCGTCGTCTACTACTCCGCCACCGGGAACACCGCGGCGCTGGCCGCCGCACTCGCCTCGGGCGCCGCCGAGGCCGGGGCGGAGATCCGCGTCCGGACGGTGCCGGAAACCGTGCCGCCCGAGGCGATCGCGCACAACCCGCGGTGGCAGGCCTGGGTCGATTCTGGTCCGCACCACGACCTGGCCACCTTGGACGACCTCGAGTGGGCGGAGGGCTTGGCCGTCGGCAGCCCGACCCGCTTCGGCGGCCCCGCCGCCCAGCTCAAGTCCTATTTGGACAGTACGGGTGGGTTGTGGGCGCAGGGAAAGCTCGCGGACAAGGTCGCGACGTCGTTCACCACGGCGTCCACCCTGCACGGCGGGCTCGAATCGACGGTGCTGGCGATCAACAATGTCTTCTACCACTGGGGCGCGATCGTGCTCCCGCTCGGCTACACCGACCCGCACCTCCACCAATCCGGAAACCCGTACGGCGGCTCGTTCGTCTCGCGCAAGTCGGCCTCCCCGGACGAGCTGGCGCTGGGCGCGCTCCGGCTCCAAGGCCGCCGCCTGGCGACGATCTCGACCCACATCGCGACGGGCCTGAAAGGCACCAGCGAGTCCTGAATTTCTTCCGTCGCGATGTCCGGACCGTGTCGCGGGCTCCGACCCTTCCATGACGGCACCGGGCGGCGGTGCCGACGGAACGCGGGAGGCTCGCGATGAGCAAGGTAGTGCTGGACGTGTCGATGTCCCTGGACGGGTTCACCGCCGGTCCGAACGTCCGGGCGGCAGAGCCTATGGGAGACGGCGGCGAAGAACTGCACACGTGGATGGGCACGGACGTCGACATGCGGCGTCAGGTGGACGCTTCTGTCGGAGCGCTCGTCATCGGCAGGCGCACGTTCGATCTCGGCCTCGGCAATTGGGGTGGCACGCCCTGGCCCGGCATCCCGAGCTTCGTCGTCACCCATCGGACCAGGGAGGATCTTCTCGGCGACAACGGCGGGACGTTCGCCTTCGACGGGCTGGAGGCCGCGGTTCGCCGCGCCGAGGAGGCCGCGCCCGACGACAAGAACGTCCTGGTGATGGGCGGGGACATCGCCGGGCAGGTACTCGCGGCGGGCCTGCTCGACGAACTGCACCTCCACCTCGCCCCTTTGTTGCTGGGAGCGGGGACGCCGTTGTTCGGCGGGCAGCGAGCCGAGCTGGTCCCGGAAGGAACGCCGGTCATCGGATACGCGACCCATTTGCGCTACCGCGTCGCGAAGCCGTAGCCCTGCGAAAATCGGTACGAGCGTGCCAAGCCGGGGCCTTAGAGTCCGGGCGTGACCACCGAACTCCCCGTCGTCGCGCCGCCGCATGTCGCCCATCGCGGCCGCGGCACCGCGCTCGTCCTGCTCGCGGCCCTGTTCTTCAGCACCTCCGGGACGCTCGGCAAGCCGGCGATGCTCGCCGGGTTCACCCCGGAACAGGTGGCCGCGGTGCGCATCGGGCTGGCCGGGCTCGTGCTCCTGGTCGGGGTCGCCCTGGCCGCGCCCGGCAAGCTGAAGGTCCGCAAGGCCGACCTGCCGGTCCTGATCGGCTACGGCCTGCTCGGCGTCGCCGGGGTGCAGCTCATGTACTTCATCTCCGTGGGCCGGATCCCGGTGGGCATCGCGATCCTCTTCGAGTTCACCTCCCCGGTGCTCATCGCGCTGTGGGTCCGGTTCGTCCGCAAGCACCGGCTGCCCCGCGCGATGTGGGGCGGGATCGCGCTCGCCATGACCGGGCTCTCGCTCGTCGCGCAGGTCTGGCAGGGGCTGACGATGGACGGCCTCGGCCTGCTCGCCGGGATCGGCGCGGCGGTCTGCTCGGCCGGGTACTTCCTGCTGGGAGAGCGGGCGGTGGCCGAGCAGGACCCGCTGGGCCTGGTCACCTGGGGGATGGTGATCGGCGCGGTCGCGGTCTGCGTCGTCGCGCCGCCGTGGACCTGGCCGGTCCGCCTGCTCGGCCAGGAGGTCGAGTTCGGTACCTGGCACCCGCCCTTGTGGATGCTGTTGACGGCGCTGATCCTGGTCGCGACCGCCCTCGCCTACTTCACCGGCATCTCGGCGCTGCGCCACCTGCCCGCGTCCGTGGCCAGCGTGATCGGCCTGATCGAGCCCGTGCTGGCCGCCGCCGCGGCCTGGGCCCTGATCGGCGAAAACCTCGCGTGGACGCAGGCGCTCGGCGCGGCCATCCTGCTGACCGGCGCCTACATCGTGCAGCGCAACTCCGAGGTCCTGCACTGAGGTTCGTGCTCAGCCGCCGGCGATCCGGCTCAGCGCCCCGAAAAACACGTCCGTGATCTTCGCCGGGTCGGGCGCGAGGAACGCCTGGCCACCGGTCGCCGCGGTCAGCTGACTCAGCTCCGCCTGGTCGGCGTCCGGCCCGATGCCGACGCCGATCAGTGGGATCGGCCGCCGCGGGTCCTGGAGCTTTCCCAGCTCTGTCAGCAGATCCGCCCGGTTGATCCCGCGCGGGTCGTCGTTGCGGCCGTCCGTCATGACGATCACCAGGTTGAGCCGCCCGGCCTGCCATTCGCGCCGCGCGGTCCGGTAGACGTCCAGAACGCTGTCGTAGAGCCCGGTTCCGCCGTCCGGCGTGGCCTTCACCTCTGCCAGCCGGTCGAGCGCCCCACCCGCCAGCTGCTGCGAAACCGGGGCCATGGGCAGGATTTCGCGATAGTCCTTGTCGCCGTCCAGCCGGGTCGCGAAGGCCAGCATCCGGAGGTCGGTCGTCGGCTTGAACAGGCGCATCGCCTTGGCCGCGGCCTGCAGCGTGACCTGCATCCGGGTCAGCCCGGTGCCGGGGACCTGCGCGTTCATCGACCCGGAGACGTCGACGAGCACCTGCACCCGCGCGCTGAGGTTGACCCCGGCCCACTGGTTGAGCAGCTGGTCGACCTCGGCTTCGCCGGGCATCGGCGCGCTCTGCCTGCTTTCCGGGGCGACGTGCGCGTCGCCGGTGTGCAGGGCCAGCCCGCCCGCGGCGCGCAGCCCGGTCTTCGCGATCGCGTCCGAGCCGGGGCTGCCGAGTACCGCCTCCCGCAGCGCGTCGACGATCGGCCGTTGCGGCGCGGAAATCCCGCCCAGCTCGGCGAGCGGGTAGTCGAGCGCGGGCACGGCCGCCGAATACACCGCCACCAGCGGCGACGCGCCCGCCGTGACGTTGTGGCGCAGCAAGGCGTTCTCCGACACCGGGAACACGGTGACCGGGGGTGTCCCGGTGCCGTCGCTGGAGCCCGGCAGCCGCGCGATCAGGTCGGTCTCCGCGCCCAGGGTGTTGGCCGAGAAACGCCGTAGCAGCGCGACATACGCTGCCGACGCCTCCGGCGCGGTCTTCACCGTGTCCCGCAGGCCCAGCAACGCGGCCGCGCCCACCGGGTCGCGCGCCGGATCGGGCATCCCGGTGACGACCCCCGCCACGCCCGGCGCGAGGACGTCGCCCCAGCCGAGCGTGCGATTCGGCCAGCCGAGACCCTTCGCCACGTCCTCGGCGACCGCGAGCACGACCGGCGACCCGGCGACCGCGGGGCCGGTCTCGGGGACGTCGTTCGCACCGAGCTGACGGGCGCGTCGCAGCGCCAGCGTCGATTCGGGGACCCAAACTTGGGGACGCGCGCCGCCACCGGAGATCGCCAGATCTTCGCCGACCTGGGTCGCCTCTCGGGATTGGACCTCGATCGTCCCGCACGGAATGGCCAGATCCCGCACGACGAGCGACAGCGCGGGCGCGATATCCGGTGAAGCGGCCACGAGGACCTTCGCCGGCTGCTCACAGGTCGGGCGGGGGCGCATCGCCGAGACGGTCACCCAGGTCGCGGCGCCGACCACCACCACGAGTCCGGTCGCCACGGCGGGCAGGAGCAGCCGGCTTCGTCTTCGTCCGTTCGAATGCCGTCCCATCGCGCGCCCTCTCACCGGGTGGATCAAGGTTAGCGCTCGGCAAAGCCACGGTTCGTGGTCCGGACGGCCTAAGTCGCACTCCTCCCGGCCCATGCGCCCCAATGTGGCCTTCGGTGCGTTGGACGCACCGAAGGCCACATTGGGGCGTTTGGGACTAGACCGGGATGACCGTGGGGACGATCATCGGGCGTCGCCGGTAGGTGTCGGCGACCCAGCGCCCGACCACCCGGCGCACCGCCTGCGCGATCCGGTGGGTGTCGGTGATGCCCTCGGCCTCCGTGCGCGCCAGCTCCATCTCCACCAGCGGGACGACGGCGTCGAGCGCCTTCGGGTCGTCGGAGAAGCCGCGGCCGGACACGGTCGGGCTGCTGACCGCGCGCCCGCTGGCGGAGTCGATCGCGACGCTGATCGAGATGAACCCGCCCTCACCCAGCACGAGCCGGTCGGACAGGGTCGACTCGCCGACGTCACCGACCGAAAGACCGTCCACGTAAACGTGCCCGACCTCGACGCGGCCGGTGCGGGAGGCCTTGCCGTCGACCAGGTCGACGACCACGCCGTCCTCGGCGATGACCACGTGCTCCGGCGCGACGCCGGTGCGGATCGCCAGCTCGCCGTTGGCCTTGAGGTGCTTCCATTCGCCGTGCACCGGCATCACGTTGCTCGGGCGGACGGCGTTGTAGAGGTAGAGCAGCTCGCCCGCCGATGCGTGCCCGGACACGTGCACCTTCGCGTTGCCCTGGTGCACGACGTTCGCGCCGAGCCGGGTCAGGCCGTTGACCACGCCGAACACCGCGGTCTCGTTGCCGGGGATCATCGAGCTGGCCAGCACGACGGTGTCACCCGCGCGGATCGAGATCTGCCGGTGCTCGCCGCGCGCCATCCGCGACAGCGCCGACAGCGGCTCGCCCTGCGAACCCGTGGAGACGAACAGGACCTTGCTCTCGGGCAGGTTGCTCGCCTGGTCGAGGTCGACCAGCAGGCCGTCGGGCACGTTGAGCAAACCCAAGTCGGCGGCAATGCCCATGTTGCGGACCATCGACCGGCCGACGAACGCGATCCGGCGACCGTGCCGCTGCGCGGCGTCCAGCACCTGCTGCACACGGTGCACGTGGCTGGCGAAACAGGCCACGATCACGCGCTGGTCGACGCGGCGGACGACGTCGTCGAGGACCGGGCCGATGTCCCGCTCGGGCATGACGAACCCGGGCACCTCGGCGTTGGTCGAGTCGACGCAGAACAGGTCGACACCCTCGTCGCCGAGCCGGGAGAACCCGGCCAGGTCGGTCAGGCGGCCGTCGAGCGGGAGCTGGTCGAGCTTGATGTCGCCGGTGTGCAGCACCACGCCCGCCGGGGTGCGGATGGCCACCGCCAGCGCGTCCGGGATGGAGTGGTTCACCGCGAAGAACTCGAGGTTGAACACGCCGACGTCGCGGCGCTCGCCCTCGCGGACCTCGATCAGGTTCGGCCGCTGACGGTGCTCGCGGGCCTTGGCCGCGAGCAGCGCGTTGGTGAACTTCGAGCCGTAGATCGGCAGGTCCGGCCGCAGCCGCAGGAGGAACGGGACGGCACCGATGTGGTCCTCGTGCCCATGGGTGAGCACCAGGCCGTCGATGTCGTCGAGGCGGTCCTCGATCGCGCGGAAGTCGGGCAGGATCAGGTCGACGCCGGGCTGGTCGTCCTCGGGGAAGAGCACCCCGCAGTCGACGATGAGCAGCCGTCCGCCGAACTCGAAGACGGTCATGTTGCGCCCGACCTCGCCGATGCCGCCGAGCGCGACCACGCGCAGGGCGCCGTCAGGCAACGCGGGAGGGGCGTTCGTGGGTCCGGGGCCAGGGGGAAGTGAGGTCACCGAGGCAAGGTCCCAACGCTGGTGTGAGTGGTCGGCGCCGTGTAGGCGGCCGCTGAGTCTGCTTGTGCCACCCGTGCACCATGCCAGTCCGAGGCCGCCGTGTCTCCCAGCGGCACGCCGCCCTGGGTGAGATCGGCCGCGATCAGCCTGCTCTGCTCCTCGGTGACCGCCACGATCGGCAGCCGCGGGTCGCCGATGTCGAACCCGCGCAGCCGCAGCGAGGCCTTGCTGAACGCGACCCCGCCGACGCGCGACATCGCGCGCAGCACAGGCAGCATGCCGCGGTGGTTGGTGCGTGCGGTGGACGTGTCGCCCATCTCATAGGCGTCGATCATCGCGCGGATCCGGCCCGCGACGACGTGCCCGATCACGCTGACCACGCCGACGCCGCCGACCGACAGCCACGGGAGGTTGAGCCCGTCGTCGCCGGAGTAGTAGGCGAGGTCGGTCTTGGCGATCACCTCGGAGCCGGCGATCAGATCGCCCTTGGCGTCCTTGACCGCGACGATCCGGGGGTGCTCGGCCAGCCGCTGCAGGGTGTCGACCTCGATGGGCACGACCGAGCGCGGCGGGATGTCGTAGAGGATCACCGGCAGCCCGCAGGCGTCGGCGACGGTGGTGAAGTGCGCGTACACCCCGGCCTGGCTGGGCCGCGAGTAGTACGGGGTGACGACGAGGATGCCGTGCGCGCCGGCCCGCTCGGCGAGGCGGGCCTGCTCGACGCTGTGCGCGGTGTTGTTGGTGCCCGCACCGGTCACCACGGTCGCGCGGTCGCCGATGGCCTCGACGACGGCGCGGATCACGTCGGCCTTCTCGGCGTCGGTCGTGGTCGGGCTCTCGCCCGTGGTGCCGTTGACGACCAGGCCGTCGTTCCCCAGGTCCACGAGGTGCTCGGCCAGCTCCTGCGCCCGCTTGAGGTCGAGTGCCCCGTCCGCGTCGAAGGGGGTGGCCATCGCGGTGAGCACACGCCCGAACGGCCGCCCGGGTGCTGCGGTAGGTGGGTTGGACATGCCGGAGACGGTACCCCTTGACACCCTCGAACCCCGCGACGACCTGGTCACTCCCGGCGAAGTGCGGAGGATTTTGCGTGACCGGCCGCTCGCCCCGGAACTTCTACTTGACCTTGGTCACAACCGGCGCGGTGAGGGGGCCGCCGTCGGCCTTGGCGAGCACGCAGTAGATCTCGCGGACGGGGTCGGTGTCGCCGCTCGC
>Ga0307507_10012344_pt1 | contig 10569 bp, 9 predicted proteins | sample 7_EM_MG_FD_207223 | JGI IMG/M metagenome (GOLD analysis project Ga0307507, IMG submission 207223) | Populus trichocarpa ectomycorrhiza microbial communities from riparian zone in the Pacific Northwest, United States - 7_EM | ecosystem: Host-associated > Plants > Roots > Unclassified | place... | reverse complement strand
ATGTTCACATGAGTTTTGTATGGAATTTTGAGGTGGCATGAGGTCTGACTTAAACAGTATGGAATCCATCTGGAAATTCCATTCCATGAACTCATTCCATATGGATTCCATGGAATCCATATGGACTCCACTGTGAAAACAGTATGGAATCCATCAGCCTCCACCCTCCAGTCCATGGATTCCATATGGAATAACCTGGGGAGGGTAAAGTACTGCACAACCGATAACATCTTTGCCTGCATATAGCAATACTGCAACCTTCACTTGGTACCAGCACGGACATTTTCTGAATTTGATTTGCACCAGGTCATGTATTTCTTGTACTGTCCATTTGCATGGAGGAGAGCTTGTGCCGGAGATATTAGCAGGGGCAGTAGTACAACTTGTAGAGGTCATGTCATATTGATTATGATTTGGAAATTTTCTATCTAAGTTGAGCATGACGGTGTGCCTATCACCTGCACCTGCACATGGTCTTGTCTTTGAACCCAATGTTAGGGTTAATCAAGGATTTCAGGGATCACATTGATCACCAACGACAGTTTTTCCAGCCGCTCCCTCGCGAGCTTGAGCCCTTCCTCCTATTTGTTTGTACATTGATCTATTATGTAATACATCAAATCACACTATCCTCATCCCCCACATAGTATGAAGGCTCTTGTGAGTGAGGCGAGCAGCTGGTTTTAGGAGCCTGGGTTCACCCATGTATCAGCACCTCCCCATGCTCAAGATGGTTCTGCGTGGTGTGTCCTGAACAGCCGATGCGTACCTCACATACCATAGAGCTACCAGGGCTCTGTAATCTGTATTTGAGTTTGATGCCCTCTCATACCGCCACCGGTCATCGTCAACGAGCTGACAACGACTTCTCGCGAAAGACTCACAGTGTTGACTGGTCACTGCCGCAATTCAAAATAATGCGGGCTTCATTGGCGAGCATCCACTTTCCGGATCTCATGACTGATCTAACTTCAATACATGACATTTTCACCATCATTGAAACCCCCTGTAGTAAATTTAAAAAAGTTCAGAAAGATAAATTTCCTGCATGTTATTGGGTCACGCTGCATCAACAAAATTTGGTATAACCTAAGAAAGAGTTCGGGTCAGAAATACAGTTGCAAGATGCATGTAGTCACCAGCATAAACAACTAGAAAAATTGGAATGGCGGATCAGCAAGATCGAACAGTTCAAGCGATGATGGTGAAGTCGAAGACAGGATACTTACAAGCCAGTTTTCCAGAAGAGTTTGTCGCCAGGTAGCACCCCCATTCTACAGTAGACGACCTCAGCAGAAGGAATAACTCAAGAGAGATCAATAAATACCATAGACATCAGAGCCGCTGCAACATTTCTCCCTCCTGGAAATACCATCTGTGTAAAAAATATCCCCTGTTTTATATGAGTGCCATGTCAGATCTGTCTCCCCACTATCTAGTAGATGACCTTTCAGAACAACTTGGAACAGATATCATTGTCACTCACTGTCATCCTGCCTTGCTCTCAGTTTCTTTGTGAAGGTTGAAGGCTATATTTCTGTCATTTCAATCCAAGTAAGGTACCATTCAATGGCTTACTTTCCACTGCGCCGGAAGTCGATGTATCGCAGATAGGGCATTATCCAGCTCACGCGCGTGTGTTAGCTTTGCTTCTTCAAATTCGTTCTTGATCTGTGCCAATGCTTCCCTCAGCTCTCGTATCTGGATCTCGTTCGGATCCTCAATGTCAGCTGAGCCTAATTAAAATCTCTATTATGACCTAGCCATGGGGTTTCATTAATCCTCACCATTTGTCGTTCCCGATTCATATGTAATTGCTATAGGCCGGTCTTCTATAAATCCTGGGAGCGTATCAGAGAAGAGGGTGAGTGCATCACTGTCATTCATCGCAGAGTCACTGCCCTCATCCTCAAATAGCTGAAAATTCTGGCCCGATAAATCTTCGGATTGGATAATGTGATTTTTCAAGGATGACACAGTGTGAGGCGGGGGGATAGAAAGAGTGTTGACACGGCCCAAAGAGGGGTCGTTCTCGTCGAAAGACGTTTTTGAGACAGCCCCACCATCATCGTCGTAAACACGATAGTACACTGAAAATTTATAAGGTTATTCTCAAGAAAACGTGATAGAGCTGCACCGTAACGTTGTTCATAATCTCGTTCCAATAATTTTTGCGATTCAACTGAACTCGAGGCCTGTGATCTCTTCTCTGCAGCGCGTGTGTCGACAATTAGCGCCACTGGATTTACATCGGATGGGCCTGGTCCAGATGTCCCCCGAAACAAGAGGCGGGTTGAATCTTCCAGAGCTGTGTTATCCGAAAGTGATTGGTATAAAGTGCCTTTTCGGTGTTCTAACCCCTCAACCTTGCAAAGATACCTCGTCAGAGAGGCGGCGGTCTGAGGGGGTCTCACTAATGTTGACGCGATCCGGCTGATAAAGCGGTCGTTCGAGTAGATAGGGTGGTTCGATTCGAGTGGACCGTCTTTGGTGTATAATCGATAGTATACTGTGCGGGTGAGTTGTTACCAAAGCCAATTATAATCTAATAGAGGAGAAAGAAAGGCGCACTGTAACGAGAAGCTCGCGATTTCACTTCAGGAATCTACAATGATCATCAAGACACTGCACCAATGAGTAGCGGAGGACACTCACTGGCTTGGTTCCACCCCTACCATCCTCGGACAAATATTTCCTAGAGGGGTTTCCGTCGCCGCTGTCCACCGGTCTTGTTTCATCAGTGGGCATCGGGGGCGCTGGTGGTGGGTAAGACCAGAAAATAACAGATGGACTGGGATAAGAATAGGCGATTAGGCGCTTACAGAAATCAGCGTGTCAGCCGTGCATGAAGCGTGTATGATGGGTGCAAGGCATGCAGGAGCGTGCATGCCCCTTCCATCACCAAACGTCTTACATAACGATGAGCTCATAGTCGGAGTTCTAAAAGTCCTTTTGCTTCTCCTGATAATTCTCTTTTGCCTCTACGCAAGCTAGCTGAAGCAAGACTAATCAAGGTCTCACACCGAAGGCATCCGTCGCGTTTTGGATATCGTAACGGAAGAAAGGATCTATGCTCGAAACAGAGAAAATAGGCAAGTCTCTTCCAAACCACGATCTCTCTACAATTACTCATCAGCACCATATTACATCCGCCTATCCACCACCGTCACCACTAACGTGCTCCTCGAACGCAAGGGACACAGACACGCCCTTCTAATCACCAAGGGATTCAACGACCTCCTGCTCATAAGGAACCAATCCCGTCCCAAGGTATTCGACCTCCCCATCCGTCTTCCCCCGCTTTTGCATTCGACCGCCACGTAGGTGATGAACGAGTGACGTTTGTGGGGTATACTTCCGATCATAAAACGGAGAAACATGCGGTTCACTTGCTGATGAGGGGAGAGCGGTTAGGGGAAGGGATGGGATGGTGTTAGGGGCCTGGGAGGATTGTGAGAGGACTGTCGGGGGAGGCTGTGAGGATCCTAAAGACGCCCGGTTCGTATCCTTCGATACTTTTATTCTTGACAATTTCTCATAATATAAACAGACCTCGAATTCGTCGAAAGAGACCTAAAGCAAAGGGCTCCCACTCCCTCGCCATCATCCTCTTACAACTACCCCTGCAGAGCATGAATGCACCATCGGCAACCTAGCCTCCTCCCTCGGATTCACCCACGTATCGCGTGGTGTCCTCAACAGCCGATTCGTACCTCATATAGCATCCAACAGCCACGTCGATGCCTCCTAATCTTCAGGAGGACGATACGACCTAGGAGCGCCTTGTCTCCACAACTCTGCTTGTTGATGTCGACCTCGACGATGGTGATTGTCCCAGGCATTAGCTCTAAGCGCGTAGTGCACGGCAAGAGGCACAACTTGCACAGTCACGGCCCCATCGTCAATCCTTGACGGGAACGCAACGATGGGTTTGCTGACGAGCGCCGTGCAGATGGTTAGAGACCCTAAATCCGGGTTTGATGCCCTCTCATACTGCCACTGGTCCTCGTCGACGACGTAATCAGATCATTCAACGCACTCCCTCACAAGGCCTCTCTCTCCTTCCGGGCTAAGTCCCACATCTCGGGCCTACCCCCTCGCACATTCTCTTCCTCATCCGAGACGCCTCCAAATTCTCACATCTGGGGTCCCCATTAGCCTCTGAACGCGCAGCAGCGGCATCGAGTTCTTCCTCGATACCCCAGAGGAAGCTGCACCAGAGGTAGCCAAGGCACTAATACACGCATTCGTTAACAACTTTGGCGGCCAAGTGTCCCAGGCAATCGCTCCGTGAAATTTGACGACAGAGGATAAGAACCTTGCAGCTGTTGTCGGTGACGGTTTCAAGAAATTAGGAGTGGGTTCTGAGGCGTCACATAGGGTTGGTTTATCCACCAAGGGCGTTAACGATTCTACACAGGAAGTGCTCCGTCAGCTTTTTACGACTTTGAAGAAAGCGACAGGGTTCGAGGATAAAATAATATTGTGGTTCTCATATCGGCGCCTACATCTATTATCTTTTCACCACCCCCCGCTGAGAGTCCTCCCAAAGATCCGGAAAGTGATTTCAAACTGGCGTTGAAGTACGCGCAGGTATTGCAGAGGTGCCAGCCACCTATTCAAATAGCGACATCTTGGATCCCAAGGAACACGTTGAGGGACTCACGCGGGAGATGGATGATATTCAGCGGGTTATCAAAGAAAAACCCGAACATGTCGTCAAATCCAAAGCTGATAAAGGCAACGCAGATTCACCGTTAGATTACGGACTACGGTTCGTTTCCATCACCCACTCACCTCGTTGTTCATCTACTGACCCACGCCAAACGCGAGAAGCCTCGGATTCAGTTTCGGCGCCCGAAGGAACCGCACCCAATCCCGCAAATACTTCGTCAAAGCCCTCCTCTCCCCAACCGCCTCGGACACCCTCAAATCCACAATCCACTCCCTCATCTTCATCTGGTACATTAACGCCTCGGACACCAAACTCCAGATGCGATACCTCTACACAGCAGGACACCACACTAACCTATCCACCAACCTCTGTCGTTCCCTCCTCCCCTCCCCCAGCCCCAGTGCAATGCCTGCGTCGCCAGCTGTGTTGTGGTTAATGAAAACGAGGCTTGAGCCGCACTCAGAGAGCGCCCCAGAGGTATGTCTTTCTGGGAAGGAGTGTTGGAAGGCTTGGGAGGATAGGAAGAAGCAGGTGGAGGGTGAGAAGGGGAAGATGGATGAGAAGAGGGGTAAGGAGGCCCAATAGGTATCGGTCTGCGGCTGTTGGACGTGAGATTGAGGCTGATAAGGGAAGGATGTTGCTTCGATGTTCGTTCTTTCGTTCTTTTGTCTTCCTCCTCCCACTTTTTCCTTTTCCTTTTTTTTTTGCGTTTTGAGGAAGCAACTGACGTTAATTTCCAATTCCTTGGACAGGTTCAGGGAATGTGACTCCGACAAAAAACCAAGCTACTGCGGCAAAGAGTGTCGGTGTGCAGACTGGAAGAACCATAAGCCATTTCGTAAACCCGGCGCGGCGCGTTCTGTTATTGACACTGGGACTTCGAGTCACAGGATGACGAAGCCGAATGGGCTGCAGATACAGATTACGATGGCGGATGGGAAGATGGTGTTGGTGAGTTCATCGACGATGGATGCAAAGGAATTGAAGGAGTTTAAGGGGGCTGCGGACGGTATCCCGACTGGAGGGGAGACTATGTGGTCGATGGTGAGTTCGATGGTGTTTGAGAGAGTAAAGCTGGATGGTGGCGGTGAGGAGGAAGAAGAGAAGGAGAGAGAAATTGATGGTTAGTGCCATATGTTCCGTACAAATGTATATGCCGAGAAGCGTTGTATCACGCTGGACGTGGTCTTTTCAAATGGCGTATTTCCCATGGCAGAATTTCCTGGTAGCAATGAAATATTCAAGCATTCAGCTCATGCCATGGTAGCGGAGGGAGAAGCATATCGCCCTTTGCATGACCTGCTGGTTTTTCGACGCCGCTAGTTTATCGCGAAGGAACATGAAGGGCTGACACGGAAGTAAGGATTGCAAGGAAGATGGTCGAAAAGGGACCGAAATGGATTTGAATCGCATGGTTTTGGCTATTAGATACCAATGAACTTGGCGAACATAGCGAAAAAAGCAGGGATACCTCTCGTACTCCACCAGCAATTAATCGCATGGAGGCACACACACAAAATATATAAAGATCCAACGTTAGCGCATTGTAAAAGTGACTTCAGTAGTCATCTGAGTCTGAAGAAAGTTCGATGGACACTGCATCACCTTCACCATTAATCCTCGCCATCCAATCCTCGTATTCCTCGGAGTAAGGTTCCACCAAATGCTTGCCAACCAGCATGTCGGCGGCTAAGCAGGAGTTCACTGATATGCCTACAACGCACTAGATATGTATGGAAAGTCCAATACACACCAAATCCTGTAGAAAGAAATCCTTCGGAGTAGATTAGCATTGCAATGTGAGGCTCTGAAAGTGCAAGAGGGAGTTCCCTGGCTTTCTTGAAACAGGATATGAGGTATAGACACAACTCCTAATAAGGTAGAGTGTGTCCGAAGGAGGATGGAGAAATTGGAGATCATTAGGGACAATAAACACATAGCAAATATTTGGATGGTGTGTAATGTGAATGTTACAAGTGCACACAGTGTGCAAGATGATGGTGAAGGTTACAACAAAGTGCTGAATCAATTATCAGCTGGAGACAAGATGCAAATCGAGGGATGAAGTACAACTTGTTATTTCGAAACTACTGTGATACTACAAGTACATGAGTGTACAAATATTCGAAAATATTCGAAAAAAGAAATATGAAAGGTAGGAACAAAAATGTAAACATCCGAAACATGAAACATGAAGAAAATCAGAAGAAAATGAGAGAAATGCGAAAGGAGAAAGAAATAAAAAGGAAATAAATGAAGAATAGATGAGGGACATGTAGGTACCAATTAATTTGGAGTATGGAGGCCAGAAATAGCTGTGCTTGATGATTGATCTGAAGGTAATGCTAAACATCAAAAGGTGCAAACAAAGAGGCCAGATTGATGGGAGTGGATAAATGCCAGGGTGCATGCCTGTGTGTGTTCTTGCACAATAGAAATATTCGGAGATGTGTACCAATGCATCTGGAGTGCTGAGGAAGTGAAAGGAGGAAGGTCCGAAGGTTCCTGAAGATCCTGTAACCAGTCTGCATGGTGTGTATGAATAATACTGAATATTCAGAGTAAGTGTGCTCTGTGCAGGGAAACATTTGGAGTTGTAATATGATGTGCTTGCAGCTTTGAGGGTGCAATGGAATATGTGTATGTGGATTTGCGAAGGTTTTGTAAATGTTTTGTAGAGCATGTGTGGATAGTGTCAAATATTCAGAAGTGCATTGATGCGTGATGTGTGAACACATGATAAAATCTTCGGAGATGGTGGACACGTGCAGATTCATGTTGGTAGAACAATCACATGTTCATCATCACAGAGACCCAAAAGGCCAGATGGCTAGAGACATGGAAGACCTCACCATGCTTCACAAGGTTCCAACACATAGACACATCATTCCCCTTCAACAAATTCCAAAAAATCAGCAGTGTTCTCTCAAGATCACAGTCCAGTCTACTCATCCAGCTCTGAACGGGGCACATACCACTTAACAGTTACCTCCACCCCATCAAAAAGTCAGCTACCAGACATTGCACAAACTGCTGGGACACCGCTCATGGGTCAATCATAGAGATGGTGATACACTACCTATTCGAATGCCAGACTTACACAACAGAACACAACAACATGGACAGAGCACTAGGATGTCATTCAAGGGATCTAAAGGGTATTTTAGGGAGACTGGATAGGATCAAAGAGTTGCTCAAATATGTTGGGAGGACAGCCAGATTCAAGACAACACTAGGTGATGCAATACTGTACCATTTCGATTGATTTGTCCAACATGTGACTTTCTCATGTTTTCAAAAAATGTCAGAAAATCGGAAAAATTGAGAAAAATATATTTCCAAGGTCAGAAAAAAATGGGTGTGATGCATGATGGCTGAATCAATCGAAATGGTACAGTAGGTGATGTTACAATGCATCTCACTTAGAACCTGAGGAAGGTTGACAGATAGCACCCCCCCCTATTTATTTTCTAGAAACCACTATAACAGCTCAAAACTCGACAGCCAAGCTGACCCTGGCCAGCAGGCTTGCCTGCTAACCCCCCACATCATTCTCTCTACCCACCTTTCAGTTTGCGGACCTCAAGCACAAGACCATTCACAGCAGGAAAACATCTGTAATGCAATGCAGACAAAAGAAACACACTTCACAACAAGTCCCATTTCTCCACCTGATCATGCTCATCCCATCTCAACTGTGCCTATCGCTTGCAATCAGGTACTTGGAAGACCAAACACTAACTAGATGGCTTACAAAACCAGAATATTGATGAGACTACCCTGCTCACTTGTATAGAGGCCTCCCAAAATGGTGTTTCTGTGCCAGGATGGGTGGGGGAATGATTGCCATGGGTGTGCCTCCACCAGTGTATGGGAGGATCTCAGGGGGTCAGGCATAAATGGCATTAGGGGCCATAGGTAGTCTACAAAGTTGTAAGGTCTGGTGTGGGGCTCTGCCCTGATAGACTTAAAATTTGACTAGAAAAAAAAAGAAAAAAAAAAAGTTCCACCATGAATTCAGCATATTTCCCAATGCCCTCCTTATAATCTCTTCCAAATAGCTTCCTTTTAATTCTACATGATATTGTACACTGTGCCAATTGAATGTATATTATGATTTTCCATAGTGTTTCTGGAAGAAATAGTTTAATTCTCCTATGAGAAACATAAGCAGCTTGTCAGAGTTCTGGAAGGAATTTTACTCACTCAAAAACATCTTCATTTGTATGGAGGCACTCCAATGACGGTGCCATTACTGTTAAGAGGCACACAGATGGCTTGAGATAGCCTTCAATTTGAAATCGATTTAGCAATGGAAAAACAGTGGGAAGACCCAGCCACAACAAATCCAGGCGGTTGGAGTGATAAGGACACATCCTGTATAAGGAAAGATCTCAAAGAACTGGCAACTCTGGAATGATTACTTCAAGAGGGCAATGCTGATACATTATGAAATGTATGGTGAGACTTTCAAGAGTCAGTGCCACTTTTTGCAGGATAAGACAAAAAGTGTAAAGGATGGCATATTGGCAGTCTTCAGAACCCGAGAAAAAATCCTCAAGCCAGTCAGGTGAACTTTCAGTTTTCTCAGAGTCCATCTGCTTTATTTCTTCTGCCAATTCTGCATGCTCTTTGGGACCCATCATTGTTGGCATCCGAGTCTTCATCCAAGTCATAGATGTCTGACTTGTAGACATATGGGAGGGGATTGTGAATGAAGAGGTTTTTGATGTGTCTGAGCTCAGGAGGGAGGGATGATATCATGGATTTGAACACGATGATTTGCTTGCAACTCATGAGGGAAATTCTTTGATATCAATAAGGTTTCGAGTATGCGTTGATTGACCATGAGACCTGTGAAAGGGCAAGAGTGGTGTTTCTGTCATCTCTACAGGTGAGGGGAAAGATGATTGCCCAGATTTCTGGAGGACATTCCTCAGCTGACATGTTGTAGATGGCCAGTTTCAAAAGGTGGATCAAAAAGTGATCACATGTGTCATGCATCCTATTACAGATATTAGGGGCGTTCACGGTAGCCATTTTTTTTTCATTTTTGTAGACATAGAACATCAAAAATGAACTGAAAAATGGACTGAAAAATGGCTACTGTGAACACACCCTCCTTTAAAATTTCAAAAATGAGATCAAAAATTCATGGTTCTCATTTTTGATCCATTTTTTGTTCATATTTGTAGACATAGACCATCAAAAATGAAGTGAAAAATGACAGCCTTGACTTATCATTTCCCAATGCCTTCTGTCAGCCTCAAATCTTCCTTGAGTCTTTACTGATTGGACTTCAGTCCATTAAAAGTTTTTTATCTTAATTTTTTTGCTTGTTCTGTTGTGTGGATGGTGAACAGAATGAGATGATTGTCATATGGGGCAACAAAAAAAGGATGGGCAACACCAAAATGTCCTTTGGCAACTTGAAAAACTGAAGATGGAAAATGGATGAGAAATGGAAACATGTCAAAAACAGACACTGTCCATTTTTGAAAAATGGATGTTTTTTGGTTGTTTTTCATCTCATTTCTGAAAAATGAGATGGAAAATGATGAAAAAAAGTTAGCATGTCTGTTTTTGATGTGTTTCTATTTTTCATGCATGCTGAATGTCATGCTCAGCAAAAAAGAAACCGTAAAGTCTGGCAGTGGTTGCAGCACTGTCAGTTCTATGGTCATATGAAGTAGGTGTCATTTTTCCAACTTTTACCTAACTAAAAATCAGTAAAATAGTTGGTTGGCAGTCAGGTTCATTCTGGGTCATATTCTTGATACAGGGTCCAATTTTCCATCATTTAGTCATGTTGCAGTCTTGCTTTAGTCAGCCCTGGAGTCAGATCACTCTCATGCATTCATCAGATGAAAGTCTTGTTGATCAGCCTATATATT
>Ga0307507_10012343_pt1 | contig 10569 bp, 14 predicted proteins | sample 7_EM_MG_FD_207223 | JGI IMG/M metagenome (GOLD analysis project Ga0307507, IMG submission 207223) | Populus trichocarpa ectomycorrhiza microbial communities from riparian zone in the Pacific Northwest, United States - 7_EM | ecosystem: Host-associated > Plants > Roots > Unclassified | place... | reverse complement strand
TTTCCGCGCACCCGACCCGGACCTGGAATGATTTGCCCTGGCCCTTCCGGCTTGTTAATCACCCGAAGAGCCTTTTGGGGACCGAGAGCTGGGTTTGTATCAGCCATCGCAGTACACTATTGAATTGGGGCTCCCAGAGGTAGTAGAAGAAGGAAACAATCACCTGCACTGTGGGGACCCCTGGCTGGCCCAGTGGAGGTGCAGGCTGGCCCTTAGATACAACCTGAAACTGCTTGTTCATGGTGGTTGTCAACTTACTCAAACTGGCCTTCACAAGTTGAATGATTACCTTATCAGCCTCCCGCCTACGAGCCACGTTATTAACAGCTGCTGCTATTGCGAGCTAGTAGCACCCAGGGCGCAATCTCCTCATTCATGCGACGATTTGCTGCAATGCTCTGATAGCACAATTAGCAAGTACCCTAAAGTTCTTTGCTACCAGATGATCTTTCACAAGTCGCCGCAATTCTTTATACACCACTGCACCTGCATTATTAGCTGGGAAGCCCATGGCTCCCTTATAGTGAGTAATTGACTGACCCTGAGAGTTAGGGCGTATTGCGTCTATCACCCCTACCAGCGAATTAGGCGGCAGTTGGTATATGTGATCCGCCGGAGCCTGTTCTACTCCGGGAGTATAGATCTAGACGTATCGTCTGTGGATGCTATTGTGGGCCATGTTTAGTTGATTCTTGGTGTATCTAGATGAGAGTATTGGAACTACTGGGTTGGATATGGTGGCAGTTGTGGACGTTCTGAATATGACATGGTTTTTGGTATGAAGTCCCTTTTATGGAGCTCTAGCTATTTTATATATACAACTTCCAGACTTTCTAGGGAGTTTGGAAGAATCACAGTGTGTTTTCCAGATTGGCTCAACATAAGTAAAACCTGACGGTCAAAGACCGGACTCTACCCTTGTCCAATTCAACGTGAATGACAAATAATAAGCGGATTTGTCCAGGAACGCCTCTGGTCTTGCAAGAAACCATACCTGACCCCAGGTGACCACTGCGCTAAATCTCATTGACAACTAGTTCCTCTTCGGTGGGCCTGAGCCTCGTGACTCTGCCTTTGTACTACAGGTGTTGGGCTCATGACTAAACAGGAGTGAACTGCGCACCCAAATCAAGACATTGTTCTCACGTCCCCTATAGGATCTCCACCATCCGCAGATATTATCAACGACGTGGAAACAGGCCTATTTGTTACAATCCTCTCCTCTTCAGGTAATATCTCCAGCAGGAAACTGATAGTGGGCTAAGGATCACTTCTTGTCGCACAATAGCGGTTGCGATAGCTAAGTCCGTTGACTCCTAGCTCGCAATGTCGATTGCTAGGCTCATCTGAGACAGTCGTGTCTTGGTTCCCGAAAGTGTAATAGATAAAGATCTTTGTTATTGAACGCATAGTGTATGAATGAACTTAGATGGTTGCGTGAAGAACCCAAATTGTCTGCCTTTTTTCGCTTTTTCTTTTTTCTTTTTTTCATGTTATCCGTTCATTGTTATTAGGTACAAGAAGCTTCATGCAGTGTTAGCTATGGAAAGAACGAAAACCTATAAATCTAGAAAAAAACAAACGAAACCCGATCTCCCTGATCGACCTTCGTGAATAAATGTATGATAGGCCGAAACCGTTTGCTTACTTAAATCAAAATATGAAATATTCCAAAAGGAAACTGAACATAAACCAATTCTCATGTTTTTACCAGGAAAAATATACGTAGGGAAGTATTCAAACAAACCGCAGCTGCCAAAAGGTAACCTATGAGAGGGGGAAAGTCAGTTTTTCTAGGTCGGGGATGAGTAGGGCGGGGAGGGGTATGGGAAGAAATCAGTGGTCATGTTCGGCGGCAAACCGGTTTGGTGTCAGAGATGTACTCCCCCAGGGGTCGTAAGAGGCTGGGTTTGGTCCAAAGTGCGGCGTCGTGCCTGAGGGAGGAAACCTCTTTCAGTAAAAGGTGCCTAACTCCCGACCGGGCGGGGCAGGTGAGAATGGTGTGCTGGAAGGACTCTGGTCGGGGTCCGAATCGGGAGCAGGTTGGGTAGGGGTTAGCTTCAAACCAGGAGGGCTGGGCTGCCAGATCGCTTCTTCCTGCTCGCATCGGGTGGATTCTTCCTGCCACAAACTTCCCCAATTTCATAAAGGAGTGGGGAGAGAGCGCGGGGGGATGCTCGTAGTGAGGGGGGGTGGGCGCGTTGCCAGCCCAGTCTTGGGGGAGGATGTTCCTAGGCCGGTTCCTCAGGACCCGGTAGGTCTTTGCCATGAGCTCGGGGGAGGGTTCTCTGTCCTGGGTGAAGGGGAGGCGTCTACAACTCGGGGAAGCGGGTGAGGCCTTCCTGCAGGGGGAGGGGGAGGTGAGCCAAGGTGTCGACTGGGAGGTGCCTTCTCAGCGGAGCACAGGGGAGTCCCGTTCGCCAGCTAAGGGGGAGATAGACAGATAAGAGGCCCCTAGTGAGCTGTCTGGACCAGTCTTGGGCTCTGAAGGCGTTGAGGGAGGGGAAGGATGAAGGTGGTGTGGCTGAGGCGGGGTTGCCCGTTGGGGGGCTCAGGTGATTGTGAGGGCGCCCAGCTGTCTTCTGTACCTGCAGTGGGATTTGATGGGGGGAAGGCACACTTCCCGCGACAGGATGGGGTGGTGGTGGGAAAACAACTGTTTGTCGTCCATCAGTGCACCCTATGCCAGAAGCTGTTCATGCCTCTGAGCCCGGAGAGGTTCAGGGTGAGAAGATGTGCCCCATAGCTAAGTATCGGAAGGAGGACGCCATTGGCTATACAATGTCACAAGAAGGGCATGACACCGGCCCCTGGGGAGGAAATGCGCTTGATGAAGGAGAGGACAGCCTGGGCCAGGGAGAGCCTATGTCTAAAGTGGTGGGTGGTTGTACTGGCGGGGGTAAACCAGTACCCCAGCCATCTGACGACGTGGGAGGGGTGGAAGGGTTGTCCTTCTAGTTCAATGAAGGCCGTTGAGTGGGGACTCCTGTGGCTGGGGGTTCGTCAGTTGATGAGTTTGCCTTTTGGGACCGAGAAGGACACGCCTATGCCTCGCCCTCTTGTGGCGATAGTGGATAATAGTTTTTGTAATTGGCGTATCTTTCCCCTACAGGAGGGGGAGGCCACAGGAAGCAAGAGGTCGTCGACCTAGGAAACCAGGTGACCGCTGGATACCGCGATCAGCAGGTGGGTGACATATAGTATGAAGCGAAGGGGTGAGATTGGTAAACTATGGGGGGTGCCTACCGAGACTGGGGAGTGGATGTTGGGGGAGCCTTGGAAGACCAGGGTGCATGTTCTTTCTAACAAAAAGGAGGAGACGCAATCGATCATGAAGGAGAGTATCTGTGAGGCCAGGAGCCTGGCTCTGAGGGTGGAGGCGTCAGCATTCTCGAAGCCAGTTTTGATGTCTAGGAAGAGGTTGGAGACGAGGAGCCTGGGTCTCTGGAGGGTTCTAACCTCATGCGTGAGAGCGAGGCAGGGGTCAGTGGAGGTGAGGCCTGGAAGAGAGCCGCATTGGTTAGGATGGAGGAGGCCCTTAGACCTGGCGATGGCAGACAACCTCACTGCTATGACCTGTTCGAGGATCGGGAATTTGGTTTTTAATAGAACTATGATGCGGAAGGAGGCGGTGGAGTCATAGGAGGCCTTGTCACGCTTGTCCAACAAAACCCCGTTGGCGGCCCTTAGTGAGGGGGGGTGGTATCTGAAGGACACCAAGGGGGACAGGAGGTCCAAGACGATCGTCAGGTTGATGAGGGTGACCTTTTTCCATCCAGAGTAGGTGATTCATTCGGGGCCGGGGGCCGAGAAGGGAGAGCACTTCGACCGGGTGTGCCTTATTGCCTCTTTGGATGGGGGCATGGCAGAAGGGTTCTTCTTTAGCCGACATTTGCACGGCAGGGTGTCTTTGTGTGGGAAGATGTGATCCAGTAGCGCTCTGTGCGTGGAGACAGGGTCTGAGGTATCAGGGAAGGAAGGGAATCTGTGGGTTTTCTTTAGAGGGAGTAGTTGTTTGGCCGTCCAGGTGTTGTTTGGTGAGGTTTTGGTGAGGCAGTCGGTACACTACGAGGCTTTAGGCTTCTTGATGGCTTTGAAGTAGTGGAGCTTGGACGGTCTCTCGCTAAGGAAGCCGTCGGGGGTTCCCCTTTTCTTTGCCCTGCGGGTGGCCTTCGTCAATTCCTTGGGAAGGGGGGTGAGGACATGGGACCACCAAGGCTTAGACCTTTGAGAGGGGCGGGTGCGGGGTGCCATGCCCTCCATTGTTGTTGTGAGTGCGGTGAGAGTGGAGGAGATGCATTGGTCAAGTTGGTTGGGTCAGGGCGTTAGAGGAGGGGTGAGATTTGCCAGACTTTAAGCCTGTGGGCCAGGGTTTGCCAGTTGGCGTCTTGCCAGCGTGGTCTGGGTTAGTCGTTATGGGGCGACGGAGGGTGCAGGAAAATTAGAAGGCAGGTAGGGTCCCACCCCCTGGCAGGGAGGGTCGACGTGTCCCATGAGCAACAGGTGGGAAAAACATGCTGGTTGGCAAAGGCCAGCTCGATGGCGCTTTCCCGGTGGGTGCCTGTAAAAGAGAATCGGTTATAGATACCCAGGGTGTTGAGAAGGGTGAAACCTGTATCCGTGGCCTTGTCAAAATAGGGGGCAGACTCGCCCTCCTCCCTGGAGCAGAGGAGCCAGGAGGGGTCTATTGCGGAGTCGGAGCTGTTAAAGTCACCTACGACCAAATCGGGGTAGTCGACGTTCAGAAGGGACAAGTTAGCGGAAAGTGGGTGCGGGGCATCTGGGAGCGGTCTGGCCTACGCATTGCGAATCCTAGACCGAGGACAGGTCGAGCCAAAACAACCTTGTGGCTTGAAAACATCTAGCGCCATCAAGTCTTCGGTCTCTGGGAAAAAAAAAGGCAGGATTGCAAAGCACTGCGAAAATTTGTGGGATACAGAGCAGGCGACCCTGGGCCTTGTAACGGGGGGGGGCAAAGGATTTGAAACCACAAAAACTAGGAAGAAACCCTGTGGACGATGAGTGATCTTGTAAAAAAACAATATCAACAGCGGAGCCTTCTGTAAAAGAAGAAAACAAGGAAAGAAACACATCCCAGCTATCCAGCCTGTTTTGTTCAACGATCGTGAGTGAGTTCGCTGGAGCCAGTCCTAGCCGTGGGGTGAAGGACAGGTTTTTAATCATCATCGGAAAGATCCCGCGGGTCAGAGGGAGTTGCCGGTGGCAAGCCTGGGCCAGTGGGTGCTGGCTGGGGCCCGCTGGGAGGGGGCGGGGTCATTTCAGGAGTGGCGGAGGGGTCTGGGGGTGGAAAGGTCAACTGTCTGGATGGGAGGGGCTTCGGGAGCTGAGGGTGATTGTTGGGCATTGTCGCCCATATCTATGGCTTCCTCACTGTCGGAGGAGGTGTCGGATAGTTCTTCGTCAGAAGGTGGGTGGGCCTCAGGTTGCGGAGGGGGGACTCCTGTAGCCTCGCTTTCCTTTGAGAAGGCATCATGGTCGTCCCCCAAGTTTGGCCAGTGGGGGGGGGGTGATGGGGGAGCAGACAGGGACGGGCCAGGAGGCTCCTCCCTTTGGGGAGGTGGGGTTTGGGCATCTGGGGGCTGCACGAGTATGATGAAGAGCACAGTAGGGGCAGGTGGGGTGCTGCTGGGTGCATCTGGCATGCGCGTGTCTGAATTGGTAGCAGTTGGTGCACTGGGTGTAGTGGTTAGCCTGCGTCGTTTTCTCGACCTGGGGTCCCTTTGAGAAGAAGAAGAAGGTAGGGAGGAGGACGGGTACGTCGTCGGGGTTAACGGAGACGACCACTGAAGTCGCCTGCTTTGTGCACCTAACAGCTCGGCTCTGGTTAAGGTGCCGGGCTGCGCCAATCGTGACCTTCTTTGCGTCGTGGATGGATTTCTTGAGGAAGTCAAAGTGTTGGGCGTCATCATCTGGGCGGATCGGGTTTGGACCGAGTCAATTTCCAGCTGTATAGTCGTTGGGGCCTTGGTAAACGTCAGCCAGGGATTGTCCCCGATGGGGGAAGGACTGGTTGAGCGGGAAGGTGAGAGCATCCAGGTAGCGGGTGTAGGACTTGGCGGGGGTGTTATGATCTGTGTCGGTTAGCGAGAGGGCACTTCGGTGCTTTACCTTGGCTCTGAAACCTGTAGGAAGGATGCAGTTTGAGTTGGTCAGGCTGGAGGCAGCGATGTTGGCAAAGGTAGCGGTATGCGTTGTGCGAGGGCCTATGGGGCGGGGTATGTTTTGCCAGCGAAGACGTGCCTTGAGCCCAAGGGGAGGGCGGAAGGGAACTTTATCCTCGAATCAGTCTCTCTCGCAACCTCAGTAGCTTATGTGCTTTTCGTCTTCTTCTTCTAAGTGCCCCAGGCGGAGCCGGCTGCTTGCGCATCCGTCTGGTAGGAGTTTGGAGGATTGTCCCGGTGGAGGATGACAGGGGTGATCGAGGCCAGGTCGTCCTGGTCGCCACAACACCTTTCCGCTTCCCAGCAGTGGAGGAACACCTTGGGATGCGGCTCGGAGTTGCTGAACATTTTCTTAAGGCATGTTTTGTAGAAGGGGCAGTGAGCGGAGGGGGCAATCGTATCCTAAGAGGGGAGGGGAGGGGGATGAGGCACTATTGGAGGCTGAGAAGGGAGCCGAGTTGGGTGGGGAGAGGGGCCACGTGGCGTAGCTGGCGGAGGTGGGGGATGACCCATTGCAGGAAGGCGTGAAGGTCGGGCTGTGGGAGCCATGGGGCTAGCAAAGGGGGCCGCAGATATTTCCCGATGTGACAGGTCGTGTAGGGCGGACTGGAGGGGTCGAATGTCCTTGTGCGTCTCTGATTTGTTGGCATATTTGGAGGAGAGGTAGTGGAGGTTGGTGCGGAGCTCCCGATTTTCCTTGCGGACCTCGGCGAGCTGGGTGGGGATGGCTATTATGCAGGAGATAGTGGAGCAGAGGATGGAGAAGATGGAGCCCTAGCCAGCTGTAATGGACTGGAGGGTATGGGTGGAGAGGTTCTGTACCTGGTCGGGGTTGAGCTGGAGGCTATTCCTGTTTTCGGTGAAGACTGCTTCCAGGAAGGCGAGAGGGGGGGAGGGGCGTGAAGAGTGGGACGTTGAGGCGGGTTCTTGGAGGCGGAGGGTGTTGTCTCGGGAGATGGCAGCAGCCAAGGCCTGGTTGCCTTGGGGGATGGGGTCAACCACCATCAGGGGACAGAGGAAGGGGAGACTTGCTGAATGATGTCCTGGGAGCAAAGCGGGTGATGCCTTCGTGTATAATGTAGGGGGGCGGGTGGTAGCGGGTGAGTAGCTTGACCCAAATTCTCTACCCCGAGGGTGCCCTTATAGAGGGATTCTTCCCTCAACCCTAACCCTGCGTAACTCAGACCCTTCTGTCATGCGACTCATGACTTATTGTGAGTCATAGTGTGAAAACCATCAGGTGACCTGTCTGTGTCAGCTATGCCTTGCCTCATCACCAATCAAATACCACAAAACCAGTGATGCGTCCCAACAGGGTCCCATGTGTGAAACCCATGACTCATAACTGGGAGTCATGTGCAAAATACATACATTACATAACCACAATTGTGCCTCATGTCAGATATCACCAATAACTGATCTCCTAGGGTCAATGATAACAAACTCAGCACTAATAACCAGTAGTCATGTGGGAGTCTGCCTTGCTAAGTCACGGGTTGTGACAATATTACACCACGCCGGGGCGAGCAAGCTTCCTGATTCCAACCAGGAATCCAATACAGATCCCAGCGGAGACGAGCTCGACTCATTTACTGCTCCTGAGTCTGTTACAAATATAGGCGTCCAGACTAGGTCTTTGTTACACACTCGACAGGAGCATTATCCACACGCCGGAAAAGCAATTAGAGACGTTGACAGATTTGAGCAAGAAACCAGCAATCTCTGCGAGGATCCGGAGGGCACAGTTCACTGGTGCCCTGGGTTTCAAACTGGTGGCTGGTTTCATTCGCAATAAAGTACCTAAATAATGAAGGAATGAATACTTGTCGAGTGGGGTTGGTAGTTCTGAGTCAGTCGGCTATAGCTCGATGCATACGCTCGAGAACCACCCCCGGTTGTTGGACCCGCACCGTGTATATCCGCAAGTTTTCGAAAGACAAGTTGGGATACCAAGAGCACTCTGCCCTTCTTTTATCGTAACCGCCTGGATTCTCTCACTTATCTCCTTCGTCAGATTGCATATGAGGATGACGTGGTCTGCGCGCCACAGCGTCAATTCGATCAGAATGCTGAAAGGATCTATGCGGAAATGCACACCATCGACTGGTTGTGCGCGGTACATGTACCGCTCCATAACCTTCTCTACGGTAACATTAGCTGCCTAATTAGAGAAGGGAGTTTCATCTAAGGCGACTGTAGTTCTCATTATTGGGGCATCGGATCACACCCATCTCACCAGCTCCTCCACTGCCATCAAAGGGTGACCTCTCTATCCTACCGTCAGAAATCTGCTGTCAGTCCGACAGAACACCTCTGCATTAAGGGCTCTTCTGCTTCTGGCCCCACGGCCTATCCCCACCAAACTCTCAAACTCCACCAAGGCGGATCAATACTGAAGACAGGTGAACGCCAACAGAGTGCAGGACGTGGTCCAAGTTGTTTTTTTGCGCCTCCAGCACGTGGCGCTTGATTGCGTACCACTTGATTGTACTCGGGGGAAGGTTCAGAGGTGCCCCCCAATCTTGGCTGCATGGGTTCCGGATCATATTGAAAATGTAACACGGCACCGGTTAAAATCCAGCGCCTCTCCTACCTGTCAGGTCCCTGGCTGGGAATCAGGAACCAAAATCAAGCACTATATAGCTAGAGATTAGTAGAGTTAAGAACAATATATATATGAAAACCGGTTCGGAAGCTCCAAGTCAGATTGCACCCAGGTCAAGTTCAGCGCCATTGGGATCAACTTTGCAAAAACATCATTCATGCCCTTCACCAGGTCTTGGCGCCCGGATTGCACACCATGGGCATGCACCATACGGTTTATCTTGGATGATATAAGCACGTAATGGAGTGGAGCCAAGTATTTGTGATGAAAGACAGGGGACCACAAGCTTTAAACAACGTGTGGAAGGCATTACTGCAGGAGCCTGGGTTTTTGGTACACGAAAAAGCCTACCCCAAGGTTCCCCAGTGCCAAGGGAAAGAGATGAGGAATCTCGGGTACTGTGTTTTGGGAGATCTCGTCCGGGGACTCCGTCAGCAAAAGAGTTTACAACTAATACATGTCAAAGATCATCTCAGATGCGTCAGAGCCCTAGTCAACTTGAGTATCATGGCACAATACCAGAGCCACACAACTGACACCATCGCTTATATGGAACATTATCTAGACAAATAGCCTGGGATGAAAGGTATTGTCTTGCATTTTCGAGTAACGGATTGTACACTGGCCGAGGTTGACAAGCAAAGGAGAACGATCACATATGAGACAAAAGCCTAGGAGCCAGCCAGGGGCTCTCTCCAAACGCCGCCGGCGCTGTGACGATGATGGCAAAGAAGAGGACGACTGATACAATCCTCTCCTCTCGGGGTGATACTTGCAGCAGGTAACCGATAGTCTTCTAACGATCACTTCTCTTGGCCCAATAGCTGTTGCGATAGCTAAGTCCGTTGACTCCTATCTAGCAACGTTGATCACTAGACTCCTATAAGAGAGTCCTGTTTTGATTCCCGAAAGCGTGATAGATAAAGATCTTTGTATTGAAAGTAAATAGCATGAAAGAACTTAGATGGTTGCGTGAAGAACCCAAATCTCCTGCCTCTTTTTTCATTTTTTTTTTTTCATGCGTTCATTGTTTTTAGGTACAAGAAGCTTCGTGCAGCGCTAGCTATGGAAAGAACAAAACCTATAAATCAAAACCTTAAAACAAAAGAAACCATTCCTTCTTGTCCACCACGTTCGCTGAAAGTGCCTGGGCCAAAACCACTCGCCCGTCGTTCTCCTACGGAAACAAAAATATAAGGAAATTACAACGCTAAATCTACTTCATCATTTAGGCGTTTTTTGATGGGGGAAGCTATGTAAGGAAAAATTCAAACCAACTAATCAACCACGGGGCAAGACGTCAAAAGAAAACTAAACCTCCGCGGGAAAAGCAGTTATTAAGGCGTGGAAGGGGGGGTGGAGGGGGGGCTACGTTGGTCGGGAAGCATGTCCGGGGGGAATCCGGTTCTCGTGTCTGTGATGTATTCGCCTAGGGCTCATATGAGGGTGGGGTCGGACCATATCGGTGCATCGTGCGCCAGAGAGGAGAGCTCTTTCAGCCGGAGGTTTCGGACTCGTGTGCGGGCGGGGCAGGGAAGGACGGCGTGCTGGAAGGACTCTGGTCCAGTCCTGCAGCGTGGCCAGGTCGGGTCTGGGTTCTCGTCAGACCAAGCGGGGTGGGCGGCTAGATAGCTCTTTGCCGATCGCATCTGATGGATTCTTCCCGCCACAAACTTACCCAGCCCCATAAAGGGGTGTGGGGAGAGGGAGGGGGGGTATTCATAGTATGGGGGTGTAGGATCATCGTCGCTCCAGTCCTGGATGAGCATGTTCCTGGCGCAG
>Ga0307507_10012342_pt1 | contig 10570 bp, 8 predicted proteins | sample 7_EM_MG_FD_207223 | JGI IMG/M metagenome (GOLD analysis project Ga0307507, IMG submission 207223) | Populus trichocarpa ectomycorrhiza microbial communities from riparian zone in the Pacific Northwest, United States - 7_EM | ecosystem: Host-associated > Plants > Roots > Unclassified | place... | reverse complement strand
ATTTATAGACGGGAGGAGGCCTGCAATTATAGGAGATTAGGCAGCCATAATATAGCCATTAACATTACTTAACTGACACATACTAGAGGCTCCTCTATTCTTCCTATCTTCCCTCTTACCCGTCTTCCTATCCGATGCTGTCTATATTACCACGTCAACCAATAGATCCCTTAGTGGGGACTAGGGAGGAGTATTAGAGTACCACCAGCTCTTATAAGGAAGAAAAAAAGAAGAGAGGAAGGTATAGAGGAGGGAGTATTTATAGACAGAAGGAGGCCTGCAAACGGGAGATTAGGCAGCTATAATATAAACATTAACGTTGCTTAACTAATACCTACTAGACGCTCCTCTGTCCTTCCTATCTTCTCTCTCACCTATTTCCTCGTCTAATGCTGTCCATATCGCCATGTCAACTAATAGATCCCTTAGTAGAGACTAAGGAGTATTAGAGCGCCCCTAGCTCTTATAAGGAAGAAGAAAAGAAGAGAAGAAGGTATAAAGGAGGGAGTATTTATAGACGGGAGGAGGCACTACAAGTATATAATTTGGTAAGTACTAATAGCACAAAATTCTTGTATAAGATAGGCTTAATTGCTTACTAAAATATTAGGTATCTTTATCACTACAGGGGCTACTGCAGTAGTAGAGACGCCTTAAATATTTAATATAACTAACTACAAAGGCTGTTAATAAGTGGAAGGTAGGCTACCAATATTAGTGCAAACAATGTAGTTGTTAATATCGTTTATAGCCTGTTTTTGCTTCTGGTGTACGCGTAAATCATCCTTATATTCAGCATAGAGCCAGTTATAGACAGTAAGCTAGTTTAGGTCTAGCTTTGTTATTAATATAGCTATAGGTAGTACGTCCCTTAGTATAGGCCGACTTAGTAGTTCTAGCTTTAAAAGATCATCTTTCTTCTTAGATAGGTTAATATACTGCCATACTTCATTAGTTTGGCTGTGTCTTAAATAATAAAGAACCATTAAATCTAATTAGATGGCTTATTAAGAATAAGGTTGATTTTTAATTTAATAGAGGTTGTTATTTTTAAAATTTAACAGGTTAGAAAGGCTCTAGGTTAGGGTCCAGCTAGCGTCTTAACAGAACCTTATTTAGACGTTTAAACTTTTAATTTAATTTATCAGTTCGTTTATTAGTCGGGTATATTTATTAACTGGGGTTAATCGTCCGTTTGTTTAATAGGTAAAGAAGCTTAAGACACTGCAAAGGTAGTAGAAGTAGTCTAAGTAAGGCTATAAGGTTAGAAAGAGAGTTCTTAATTAGGAATTATTGTAATTGTCTATATATTCTCGGAGGTCACATAACTTCTTATATAAGCAACATTTCCGCCCTTAAAAAAAATTAAAAAATTCCAAAAATCAATTAACGCTATAGACAGTAGCAATATTAATCCGGCAATACTGCCAATTCTCCCTATATACCATTATATGTATATCTAACAGCTCTAGAAGCGGTAAAAAGGTAAGACAGATAGGGGGGTTAAAATTTAGAAAATTGGATTTCGCGGTTAAACTATTTAAAAGTTAGGAAACCAAGATAAATACCATATTCTCCACTTACCTCCAAGCCAGTATATAATTTCCTAATTAGGAAAAGTCGTTTATAAGTAGTTGCTACTGCCTCTATACAAAATCTTCTTATCGTGCCTCTTTAGTCTTACTTATAGATGACTGAAATCGTTCTATATTAAACCTATATTTAAATATAAGCCCTAAAAGCTTCTTAACTTATAAGATTGCTATATAGGTTAGCCTAACTATTTTATCCTTTTCCTTAACATCTAGAACTACCTGGTTAAGTATTAGGCCCTAGCTTTTATATACGGTAAGAGTAAAAGCTAAAGTAATTAGAAATTAACGCTATAAGCAAGAGCCTCTTATACCCTTCTACTTATAAAGCACGGAAAATATAGGGACGACTTTCTTACCATCCTACTAAGTAAATAGGGCAGGTCCGTTATACCCATCTACCACAATTAGTAGTAACTAAGGCTAATCCTTTTTAATATCCGCGTGTCCCTTCCATACAACATCTTTAACTATACCAGTAGTACCGTTTACTAAGCCTAGTTCAACCCAGATATTTTATATTAGCATTACTTTCGCGCTAATACATAGGGCTAGATTCTCTAGAGTATTGCACTAATTAAGAGTAACTTTCTGCGCACCTACACCAGTGTTAACTAACTTAATAGCCACCACTAGCTGTAAAAGGTCGCGAAGCTAAATAGTATTATACTTACCTACAGCAGCGCGTATACTATATAGCCGAATTGCGTTATTAAAGCCCGCAACCTTATTAGTAGATAGGCCCTGCTTACACCTAGTTAAAAGAAGCTTCCAGGTTAAATTACTTACAGAATTACTATATAGCTCCGCAAGGGTAGTCCTAAATGTAGAGCTCTTAGCATCATTACCACCCTGCCACATAACTTAATTTAGGACGGCCGTTTAGTTAATTGCCTTATAGGCTCTCTTTCTATAGCTAGCGAGCTCTAACGGCCTAGCAGGTAGATTGCTATATAAGGCCGCCTAACCTATAGGGGGAAGCTAATAGAAATCGCCTACTAGCAAGATGTTTAAGCCTCCAAAGTAGTCGTTATTACGCGCAGGGTAGATCTAATAGAGGCGGCAATCAATCTAGGCTAGATATACTTGCCCAATTATAGATTTCTTGTTAAGGATAAGATAGTAAATATCCTTAAAAGCTTGCTATAGAGGTATAAGACTAGCAGTAGGCAATTTCTTAAAGGGGCAATTTACTGGTAGCCTTAATAGATCGTATATAGTCCTGCTATTAATATTAAAGGCAGCTACCCTAGTAGGGGCGGCTTAAGCTAATAGCGACGGCTTACTATTAGCCCTTGCCATAGTATAGAGCGTAGTAGAGAGAACAGTAATAAGATATAATTTACCAGTTCCTGCCTCTCTATTAACGTTAATCCGCAGCGGGGGGGGGCTAAGGCCCACTTAGATCTGCCTATAGTAATTAACTATAGCGTTATAAATATAACGCTGGCCTGGTTGTAAGAAAGACGGAGTTACTATTTAGAATAGGCGGCTCTACGGTAGAGGCTATAATCATGCTTCCTGCTAATAAGTCCTCTTATTAAGCTGCGGGTACATACCCCAATGTATACCCTAATTATAGTTACGATCAAGCTCCCTATTACTAAGCCTATTAGGATCCTTAATCTTAACTTCATTAGTGTTTCAAACGCGGGCATATAGGGCCTTAAAGGACTAATATAGCTCCAAGTTATCTACGAAATCGCCCTTAAACTTATTAATATTATCAGCAGTTTTATAAGCTTTATCTAGTTTCCAATTATAGTAGTTAAGCGGGTACTAATAAGAGTTAATATAAGCCTAATAGGAAGCCATATAATTAGGGGCCCCAAATCCATTAGTATAAGTAGCTACTTCCTTATACTCCCTCCATGGGTGATAAAGGATAAGCTTTACACGGCAGAACTTAGGATACTATAAATAGGAAGGATCGCCTTTATATTACAGAAAGTACAATATAACTTAAGGCTTTACTCTTAGCCGACGCTTATAAGTAGAGTAATTAAAATAGAGTAGGAAATTAAAGAAAGTAACATCCTCTACCCTATCTAGGCGGCGCTTATATTTCTTATAGTTAAATAGTCTGTACCCTCCTAGTTGGCTATCCTTAAGCTTATATATAGCGCTTTAATCGTCCTCCTAGCGGCAGTTTAAAGTTACTACATTCCTAGAGCCTTCGTAAAGGGGAATATTAAAAAGCAGATGGCATACCTCCTACGCCAACTAATCGCGTTTGGTAATAAGCTTGTTTATAAACCTGGCTACTACTAAACTAAAGGCATAAAGGCTGTTGGCGTATAGCTGTACTAATTAGAGTAGCTCCTAGTAGGAAGTCAACTTCTTCTCTTCCTTACTACAATATTTGCCTATATAGTTGACTATTACTGATATGCTTGTAGCGGGTAATATATTAATATTCGCCATCCACGCCAATATTATAGCTGCATTGTAACCATTAAGAAGCTTATTATTACGCTATGGACAGAACGTCCAGTAATATGGATTTTAATCCTTTAATACAGCGGCCTCATTACAGAGAGAGCGTGGAAAGTAGAAGCGGCACTTCTTTACTCCAGTGGAGCCTTTCTTTAATCTTAAGCAGTAAGATTTGGTGCAATTGCGGTACCATTAAAATCAATTAAGGTAGGCAGTAAGAAGCTTACTAGTGTTAAGCTGTTCTTTATAGCTAAGAGTAGAAGGATGTCGAAGATTAGGAGGCCTAAATTAATTAGGATTTATTGCGGATATAAAAGTAGCCTAGTACTTAGCAAAAGCCGCCCTTAATGCACTAGCTAACGGATCTAGCTCTAGGGCTGTTAAACTCTATAAGAAGCTATATATATGGCCGCTACCTCGTACCTACCACTTATATCGGGACCAAAAGTCAGTGCTATTAAATAGACCTATAAGTATGTGCTTCCTGAACAGATCAAAGCGGCGATATAGCCAGTAAGTAGCAATATGCGGGTTATTGTTAAGATTCTAAGAAGTAATCCAGTAGCGCTAAGCCTTATTAGTAGCCTTATATTCGTTAAATTGAGGTATATAAAAGTGTAGATCATGCCAATATAGATTAGTAGCGCTAAGTGTAAAGAATAGAGACCCGCTCTTAATATTTTTAGTATAAGCCGTAAGCTTATTTCTCTTCTGCTTCTAGTAAGGCCTAGTGCCCTTAAGCTTCTGTATATATCGTATAATCTTGTTTAGAACCTAGTCACCCCTACTACCATTTATAAAATTACTAAGCTTGTCTAAAGATAGACTATTCTTATCTAATCGGCCGTAAAGGAAGTGGGTAGCGTTAAGGGCTTACTCTTTTATAATCCGATTAAACACGTAGTAGCGAAATAAGGGGTGGCGGCTAAACCGACTGTCCTGATACTTAAGCATATGCTTGGCGTACGTAGCCAGGGTAACCGTACGGCTTTATAGCATGTTAAAATCTGCTTTGCCATAAGGAAATAGGGTAGGAAAGGCGCCGCGTATAATGAAACTAGCTAATCGCTTAGAGAGAGGTGTCTATTACATAGTAGGAACCTCTAGGCCCGCTTATAGGTCTTATTAGTGTTAAACCTCGCGACTTAAAAGCTCTAATTTATTAAAGTTAGGCACTAGATCAGGAACTAAAGTATTTAGTATATTGTCATTAAATTCGCTGTCTAGTATATTACTACCAAGCTCGGCAGGCAGAGGATTAATAGCAGGAGGATATTGCATAGGAGCAGCAGGGTGAGCTGTTGGGCCACTAGAATTAGACTCTAACTTATTAATATAAGGTAGCTAATTTAATATAGAGCCATTTTTAGGTAAGCTAGTAAGCTAGGTGCTACATATTTTAACATTATAATAATTAGGATGATTGACCTTTAGAAAGTAAAGCCACCGTGCTATAGCAAAGCGCCTTATGGTATACCGCTTAGTAAACTGCCGACTTAGGTATTCACCACCCTCTACTGCTATAGGCTTCACGACTAGTATATTAAGTTTAGTAGGTAGCTGTAGTAGCTGCCTTTAAGTCTTTGGTGTGTTCTGGCTAAAGCAGTAGACATAGCTAGTATAGCGGTGTTACTGGCCGCGTACACGCATGACTTGCAGATAAACGTATATACGCGCAATTAGAAGCTCCTCCACTATAGTAAGTATAGGTAGGAAGCCAGGAACAGGCCCCAGATCAAGCCCGTTGCTTTCACCAAATAGGGGAGGAAGGGTTAGATCCTTAAGGCTATTAGCGTCCTTAATGCAGGCTTTATATACACCTATATTATCACCCTCTATAGCTAGGCCCATTTGGAACCACTACTCCTTGTAATAACTGCACGTCTCTATATATTCAGCCTGTAGTATACTCCTGAACTTCTTAATTCGCTCCCAATTAACAGCCGAAACGGGTAGTGGTGTGGCCGTAGTTGGAGCTTGCTATAAGGGAGCTTGCCGTAAGGGAGCTTACCGTAAGGGGGCTTGCCGTAAGGGGGCTTACTATAAGGGGGCTTGCCGTAAGGGAGCTTGCCGTGAGGGGGCTTGCCGTAAGGGAGCTTGCCGTAAGGGGGCTTGCTGTGAGGGGGCTTGCCGTAAAGGGGCTTGCCGTGAGGGAGCTTGCTGCGAGGGAGCTTACCGCAAGGAAGGTGGTATTGGCGATAGAGTAGGTGTTGGCGGTAGAGCAGGTATTAGTGGTAGAGTAGGCATAGAAGCTAGTTCCAGTAAGGACGTATTTAGGCCATCTAGAGTGCCTCTTCTACTATACAGAGCTTTATCTGTGGTATATAGCGGAGGAGTAGGCGAGTGAGCTTCACCCTGCCAATTAAGAATATGGTGCTCCCGTTATATTGCCCTAATTGTCTTCCGCCGTTAAGCTATTTTAGGGGTATCTTAGCTGTTCTGGCCGCGAGGTAGGAAGGCGTTCTTAGTATTGTTTTTAGGTGGAGCAGTTCGCTGGCGCCTTATAGGACGATTATTAGTAGTAGAACCTAACTCTATAAGAGCTCTCCGCTTATTTAAATTATATTTGGAGGCCTAGAAAGGTAAGCAAAAGTAGAAGTAATAGATAGGGAAGACGCACCTTTAACTAATATAACTGGCATAGCTTTAAAAGCTTCTTTAAAGGGCCGTCTTTGACAAAGTTAAGGTGGGGCTTATAGATATAGCACTTGCTACACTTAATTGTAGTAGGATCTGCCATGTATATAATGTATATAGTAGTATTAATAGAGGTGTTAACAAAAAGGAAGGTGCAATACTAAGATATTTTAATGTTTATAATATTTTTAATGTTCGTCACGTGGATTCTGCTACAACCTACCGCCCGCAAGTTTTTTTCTAACCAATTAGAAGCCAACTTTCAAACCAATCAAAAGCTGGCTTGGCGGAAGTTTGAATTCTAGGACACCCACCCACCTGAAAGTAAAGACCACTCGTACCTCGGGTCAATAAAATTTAAGGGACCATATTTAGAGCAAATAATAGTAGTAACCTTGACCTAAATTCTAATAGCTATGTTTACACTCTATTTCGCAGTATGGTGGAGAGCTTGTATTTCTAGAGATTAAATGGAGCATTCGCTCTTAATTAGAGTGTGGACCTACGATGCCTAGTTAGGAACCCAGCCAGAATTTTTACGACATTGTACAAAAATATTAAAGGCTAGTTGAGGATTACAGTGGCCTGGACCTTACTTTCATATCTAATAGGCTACCTGTAATATCTAGTGCTGGTAGGGGGGGCACTTGGGCAGTCTCTTTGAGCTCAGCGGTGTGCACGTGACAGGTCACGTGACAGCGCGCGGGCCATCTTGTAGATAGCTTCTCGGGGCCATCGAGCCCCTTAGATTCTTTCTCATAGAGCATCATATGTATCATTTCCGCCAGCCTACTCAGTAGTCTGACATCTAGTATTATAAAACAGCTGTATGAATCGCACAATAGTCTACTAGGCGACTATCTTGCTGGTTTATGGCGAGAGTCCTTAATCCTTAATCTTACTTGGTTGTGGGGTTGTAAAACCGGAAATCGAGACCTTAAGATTTATTTAGAGCTCCGACTTGGTCTTGGGCATTAGTGGATAGTAGGGTGCATTACCCTCACTATTAGGGATCCTCCAATTCACAGGAACTTGAGGTACGTACCGATATTCTCGAGGCGCACTGCACGCCCAAAGGACTGGATACCTTTGTCCACCTTTCAGATGGGTTTATTATAGCTAGAGGCCCTCTCCTAAAAGTGAATATACGGTATAAAACCGGTGGAGCAAAGCCTAGGCCATTTGTTGACCGAGTGTCGATTACGATCGTTTCTTTGATTACAATTGACAGGGGGTTCTTTGGCGACATGTGTATATATTCATTCTTCTTCGTAGATATATCTACACACGAGTTCGGTAGACACCATTGTACCTATACGTCAATAATGTCAAGTTCGGCAGCACATGGCTTCGAATACGAGCGAGTTAATTTATATGCCGATTATCTTTCGGACATGGCCTACGCGTGGACAGACAACAAACCTGGCGTACAGCAACATGAAGAGGACTTCTACTGTCTCAAACTGATTTTTATCAGTTCGAGACATGCGTACTTACTGATGCTGAGGTGTCTTGATAAGTTGGTCCAGACGTATGAACTATCCGAATTGTGACTAATTCCCCATCTCCCAGAAAGCGATCGGACTCCGATTTCTCTGCGCTGTTTGAGCAAACTAGACATGAGACAATCAAGATTATTTAATGCTTGACTAAGGCAAGCACCATGTTGGAGACCTTTTGCCAAATCTGGATGTTTCAGGAAATCTCTCATCCAATATGACCTGACAAGTTTCTGATACTCTCAGATATCTCCTCGCTATTTATGGTGACATTCTCATCACGGACTTAAGGGCGGGACGACCCACGTTAAGTGCCAATGCACTCCGTTCACCTAACACGCGATGTTAAAGGGTTGCTGTTTGGAGGGCCTTCAGCTAAAAAGCTCAGAGAAAGAGAGGCAAAAGATGGTAGAGCAGCGTGGTCGATTAAGCGGCCAGTCCGTAGTCTAACTGACGCCCGATTGATCGCCCTATTTTTAGCTGCCCAATCCAGTCAGTCTATGAGGTTATTCGTCTTAATCCGGATTGCATCTAATTGAGGCCGGATATTAGGTATAAAAGTAAGTATTGGTGGCAGTATTGGAAGTAGCTGATAATGGTATAGGCCCAGAAGGAAATGAGCTTTAGGATAGATCTAAAAGTTAGTTCGTAAGCCCTAAATTAACTTAATTTAATGGTGATACACGCTGTTAGAAGCCACTGTATTAGAAGTGCGAACAGGAGGCCTTCTGGTAGAGCTATTATAGTAAGATGGCCTTATGTGGTTATTCACCCTGAAGTTAGTTTGGTGATAGGCTTAGGGGAGGTGCAAAATCGGGCCTAGGACCAGCTAAAAGTTGCCCAATTTACGTCTTATACATGCTACTTAAAAGCCCAAGCGTAATAGGATCAATATCACTATATTAGGTAATAATTAAGGGGTAGGGGATTAGGTAGTAGTAATTAAGGAGGTATATTGCGGGGTATTATAAGATTTAAGTTATAGGGGAGGCCTATGCATATAACCTTAATCCTATTAATCTAATTGGCTAGATTAAGGTTTAAACCATACATAGAAAATAACTTTAACTTGCCCACATTGTTAACTCCTTTCTCTTACTAATACTACACTATTGCTATATCTAATTTTACTATTCTAAGCCGTAGAAACTACTTTAATATAGTTATAATAGCTGCCAGAAAATTTGTTACTGTTACGGACGCTTTAAGTACAATGTTACGACTACTTGGAGAAGAGTTGGCGGAAGCTAGTTGGTTAATATAGGCACGGTCTAGGATGGATCTGGTGGAATTATATAACAAGGAATGGTAACTAAGGTCACGTAGTGTTAAACGTATTAACTATGTTAAACGGAAGGGACGTTACGTTTAATACAGACAACACGTACCTTATATATAAGAGAGGATTTCTTAGGAGTACGGTTATGTATTTAAAGGACCTTAGTCCTTACCGTAGATAGTTCTCTCCTTATAGTGAATCTTAGAATACAATTGGAGTTAATCTATTAGGCAACTACTCCACTAGTTATTATTATATTGTTATTTTGTTCTTACCTACATACCCAGCCCAATAATAGAACCCACTATAGTTCCTACTATAAGGTTCTGTTACACATTCACTACTAAGGTTATGGTATTGAATAAGATTGAATAATATACCACTAAGAGCAGCACTAGTTATAACGGCATTAACGGCAGCCACAACCTTAGGGCCAGGTGATACCAGTATAGATAATAGGGATTCTTAAGTGGTTACGCGAGGTTAGTTATAGGAAATAGTTAATCACTTATAAGACAATAGTAGGATACTTAAAAAACGCATTAATAGAATTGGAGCAGTAAAGATTAAGTTACCTTTAATCAAACAATTTTTAGGAGAAAAGTTAAAGCTTAAAGGATTTCTTACGCAAATGCACTTTAAGGTAGTATAGGAAGGAGCGAAGTTAGCAATATTATTAGATTAAGTAGCCTATATAGGATTGTTCCTAATAGGGAGGGTACTTAAGTGGTTTAAGCCGTATCTCACAGAAATATAGGCTAATGGCATGACAACTACTAACCAGGATGTGCGGTATATATTTACCAGTTAGAACGGGTTCACAAAGCAACTAACGCAGATATTTAAAGACCTAGAGGCTATAACCACAGTAGAACAAAAGCTTTAGAACTTAGTATAACGCACTTTAGTAATTAAGTATATAATACAGTTTTAAACACTAGCTATATAGGTTAAGTAGAACAACAGGGCGCTTATAGTATAGTATAAATAGGGACTTAAAGCTAAAGTCTAGGACGCAATCATCCTAATAGAAGATGCGGATACTCTAAGAGAGTTAATAGATTAGTTAATAAAGATTAATAATAGAATCTATTAAAGGGAACAAGCTAAGAGAGGGCAAGATAGAG
>Ga0307507_10012340_pt1 | contig 10571 bp, 4 predicted proteins | sample 7_EM_MG_FD_207223 | JGI IMG/M metagenome (GOLD analysis project Ga0307507, IMG submission 207223) | Populus trichocarpa ectomycorrhiza microbial communities from riparian zone in the Pacific Northwest, United States - 7_EM | ecosystem: Host-associated > Plants > Roots > Unclassified | place... | reverse complement strand
CTAAGCGGCTATTTAAGGCTTATCAATAGGCCTAGCAGGACGCGTGCAGCGGCAGGTAATGTCAGACGCGCGCTACCTATGGGATAGGATGGAGAGCTTATAAGGCATTCTAACTAGCGACCTCCCAGCCGCGGGACATTGCTACCTTTTTTGAGGTTAGTTTGGCTGGGTTGAAGCTTGGTCCTAATAGGTGAAGAGAGTACTTCAGGCTCGCCACCACTAGCAGGGAGGGCGGCCGACCCGCACCGGCCACACCCTCAAGGGTCCGGTCGGTGCGGCTCGGCTACTACCCTTTGCGAAAGTATTGCGAAAATCAAATTAAGCGAGCCCCGCACACACAGCATTGAATTTAGGTGATCTCACCATATAAATCGTATGACTACCACGTATACTACGCTCGCCGTTCTTTAATTACTTACGAAGCTTAAGTATTATATTGTATCGCTTATATAGCTCGATTTTTTGGTGTTGCAGGCGCAATGGTAAACCGCGATAGCCTTTGGAAATGAGCTGCCAGTTAATCTATAGAGTCTCCTTAAGTGACCAAGCGCAATACTACTGCCCCCTTATATGTAGGCCTTCGTACTATTTTAGCTCGTTGCCTACTCCAACCGCTTAGTTCTGGCGAGGAGGACGAGGATAAGGACAAGGATAAGGAAGAGGAAGAGAAGGGGGAGGCCTAAGAGTCGGATAAGGATTTAGATTAGGGCGAAGACGATAAAGACGAAGACGACGCAGGCCTAGTCAATCTAGATATTCACTAGCCACCTCAAGAGCCGCCAGATAAGGAAGTAGGCTTTAGGATAGCAAGTAGGCGTACTATTTAACCAAGTTAAGGAGCCACTGAAGCTCTTAAAGCTGTTAAAATTGTATAAATTGCTAGAGCTACTAAGGCGTCCAAGTTAACTTGGCGTACTGAGAAGCCTACTAGGGGTTTAAACCAGAAGAGTTTAAATCTAAAGTTGACCTCTAAGAAGAAGCCTACCAAATTAGTAAAGACTTTAAAGGCTTTAAAGCCTCCGCTAAGACAAAAGGATGCACCTAAGGAAGCTATTATAATAGGTTTAAGCTCGCCAGCTCCCTTAGAGCCTAAGGTAGTATTTTAATACTATATAGCAATCTGGAAAGCTTGGGTAGGAGAGAAAGATCTTACTTCTACTTCTATATAGTGTATAGTCGGTGGAGAGTTTTTTAATAAGATTAGTTTCTAGATTAATAAGGTTAAAGCTAATATAGCAGGCAGATCCTTTAAGGATAAGTATTTTATTAGGGCGATAGCTTCCTACGATCGCATTATAGCTCGCGATATAGTACTATAAGACATTTACTCTACCAGACACGTCTATAACCTTTATAAGATTATTAGAACGTGGCATACAGAGGGCAGAAAAGGGCTACGTATAGAGGTAGTAGTTATATTAACTAAGAAGCTTATACCGGAAACTATATTAATATACGCCTCTCCCTATGCCCTTAGTGTTAAGGCGCTCTAGAGAGCCTTACTAGTAAGTATACTTTTATTAAATATTCTTAAGGCTGGAGCTACATCCAGTACACCTAAAAAGAAGGGTAGATTGAGTGCTACTATTACCTAGCGCCTTTCTCTACCCGATAATATTTTATTAGAAGTTCTTATAGGAAACCTAGCTCCCTTAGTAGCCTTTTAGTGGCCCTACTAATTAAAGATCTATTTAAATAATGGAGGCACCTATTAGGTAAATAGGAATATAGAGCTGCCCTATTTCTATTACCTAGTTGACCACTTCGTATTAAAGGCCTGGGGCAAGCAGATTAAGGATAGTAAAGCTTCTAAAGAGGAGCCTCTTGCGCCGCTTGCCGTACGCCTTTTAGCCAAGAATGGGGCCACGGGAGGCAGCGGTAGTGGTGGTGGTAGAGGGGGGGGGTGGCGGGCGTATGGGCCGGGGGGCTATTTTTAAGCAGGAGCTAACGATTTTGGCTACTATTCTCCCTACGGTCAACCCAACTACCCCCCCTAAGGGCTACCACCTACCTACTATATGACTACCGGAGTGCAACAGAATCTATACTAGGCACCTATATAAGCACCTTAGCAGCCTCTGGTAACTCTGACGCCGGTAGCTACTATACAGGCAACGCTAGCGGCGCCGCTAACTAGCCCTATTAATAGCGACTCGGATTCTGAGGAGAGGCTTCGCGAATTCTTTAATTAGGTAAAAAGGTGACCTAGCTAGGCAATTCTAAAGCTTGTAATAGAGCTTAAGACTGTTCTTAATACACTTATTAATAACTTCTATAACTTAGAGGCGCTCCGCTTAGGAATATCCAAGTAGGCATAGGTAGATAAGTTGGGCCTTACAGCAGGCCTCCTACCTTAATTAAGGTGTAAGCTTAAGACCTTTTAAGCAAACTAAAAGGGACAGTAAGTTTTTAATTTCTATAAGGGCACCGCCTAAATCTAAAAGATTGCACTCCTAACTAGTTATCTACTAGGTAGCTAGCCCGTTAAAAGTGTTCTTAAGCTAAACAATGGATTCCTATACACTGTACTCTAAATTGCAGGAACGTACTAAAGCTTTCATAGTCCTGAATTAAGTGAACGTTTAGTTAAATCCACGCCTTTAAGTCATAAAAGGAAAGCTCAATTGGGTTAAACTCTGGGTAGTATAGAGGAAGATACTTAATAGAGATATTGGCGGCAGTATAGAGCTCCATAAATTCCTATACCTAGTTAGATTATATAGTTATAATATATATATAATTACTCTCTTACCTGACTCTTATATATTAAGGCGTTATCTAACACCAAGACTGTATAACTAGGTATATATTGTGGTAGAATAGAAGACTTAATCTAGGCGTTAAATATTTCGGAAGTAATTAAGCCCTGCCATATAAGAGTCCCAGGGAGAAAGCCGTTAAGTAAATATATAGGTAGAATACTCTACCGTTCTAAGCGCTTAATTGATACTGTATTAATCGCAGGAAGGTTTATAGGACTTTAACTAAACTTTCTATAACTAGTCCTCTTATTGGCGCCTGACTTGTTAATAAATATAAGGCAATTAGGGTTCTATATGCATTGGCGTCCCTTCTAGGCAGCATAAAGATCCTTAGATCGCTTCTATGCTCTGCGCTGTATAACCTTCCTACTCTACCTATTACGCTTAAGAGTCCTCTATATTGACGATATTAATACCGCAATATTGTAATTGTCCTATAGGAACCAGGCTATCTTATTAAGGTAGGCAGTAGGGCGATCTTCTAGGTAGGCAAGAAGCGCCTATATACGAGATTAGTATACCCAATACTATAATGTTATATATCACGAACTTGCTTATGTTCCGCCTGTATATTACTTAGTCGCCCAATCTTAAGATTTAGGGGGAGGTATGGCTCTCCATAGAGGTCCAAGTTAAGCTGGATACGGTATATAGTCGAAAGGTGTAACTTTGTAGCTGCCGCAATACATTTAACCGTCCAATCAAATAGAAAAGCTACCAAAATTTAATGGAGCTGCCATTTAGGAATCCTTTTAGGCATAGAAGGCAGATATAAGCGTTACAAGCGTAGTATGCGTGGTAGTTATATGATTTATATGGTGAGATTACCTAAATTCAATGCTGTGTATGCGGGGCTCGCTTAATTTGATTTTCGCAATACTTTCGCAAAGGGTAGTACCCTCCCTGCTAGCGGGGGCGAGCTTGAAGTATTTTACGCTTTAATCACCTGCTGTAAATACCGCTAATTGTGCTGCCGCTGAACCTGTCCTGTGCTAAGTCAAAGTGCAGGCGTCGGTAAAGGGTACTGGGTCAAAGCGCCTAACGATCGCCCTCGCGTAACGATCGATTTTTGGTATAACCACGTTCAACTTTTAAAGCTCTACAGCTCTATAGAAATCGTAAATTAAGTCAATTTTTTAGTATAACAATCTACAGAGCTTGGAGACTCTCGTAGGGCAATTTATTAGGTACAAAACCTCCTTAAGAGGTTAATTTGCCTATTACAACGACTTTGAGCTGGGGTGGGGGCTACCAGCTCTACAAATAATTCCTCATCCACCTTATCTACCTCATTACTAGAAATTTCTGGTGTAACATCCTTCTGCTTGCCTTTACCTTTAGAGCCCTTTTTTTGGTATTAAGTCAATTACTAACGCAGCTTTGCAGCCTCTTATTCAGCCGCCTTTTAGGCCTATATTTGGAGTCGAGTTTCCTTTACAGTAGCCCTCATACACTTTCTTTCCTCCAGTATGCGGGCCTTCTCAGCCTTCTCAGCCTCCCTACATTCTTATTCCTCCTTCTTTTAGTGTTATAATGCCTCCGTGTTGGCATCCTTTTAAGCCTAACGCTCTCGGGCTTCTTAAACCTTATTTAGTAACCAGAAGATTGCTCTACCATTATACTATAGGGGTGCTTTAAGTAGGAGAGCTTTACCACGCTAGCGTTTCTTCTTCTCGTTAATAAGAGCCTCTCAGAGATAATTATTCTCATTCTCTAGGAGTACACTATATACGGATATTAAGTGGATAGTTTAACTAAGTTGCTAAGAGCGTTTATTATAAATATCCGTAACAACTTAACGTAAAAGCCTCTTAATCTTTCTCCAATCCAATACGCTAAGTACTAAGTTTAAAGACTCACTTAAAGAAGGCCGTTTATCCTTATTTATATTAAACCAAGATAGGACTCTCTGTGGGTTAAAAGGAGATAGCCCACACTTCTTAAAGGCCGAGAGGATAGTATTTAACTTAAAGGACTCCTACTAGGCCTTATTAAACAGCCTAAAGAAGTCTCTTTTTGTAATCGTGCAGAGACCTTAGCATTTATCCATAAAGTCGGCCAGCTTAGCTAAGTAAGCCGTTAAGAGAGGCTTAAACATACCAACATTAAAAGGCTGCAGCATATAAGTCAAATAAGGTAGATAGAGTGCTAGGAGGATCCTATTGTTGTTACAATACTATATAAACTCCTTTATAACATATAATCTATTGTTACGGACGCTTTAAGTATGATGTTACGACTACTTGGAGAAAAGTCGCAGGAAGCTAGTTGGTTAATATAGGCATAGTCTAGGATGGATCCAGTAGAACCATATAACAAGAAATAGTAAGCGAGTCACATAATGTTATACGCGGTATACAAAGTGTACGTAGTGTACGTCTACGTATAACACGTATAACACGTACCTTACGTATAAGAGAGGATTTCTTAGGAGTACGGTTGTGTATTTAAAGGACCTTAGTCTCTACCATAGATAGTTCTCTCCTTGTAGTAAATCTTAGAATATAATTGGAGTTAATCTATTAGGCAACCACTCCACCAGTTATTATTACGTTGTTAATTTGTTCTTACCTATATACCTAGCCTAATAACAGAACCCACCGTAGTTCCTGCTACAAGGTTCCGTTACACATTCACTACCTTAGTTACGGTATTGAACAAGATCAAACAACATACCACCAAGAGCAGCACCAGTCACAACGGCGTCAACGGCAGCCACAACCTCAGGGCTAGGTGATACCAGTATAGATAATAGGGATTCTCAAATAGTTACGCGAGGTCAGTTATAGGAAATAGTTAATTACTTATAAGACAATAATAGGATACTTAAAGAACGCATTAATAGAATTAGAGCAGCAAAAATCAAGCTACCTTTAATTAAATAATTCTTAGGAGAGAAGTTGAAGCTCAAGGGATTTCTTACACAGATGCACTTTAAGGTAGTATAGGAAGAAGTAAAGTTAGCAATATTGTTAGATCAAGTAGCCTATACAGGATTATTCCTAACAGGGAGGGCACTTAAGTGGTTTAAGCCGTATCTTATAGAAATATAGGCCAATAGCATAACAACTACTAACCAAGACATATAGTATATATTTGCTAGTTAGAACGGGTTTGTAGAGCAACTAACGTAGATATTTAGAGACCTAGAGGCCACAACCACAGTAGAACGAAAGCTTTAGAACTTAGTACAACGCACTTTAGCAATTAAGTATACAACACAGTTTTAAACACTAGCTATATAGGTTAAGTGGAACAATAGGGCGCTTATGGCACAGTATAAATAGGGACTTAAGGCTAAAGTCTAGGACGTAATTATTCTAATAAAAAATGCGGATACTCTAAGAGAGTTAATAGATTAGTTAATAAAGATTAATAATAGAATCTATTAAAGGGAACAAGCTAAAAGAGGGCAAGATAGAGTTCTATAGTCGTATAAGGCGCAGAGTACGCAACAATAGACATAGAGTTAAAAACTATGGAATAGCGCAGAGCTAATAGACCTAAGCGGTACCAAAGAAACCTAAAGGTAGGAAAAGAAACTATAAAAACCTAGAGGTTAAGGATTAAGTAATTAAAGAACCCAGGAGCAAAGGCCAAACCAGGGATCTTAGCAGCAGAAGACGTTTAGGCGGACTCCACAGCAAGAAAAATGGTTTAAAGATGGAGCTTATATAAATTGCGGAAAACAGGGTCATTTCGCCAGAGACTATAGAGGTAGTTAGAGTAACTACGCGGTAAAGGGAACTAGGCCAGCAGGAGACACATATATACAGAGGGATAACGGTGCGCTATAAGGAACAAAAAAGTGTTCAATTAACAGTTTTACGTATTATTACAATAACGTATACCGAATTCATGAGGACACTAAGTACGGCGCAAGCTATTAGCTATAGGAGCCATTATTACCTAAGTTTAGAGAAACTAACAAACTAGCTCGCAGATCGGACATTAAAGATAATAAATTTAACACAGGCGAAGCATTTACTAACAATAAGGCAACAAAGGCAGCTTACTAGAAATATACAAACCTTAGAGAAATTAAAATAGAAGTAAAGACTAAGACCATTACAGAACAAGGTTTAGTAACGGGTATTATAACACTATTAGATATAATTTCCATCGCTTTATAAGATAATAGGAGCAACGTTTAGAAGAAACTAAGCAAGCAGACAACTACTAGTGCTAGCTCATCACTTAATAAAGGCAAAAGGCTATAGGCTTAAGATTCTTAAGCAGAGATAAAAGAAGTTTAAGATTCTTAAGACGAGATAAGACACACCCAAGGACCTACAATAGACAAAAACCGATAGGAAAGGGCAGCGACTCAGTTCAGTAATAAATAAATAAGTATAGGACACAAGTTTAAGAACCACAAGTTTAGAGAACAAATAAGAACGTCAGCAATCCTAGGTAAACGCAGTGTTTAGCCTAAAGATCGAATAGTTAATACTAGAATTAAAAAGCAAGACAACTACAAAGATCTAGCTACAAGACATAGAAAATAAGAAACTATAGATAAGTTTAGGATAAGAATCATCGCATAGCAAGAGCAAAAGCTAGACAAAAGGTCAGCTATGCCAGGTTATATAAGAAATAGAGCACCTATATAAAGAGTTACTAATAGGCTAAGTGCAGGAACACCTAGGGCAAAGTGGTTAGATAAACTAGAATAAAAAAAGGATCTAGATATTCCAACTAGGTTTAAAGAAAGACATACTAAAGGATATTATAATACAGTAATAACAAGGTACTTTCTAATGGATAAACTATATACACTAAACCAGTTATACGGAAAGTGGTATAGGCAACGACATAGTGATAAATAGGAAGACTTTTATATATAGCTAGACGAAAAAGTTATCCAAGACCAACCCATTACGGAGAAACGTATAAGTCACATTAAAGGAGCATTAATTATAACGTTAAGGAACCTAGAAGAAGGATCTAGGGACTAGAGAAGTAAGCGATAAATCTTAGTACCCATAGCAGAAATACCAGTGGTTAGGTTAACCAGGTATAGGTTTAAACTTAAGAATAAAGATAAACCAAGAGTTAACCCAAAACATATAGCGCATTATACACTATCGTGGATAGCTTATGTGGATAACATATGCAATATATATAGAGCACCTAAAGATAAGAACCAGAAGTACCTAATAAGGATATATTAGGCACCAGAGGAAAAGCGGTTTAGGAACGCTAAGTATATATATAGTTAGCACCTAATAGAAGTATAAGGTTAAGGAGACTTAATACTTTAACTAGAAAGATTCCTTATGGAAGAATACCTAAACGGATAACAGTAGTGGGAGTGCCTAGAGAACACTTATCTATAGCATATAGAGGAAAAGAAACAAACTAAATATTGGCTAAAGTTGGACTAAGTACAGGCAGGATCTAGCAGCCAACAGTTAAAAAAAGGGGAGGCGTATAGGACCAGAGAGAACTAGTGTTAGAGCCTTAAACCCTTAAAGGAATTCAAGGTTGGCACCTAAATTTAAGAGCCAAGTAGTAAGATCAGCAGTTTAAAGCATTAGTAGATAGTAGAGCAACTAGGAACCATATATTACCAAAAGTAGTAGAAAGGATAGGGTTACCACACAGACAAAAGAAACACCTATATCCACTCACAACGATTTCAGGAGATTAGATAGCCTACGGAGGAGGCATTATTAATCTTAAAATAGGACCTATTCAGATAACTATTAAAGGGAGACCAGTTAGAATGTCTTTTAATATCCTACCGTTGGGATAGGACAAGGCGATACTAGGAATACCTTAGTTATAAGAGTACAATCCAAAGATTAATTAGGTTATAGGTTAGGTCGATATTAAAGATATATAATAATATAAAGTGCGACAGTAAACCAAGTTGGTATGGTACCAAGTTAAAGCAATATATAAAGAGACTAAGCGAGGCTTAAGTTATATACCAAAGAGATACTATAAATATAGTAAAAAGTTATGGTTACTAGAAAGTGAAAAGCTATTAGAATATACAGCATAGGACCATAAGATAGAATTAGAAGAGGGAATAAGTCTAAAGTTCTTTCCAATCTATAAGCTTACTAAAACAGAGTTAGTAGCGCTTAAGGAGTTTATTCAGGAGAACTTACATAAGGGATATATTAGACCATTACAGTTATTAGTAGAATATCCAGTACTATTCATCCTAAAGAAAAACGGAAAACTTAGGATATGTATAGACTACAGACAGTTAAACAACATTACTAGGAAGGATAGGTATCCTTTACCCTTAATTAACAAAATCTAAGACAGGATAGGTAACGCAAAGATCTTTACAAAAATAGATCTAAGGTAGGCGTACCATCAGATTAGGATTAAGGAAGGCGACAAATAGAAGGCAGCCTTTAGGTCAAAGGAAGGACTATATAAGCTATTAGTTATGCAATTTAGGCTTATAAACACACCAGTAACGTTTTAGAAGCAAATTAATAGTATATTAGAAGAACACCTAGATGAATTTTTTATGGTATACCTTAACGATATTATTATCTACTTAGAGAACAAGGAAGAACATAGAGAACACGTTAAATGGGTCTTAAAGAGATTATAAGAAGAATAGATGCTAGTAGCAATTAAGAAGTACAAGTTCTTTACCAAAAAGACCAATTTTATTAAATTTATTATTAAACTAGGCCAACTTAGCATAGATCTAAAGAAGATTAAGGCTATAGTGAATTGGCAGGAACCAGAGAACGTTATATAGTTAAGATTATTCCTAGGGTTTTGCAATTACTATAGAAGGTTTATAGTGCAATAGTTAAAGGACATTAAGCCATTTACACAGTTAACAAAAAAAAAGAACTATAGGTATAGGGAAAGGAACAATAAGAACTATTTAAGAGAATTAAAGAGTTATTTACCTAGGAGCCAGTTCTTAAGATCTATTAACCAGGTCTAAAGACGGTTGTAGAAACAAATATATTAGACTTTACACTAGGGGCGTGCTTTATATAGAAACGTTAAAATAGATGGCACCCAGTAGCATACTATAGTTAAAAGATAACACCACTAGAGTTAAACTATGACATCTATAACAAGGAGTTATTAGGTATAGTTACAGCACTTAAAAAATAAAAAGCATTCTTATAAGGCATAGAGAAACTATTTATGGTTAAGACAGATTATAAAAACCTTACAGGATTCCTAATAATAAAGAAACTCAACCAAAGACAGGTTAGATAGGCGGAAATGCTTATAAAATACTATTTTAAAATTTAGCATACCAAGGGTATAGACAATACACAAGCAGACGCTCTAAGCAGAAAGGCTAAACTATAAAGTAATAAAAAGCTATCGGGAGCTTTATTACAAAAAGATTAAGATAGATTAATTAGGTACAATTATCCAAAGATTACAGCAACTAAGAAAAGTCAGATCCATAAATCACTAGAGAGTAATTAGATATAAAAGATCCAAAAAGCATAGGCAGAGGATCTAAACTTAGAGTAATACAAAAATAGAGAAGCAACATATATACCTAAGTCTATTACAGAAGAATTTGTTAAGGAATTCCACAAGGGAATAACACAAGGACACAATGGAGCTATAGGCTTAGTGTTAAGACTTTAAAAAGAATATATTATTTAAGGAATCTAGGAACTAGCAAGATAAGTTATAAAGGAATATCTAGATTACTAAAGAAACAAACTAATAAGGCATAAGCCGTATAGAGGGCTATAACCTGTTAAGACACCAGGAAGACCATAGGAGGTTATATTATAGGACTTTATTATTAAGTTACTAAAGTTAAGAGATCCTATTATAGGACAAGATTATAAC
>Ga0307507_10012339_pt1 | contig 10571 bp, 18 predicted proteins | sample 7_EM_MG_FD_207223 | JGI IMG/M metagenome (GOLD analysis project Ga0307507, IMG submission 207223) | Populus trichocarpa ectomycorrhiza microbial communities from riparian zone in the Pacific Northwest, United States - 7_EM | ecosystem: Host-associated > Plants > Roots > Unclassified | place... | reverse complement strand
TCTCAGCTCTTTTATTCTCATGCATTATTTTAAAGGTACAACCATAAAGTTCATCAGCATTTGCCAAAGGTCTCTACCTTGCTTTCTGGTTTGGCATTGAAATCTCCCAAGGTCGTCATAATCCATGCCATCCCTCACGCCGGGGATCGTAGCCAATGGCAAGAAGAGTGGCTTGGTTGGGATGACTTTCTTGAACAAGGCCGAAAGCTTCAGCTGGGTCGATCAGCAAACGGAGAAATCAAATGGAATAGGCTCCAATTTGATGCTCCTCTCTGGATACTTTTCAGCAGTGGAACAACTGGACGCCCAAAGTCTGTGCCTCAGTCGTGGTATCTTGCTTCGCAGTTGATGCATCATGCAGACCCATCGTACATCGAGCTGGTGGAATGCTCCTTCAATCCAAGAAAGAATTGGCGATTTGTGGCAACCTTTGTCCTGATGACGTATTTTTCTATTACACAACGACGTTTGTACCAGCGTTGCATCCAACTATTGCTGCCATCAACTTACCTTCAATTTTAGAGGATGGATGATGTGGAACTTTCTTGTCAGCGGCCTCACGATTGGTTGCACGCTCGTCCTCTACGACGGTAGCCCTTTGCGAGATACGAGCTTGCTTTGGCGCCTTTCTGATGACCTCGGTATAACCACCTTCGGCACCAGTGCCAAATACCTGGACCAGCTTTCGGTATTAATCCACTTTTGATCCAGATCTCTTCCAAACTAAATGGTTTACATTGTAGAAACGCTATCAACCGCGGAGTCATCATAAGTTGGGCACCTTACGACAAATTTACTCAACTGGTTCCCCCCTTGCGCCGCCGCTTTTTGACTATGTCTATGAACATATTAAACCTAACATCATTCTGGGTTCCATTACTGGTAAGCCAAGCATCGCTTTTACTCGGGTATTCTAATTCTAGTACAGGGGGAACTGACATCTGTTCCTTATTTGCTGGAATGTCAACGGCGCTTCCAGTGTATCGAGGAGAAATCCAGTGCCGCATGTTAGGAATGGCCATTGAGAGCTTCACTCCGACTGGTTCACTCAACCCTCCTGACGAGCCCGGGGAGTTGGTCTGCCTTCGCCCGTTCCCGTGCATGCCCATCGGCTTCTGGCCATTACCCAATTATGGCTCTGAGAGCGACGTCAGCGCAGCGAAGAAGCGCTTTCACGACTCATATTTTGCAGAGTTTAACGGTATCTGGTGTGAGTCAGAATCTTACTTCCCTTTTTCTTCCAATTATTCAGCCCAGAAGATCACGGCGATCATATTATCATCACACGTTCGAAATCTGGGAATGGAGGCGGTTTGATCATGCTAGGCCGCTCGGACGGGGTATTGTACGCCGTTTCATTTTCTGGCTGAGTCATGGCCATTGACCCCATCCAGAAACCCAGGAGGAATCCGTTTTGGATCTTCGGAAATCTACGATGTTCTGGACTTCGCCTTCTCAAAAAGTACATGTGCACAGCATCTCCTCGACTTTTTGGCTGTCGGCCAAAAAATTGACAATGGGACCGATGAACGTGTTATTCTGTTCGTCAAGCTCTCTGAAGATGAACATTTATCACTGGATTTGGAGTCGAACATCAAGGCGGCAATACGAGAGCGGAGAAGCCCTCGGCATGTTCCATCCCGTGTGAGTGCTGCGCGCGGGTTGCCAAGGAAGGAGCCTGATAATGGATATACAGATTATACAAGTGCCAGATATCCCATATACCCTCAATGGCAAACGCGTGGAGGTGTTAGTGAAGAAGGTCAGAGCGCATTGCAAAATGTCGATTTTCTGCAAGTGTTACTTACATCTTGGCCAGATCGTCAACGGTGCACCCGTTTCGAGCGTCAACCCAGCTACGTTGTCGAACCCAGAGTGCCTCTTATTTTATGCTAGCTTGGGTGAAGAATTGCGGAGGGAAGTGAGCTGAATCCATCTGTAATTACTGGCCGTCGAGGATTGGTAGCCGAATGATGTTATACATATAAGTATAGCGAAGCCGATGATCCGATTTGGTCCTCATGTCGTGTGCCTGCTGGCCTGCCTCTTGCAGCCCCTTCGCGGCTGTGAGGAGTCACGCCAGCCCTGTCATACGACTGCCCTACTTCATGTTAGCCTCGTGCCATTAATTTGCTTCGTCCTTATCATGTCGCCCTCGACGAACGATGTTCGGTCTCGTCAAACGCAACCTGCACATAGATCTCGAATGTCTGCCTTGTTCAACATAATCAGAGCCTCCATATATGGTTTGCTTGACCATCTCCTTCTCAGTCTTCCGCTAATACAATTTCTTCATCCAGGCTCGGTTCTTCTATCCACTGTCATATGCCTAGCGATGGCAGGCCACTTTCAGACCGTGTTGGCCGCCTCCGATCTCAGTGAGATTACGAGAATTTCCCTTGGCCTGATATTCTGCTAACCGAGTCCCCAAAGCCCGTTTCGTCCCTTTTGCCATTTTTGTTTGTTCGGCCAGTCTGTTTATTTTCATGGTGCTGTGAGTCATCATCCTCTGGGGTAACGAGGCGAAGCAGGTTTCTCATATGTTCATTTTTAGTATATCGTTCTCCGTATTTTTACGGGGAAGGAATCCTATTTCAACAAGGATTGAGCTCGCAAGTCTGGGGCTGGCGGGTGTTTTCTGGCTTGGTAGGCCCTCTTGAATCACACATAAGGTTCACTGGTCGACGGTTAAACGTTTTTTCAGTGCTAGGTGTATACCTGACGACTTCAGAGTCCCAATCAGCGGACGTTGAGTGTTTTGCGTCATCTGATGCTACTCAACCTCTCAGTGACGAGGCGGCGAGTTGTGAGTGTTCCACTACTAACTGTTTCGACCATAGACTAACTTGCCGCAGTCCATACTGACCAGTATCAAGCGATGTATCGGGTCTTGAACTCATTTTCCTTGATCAACGCCATCTTGAGTGCGATTGCTTTTTTGTTAAACTTGAAGTCTTTTCTTACAATCTACCTTACGACAGTTCTTTTCTCCTGCTTGACACTTTTGTTTTTGGCCGCGAGACGGCATAGGAATGGCGATGAACATATGTGGCATGGTCCAGTAACATCGTGCGCCTGGTTCAATGATTACGGACAAGAGAAGCGGGTCACAAAGGGGAGGACGGGGAAATCTAATCTTCTTCCTCTGACGACCGGAGAATATACGGAAAAGAGGCCAGACAGGGTCCGGAGTGCTAGACGGGGGAACTCAACAAGATACCAGCATAGCCCAAAAAATCCCAATATTCCGCCAAAGCCATACCCAACTGCTACACTCGATAACCACAGGCGACATGGTACTGGAAACTCGTCGCCTCGGAGCAACGAATCGCACGAATTTGAGAATGGGGGTATGAACAACCCCTACAGGACTACACGCAGAACACGTTGATGCGTAACGATTTTTACGATGCTGGATATGCGAATAGAAGGAAAACACGTTGTATCATCTCTTGTATTATTTTCGGCCTGAACCTTGAGGCTGGAGGCTTGTACTGTTTATTTACATTGAGCGTTGCACAGCTTAGTGCTCTAAATTCAGGCGTGTCTGACTAACATACATACATTGACGGGTTTATAACCGTCACCTCGAGGACAAGATACCAATACCCTTGCAATACTTATCTCTCCCTGGGTTTCCTTACGATTCCGACTAACGAAAACGATGACTGTTCGATTTGGAAACAACCGACTAGCCTTTTACCGTACGTGTATTGCACGACACACTTCATCGATGCCGAAGTAACAAATCATTTTACTCCCAGTTGCTGTCTTCGCGTTATCAGGTGCCTATTTATCAAGACGTTACTGTTTAATTCAACTAATGCACTGTAGGCACCGTTCTTGGCCTTGCCGCCCACTTCGCCTCCATCTTCCTGCCAAAACTTCATCGTACGTGCACTTCAACGAATTCCGTGTTATCCCGGACCGACAACTCTTATTGCAAGATGACTTCACGATATTTGCTCTCATCGTGCCCGCCCTTACCATCTTCATCTTTCTTTTAAGGTGAGTGTGGTTGCCCTCAGAGCCCCCCTCCCTTCTGAATCCTTTCCAAGTTTACAATGGGCACAACCTCGGACGGAAGCGCTTACTTACTTGATTCTCGGGACTATGTGGCTGGGTGTGTCCTTCCTTCTCCATTTTATTTTCGACGGTGTCTAATCCAAGCTGAAGCAATGGGCGCATGGTCAACGTGAGCGCATTTTGCCTTTTCTTTAATTGCGTGTGGTAGCTGAACCATTTTGAAGGGATATCATTGGCAACGTACAATGCGATGGATTGGCGGGCCAGCGGACAGCTACCAAGAACGGTGATAGTAAGTCCGCTACCTCGCCCTTCATAGCATATAATGAACTCATCGGTGCAGCCTCTGCACGAGCATACTGTTACGAAATGAAAGTTACACAGGCATTCTCTTGGGCATTGTTCATCATGTTTGTTATTGCCTTTGGCATTCTCATACAACTTGTCTGGCACGCTGAACGAATGGGCCGTCATTACATATGGCAGGAGCCAATTCGAGGTCTGTTTTGTTCTTCTACCGCAACTCATGGCATTTACCCTTCCATTAGAGCTACCTTGGTTCGGAGAAATGCCTGGATATTACAATACACGTACTGGAGGCACGATGCAGTACCCTGCATCTGCAGGTTTTGCTCCTGGTTATCAATATCCCATGTCGGCGGTGCCCATGCAAACTCCAGGGCACTCTCTCATCATCCAGCCAGGTGTGAATGGTCAACCAGCGACGGTCACTCAAGTACCCATGTCCGCATGATGACCAGCACGACAACGAAAAGCGTACTGCAGACACCCCGTTTAGATCCCCTACGTGCTTTTTTACCTTCAGCAATTGATATCACCTCATGTAGCACACATGCATTTGCCTCATGTACTCAGGTAGTCCTCAAATAGACAACTTTTTCTCGTGAACAGTATCTTCCCGTCTGTCTCTGCTATGCCGTTGTTTCGCGATCGTCCTGTCAGATCCATTAGCGCAGGTGACTCGAAATCTGTTTGAAAGTATTGCATTGAACTAACCCAGGTAGCCGCGCTTGCAATATTTATTGGGCATTACACGACGAAGTTGATGTCTTCCTTCCGTACGCGCTCTGAGTTGCGACTAGTCGAACCTTGTGACGAATTCGAACTGGCCTGCTGCCCTCAGATGCCTTTCACTTGACACAAACCTCTATTGCAGTCGTTTCTATCGCACTGCTCGTGGTCATGTATAATGTCTACACTCGCACCACCAGTTTCTAATTTGACAAGTATTTGACAGGATTACGATGCATCATAGAATGGAAGGGCAGTTGCTGACTCAAACACAAGAGGAGGCGGTCCTGATTGGAGGGTTTGCGTTACTCTGGATAGGTGAGCAGATGATAATTGATCAAACCGGAGTCTAAAGCACTGATTACATTCTTTCTAACAGCTGTGCTCGTCGGATGGCGCGCCTTTACAACCAAAGACATTGGGAGTAAACAGACTTTAGCGGAAATGCCTTCTCCTTGTTCAAGCGATGTCGGGTACTGTATTGTCGAGGAGTACTTTTATTGAATTACCGGGTAACTCCGAATCTAAAAGCAATCTCATAAGCAACCGTTGCATTCCTTTCTGCGAGCCCTGCCTGAATACCCTGCGTTTCACCCAACTCCTTTCTTCTCCATAGTTGATATGATAAGTGCTGTGTCTTCAAAGCCAAGAACATGCGATCTAATGTTGTTGTGTAATCTACGCCAATCCCAGTAAACGTCGTATTGAAACGGACGTGATGAAGATGCAAGAGGCTCCCTGTGGATCTCCGCCGTCCTTTTCGCTCACTTTCGTTCATTTAGGTTGATGTCAGACTACGAGGTCTCCCTCGTCAACGACAGCATGCAGGATTTCTACGTCCGCTTCTATGGTCCAGCGGAAAGTCAGTCACCTTTTTCTACCAAACATGTTCCCTGCTTGACCTTGTGTTCCCTTTTGTTAGCACCCTTCGCTGGTGGTGTGTGGAAGATTCATGTCGAGCTCCCTGATCAATACCCTTTCAAATCACCTAGTATCGGATTCTTGAACAAGATCTTTCATCCCAACATCGATGAGCTGTACGTAGTATTGCAATTTTCCAATCGTTGTTGATCAATCCACATGTCGGGTAGAAGCGGTTCTGTGTGTCTGGATGTCATCAACCAAACTTGGTCACCAATGTTCGGTGAAAGACGTTGTTCACTTGTCTACAATCCTATGTGCTCACAACAGAAACAGACATGATCAACATTTTCGAAGTTTTCTTGCCACAACTCTTGCGTTATCCCAACCCGAACGATCCTCTCAATGGGGAGGCTGCAACTCTTTTAATGCGTCACCCGAAAGAGTACGAAACGAAAGTGAAGGGTGCGTAGATCATCGTTAAATTTCCTACTCCCGATTCTGAAGTCGCCAAATACAGAATATGTCCAGAGATATGCCACGAAGGAAGCAGCCGACGCGGCAACGGACGGAAATGACGACGAGGGTCAAGACGAAGAAATGAGCGATATCGGCAGCATCAGTGAAGGCGAGTGATCTAACATGCATTGGATTGCGTCCTAGATCTTCGCACCGACCACTCGGTCCCCATATATTATGATTGACATCGCATAATTCCTTACACGAGCTGGCACATATCTCGTCGACACCCCTGAGACGCCCCACCCACTACCCATCTTTTCTCAGTATTGCCTACCGCTTTTGTTGGCTTGCCTCAGGTTGGGATCGCATTCGTCACGCGTTGTATTAAAGTTTAGGATGATGGTAACTGTTGTACTATGAAATTATAACTCCAAATACATTAGGAAACACTCAGTTAGAATCTTGAGACGGTATTGGTAAGACCAAGTCGTCAACCTTCTTCTGTATCTCTGAAGCTGTCTAGATGGCGAAAAAAAAAAAGGGTTAATTGTCGGAACAAGGTGGGGGAAACAAACCAGACCTTCATGAGGACATCAATTTGAGTTTTGACATTGTCCATTGTGGAAAGTTTTGCCCTGCTCTCCTTCAAAAGATCTTCCTTTTCACGCATAAGATTTTTCTTCTTAAGATCAAGTCTAGGTGGGGTTGGTTACGCCTGTATGTCACGTGATGGACAGCATACCGTTGGCGTTCCGCGAGCTCGAAACTTAATCGGTTAAGCATGAGCTGATGCTCATCTGACAGAACCTCTTCTGTGCGGGCTTCTTCGGGGGCAAGACGTTGGAATTCTTCACGAGTATATAGGGGCACGTCTTGGTAAATGGAACTGGCGACACACACAGTTCTTGATCAAATGTCCTCTGTGGCGGCGACTCGACTTACGCGAACTGTCGACATTTCTCAATCTCTCTCTCGAGATGACGTTTCTCGTATAGAAGGTTCTGCAGACCCAGGTGCGATTGGTCCATTTCTAGCCTGGCTGCAGCCGTAGCCTCTTTGCGCTTACGAGTGGCGGTGTTGGCGGCACGGTTCAGAGACTTGAGACGGCCGATGAGGGCCATGGATCTGATATGAAGAGCGGCTGCATCATGTTGGAGGAATGTGGAGGACACGAGATCGCGCAATTTGTCGAGGACGTCGTCTGGACTGGGAGGGTCATCGTCTTTGAGCATGGTGCGTGACAGAACGTGATGTGTGAGTCACAATGTGACCGGCACTATGTTTGTGGGAGCGGAGAGCGGGCCGGCTAGGACTCTTAAGCCGAAAGAGCACAACCAACAGCAGAGCAGGCCACAGAACAAGTCTAGGGCATCGCTGAGAACGCTGACGACAGTCTGAATAACAACACCATCAATACACCTACTTAAATTCTCTCACATCATGCCTCGCGAACGCTCGATGTCTGGAACCATTCCATCCATGGAGACATCCCATGACGATCTCAAAGATAACACAATCATCGTCGGTAACCCGCATTTACCACTCCGGTTGCATCCCTTTACTCACCCCAAGCTACTTAGTCTTTGGTGCTTCTGGCGATCTCGCAAAGAAAAAGGTCTGGATCCTTATCTTCTTTGCACCATGCTGACCTAACCACACCCACTAGACCCTCCCTGCCCTCTTTGGCCTCTATCGCCAAGGCTTTTTGCCCCGCGATTGTAAAGTAGTCGGCTATGCTCGAACAAAGATGGACAGGGAGGAGTTTCACAAGCGTGCTACGTCCTACATCAAAAATTCAGATAACAATCCTGAAATTGCCAACTCTATCGAGGCTTTCAAAGAGTCTCTGACGTACGTCCATGGAGGGTATGAAGACGATGAATCTTTTGAGGGACTTAACAAGCATCTTGAGGAAATCGAGTCCCATTATCAGTCAAAAGAATGCAACCGCATCTTTTACCTGGCGCTCCCCCCGAGCGTCTTTATTCCCGTTGCGAAGAATATCAAGCTACATTGCTACATCACAAAGGGTGGCGTCAACCGTATTATCATCGAGAAGCCATTTGGGAAAGATCTTCAATCTGCCCGTGAACTACTCGGCGCCGTAAAGCAATACTGGACGGAGGACGAAACATTCCGTATCGATCACTACCTGGGCAAAGAGATGGTTAAGAATGTCCTTGTCCTTCGGTTTGCAAACATTGCCATGGGTGCCGCCTGGGACAAAAACTCGATCAGCAATGTACAGATCACTTTCAAGGAGCCCTTTGGTACAGAAGGTCGCGGGGGTTACTTTGACGATTTCGGCATCATTCGCGATGTTTTGCAAAACCGTCGGTACTTTATTATTTTCTCATTGTCCGATGATTGATAGTATTACACAGACCTGCTGCAAGTCCTCAGTGTTCTGACCATGGAGCGACCTGTTTCCTTTTCGGCGGAAGATATTAGAGACGAAAAGGTGATGTCACTGATCATTTAGTGCGCTCCGTCGACTTATCACGCATGTTCGTAGGTCAAAGTCCTTCGGTCCATCCCTCCCATCGAGCGCAGCGACACACTTTTGGGTCAGTATGTGTCTGCGAACGGGAAACCAGGCTATCTGGACGATGAAACTGTCCCTCCCAACTCGGTTTGCCCGACTTTCGCTGCGACGACGCTCTGGATCAACAACCCGCGATGGGAAGGTGTTCCTTTCATCCTGAAAGCAGGGAAAGGTATGCTTTTAGCGATCTTTTGCAAGTCGCTTGTCCTGAGCTGTAAACAGCCCTCAACGAAGCAAAAGTCGAAGTCCGTATCCAGTTCAAAGATGTGACGCAGGGCATTTTCAAAGACATTGCGCGCAACGAGCTTGTCATTCGTATCCAACCTTCTGAAGCCGTCTATCTGAAGCTTAACACCAAGACTCCTGGACTCTACACCCGCGCCATTCCGACAGAAATGGATCTCACATATAAGAGGCGTTTCGTCGAAGCAAAAATCCCAGAGGCGTACGAGGCCCTGATTCTCGACGCCCTCAGAGGGGATCATTCCAATTTTGTCCGGCATGACGAACTCGATGTGGCATGGAAAGTTAGTTTATGTACATTTCCTTTTTGCTCGTCATTCGCCAACAAGTTATCAGATTTTCACGCCCATCCTTCATTGGATCGATGGCCTGGAAGGCCCTCGCCCTGACCCAGTAACATATCCGTATGGGTCGCGAGGTCCCAAGGAGATGGACGCATACATTACGAAGTACGGCTACAAAAGAGCCACAGATGCATAGTATGTTCAAATCTGCACGTGGGTATTATTTCGCCTTACGTTTCCTGTTTCATCAGCGTCTGGCCCATGACAAATCTGGCAGCCTTGTAGTGATTTTCATGGATGGTGATAGAAGACTTGAAGTATGCTACCTTTTTCATTGTCCTCGAGTGACTGTTATTGGAAGCATGTACAATTAGTCGCGGGTATAGAGAAGAAACTGCAAAGGGACAAGTTTAGCATACAATCAAATGCCTAGCGGACTTCAGTTGGCGTAATGCGGTGTGGGATTTTGCAACACCACACCATTGTGTGCGAGAGTGGGGCTCATAAATGATATATGAGATGTTAACGCACTCATGGCGCGTATACTAATTCACCTGGGAAAAAATGAGTGAAGGCTTTAGATGCAAGGGCGGGAGACAAGCCTTTGTAGGTTCTTCTGTTTGAGTCCAAAAGTTTCTTGAGTTTATTACCGATTTCTCTGACCTTTGCTCTGGAGTCTTGCATGCCCTTGAAAGAACCGGCTGTTGTCCAACACTCTGAACAAGCCATGGAAGCTGCACTGAGAGTGGCCACCTCCAACTCATCTCTCGCATGGAGAGCAAGAACAACGTCAACAATTCGCGAGAATCCTAACGACCAGGTAGATAGGCCGTGCTGTGGGTCCATGGTAAGATCTGTGACGAGGAATGAGGAGGCCAGCTGTAAACAGTGGCGCAAGACTTTCTGGTCTATGGGGTGTGTAGTATGCGACAAAATGTCGAGAACGAAGGCAGAAAAGTCTGTAGCTGGGGCCTATAGAAATCAAAAGGATATGTTTGCATTGCGAAAGTAGTGCATAAGCGCTTACTTGGACCATCTGTGTGAGTGAAGCATGTAGAATTAAATTGTAAGAGTAAATGCCACCCTCGGAAGTTGCCGGTGCTTCTCTCATCATGTCT
>Ga0307507_10012338_pt1 | contig 10572 bp, 10 predicted proteins | sample 7_EM_MG_FD_207223 | JGI IMG/M metagenome (GOLD analysis project Ga0307507, IMG submission 207223) | Populus trichocarpa ectomycorrhiza microbial communities from riparian zone in the Pacific Northwest, United States - 7_EM | ecosystem: Host-associated > Plants > Roots > Unclassified | place... | reverse complement strand
GATGCAGCATATAATTCTAGATTATTGCTCAATTGACTCCCTAAAAAGAAAGTGAAAGCTCTAGACAGCTTGTGCAAAGTATTTTTTTTATTGTGGCTTCAAGTTTGCAGCATACAACACTCTGCACTTACTCTTCTCCAACATCCCTGAGTATGTTAGTGAGTTGATTGGCTATCCCCAATGCCAAGGCAGCATTATAAACACTCTCGGTCGAAGCCTGTGATTCAGGTGCAATGCCCATGACTGGAACACTCATCAGTCCAACAGTCCCAGCAACATAATAACAGTAAAGATAGAGCTCATCAAAGTTTTGGTATCTTGATTTCCTCAAGTCCATCCTCATTCCTTGAATCATATCTTTGAATGGCTGAAACAAGGTATCATATGAAAAAATCAGACATGAATCTTGCTTAGACACAACATCACTGGTAATGCTTTTACAATATCATTGCATTAAAGTGACTAGCATCAAATAGTAATGGACTTCATGTGAAGTGAAAAAAAATTAAGATTCTAGTTTTTGGGCATGACTGCAGATTTCAAAAAAAAAAAAAAAACTGTTTCCAATAGCTACTAGAACAAGCCGGAAAAGTATGACTGCTCAGAGTACCCAGAACAACTACTTGCACATTGCATATAGAAATAAACTAAAGTCGCCAACTAGCACGATATGTTGCAATGCCAAAAATATTTTTGATTGGTAACAGAGTAACTATTTTTCAATTGAGAAGCACTTTGATTTTGAAAGTACTGCCTAACCTGAATATCAACAGGAAATTTTCCAACTGTGTCTGCTAGAGCAGCATCCATCATATCAAATGGACGCCCTTGGAAAAGATCTTCCAACCTTGCCTCCCACCTATCTAAAGCTGTTGGTGTAATGTGTGAAGCATTAGGCCCATCAACAAGCTCATCGGTCCTCCTACACCACACTACATGTGCAGAAAACATTGTAAGAAAGAAAGGAAAAGGTTCATTCTCTGTCCTGAGAGTCATCGTCTCCTACATTCATAGACAATAACCTTCGAATATCATATACCAAATAGAACTGATCAAACCTGATTTCAATCATGAATCGGAAGAATAATATTAAGGGTAAGCATCAGGTGTTAGATAGTGTAACCAGTTCACAGCATGCTTGATTTCTCTTCGAGAGATATTGTCTTCAAAATTCCAAGTACATGATTATCACATTTTCAAATAAATTCCATGAAAAAAGTACTTAAGGCTTCACATATATCCTAGACAGGAAAAGATAAGTTCTTATGGTTCACATAATATACAATTAGCTGCAAAATTAGCACCATGATTTCATAAGCTCCCAAAAATAACATCTCTCTTTATTTCAGAATACTTTGCTCATCATTTGATTATCAAATCCCATCAGAACACATGTATGCTGTATAGGATTGAAATCACTCTCCTCCAACTTCTAAATTCTCTGAATATTCCAAGGTGAAAAGAGAAAATCACTCACCATATATGGCCCAAATAGCCCTTCTCCGTTCAGGGGTCATGAGCAGAGTTCCTGAGAAAGCAAAAGGCAAATGAGAAAACCAATCACAAGTACAACGTATAACAGATTCAAAAGCCAGCAAGAGCCTAAAATCAAAATTCCATTAACTGAACAACAGGAAGCTAACCCAGGTAAAAAGTCTTGGCATACTCAGCACAAACTTCTCCACACCGATCATAAGCTTCACTCAACAAGCTCAAAGTCCCTGGAAGAACAACATCTGGTTTCACATCCAGATCACCTCTGGACTTCAGTTCTTTCTTAACCAGAGCTGCCTGCTTCAGCACCACATTATAAACCATCTCCTCGGATGACAAAACAGCCATTTCTCCAGCATGGCTTGCTACCATACTTGATATCACAGGCAATTTGCTTCCATTACTTCTACCACCTAAATACCCCAAATCTGGATTGACAGAGCATGACTTCCATTTCTGTTTCCTACCCTTTTTTTCTCCAAGCTTGAAAAACAAACTCCGATCTCTAGAATTACCAAACTTCATTGTATCCAGAACCCTGACAGAATCCAGGAATCGAAGACAATTGGAAACCTCTGTGCTTGGATTGGCACTACCAACCCAAAACAATGCTACAGTCATTTCAAAAACTGGTCTTTTGTTACCAAACTCTCCTGGGAACCTCCTTCAACAATCCCAATTCACTCAAAACACACAAGTTTTCTTCTTTTCAAGATAAACCCACTTCAACTTTACAAGCGAGGTTCATAAAAAGTAGCTAGCTGACTTCCCTCACACAAGAAAAGCAAACCAACTTTTTCAAAATGAGCCCATTATAGACCAGCAGCAAGTGAAGCTTTGTTTAAGCTTATCTGTAATTGAAACATTAAAAAAGAAATCATAGCCATAAACTATATAAAACGAGGATGATAAAGATTATGTTATGTGATGATAAACTGATGATTAAAAGGCTAACCTCTTTTGCTGTTTTTTTTTTGCACCACTCCCTTGACAACAAAGAACTTTCTCCAATAAATTAAGACAACAACTCTTTTACAAGTACCGACCTCACATGAATTGGAAAACTAACGACGGCCCACTAAACAAACTCTCCACCCTTCCAGAGGCTCCTACAAAAAATGACAACGTTTTTGTTTTGTTCTTGTTCTTGTCCGGCTATAAACCCGTTTGTATCCGGATTTGGTTTCAAGCTGGTGGCCCAAACCTTTTGAGTTTGAAAGCGCAGTGTATTTGTCGCCTGTAATATTATCTCAGATTTGAATTTAATGAATGATTTCTTTAAAAAAATATATGTTCAATGAAGGATGAACTTGTCAAAAACTCCATTAAATGAAAAAAATAACATCACATAAGTCTAATTTATCGCAATTTCATAAGCAACAAAGAACTAATGTATATAAAGATTTGAGTGATGTTTACTGCTGCGGGTGGAGCATTGACCCAACTTTGAACTTGGACATTTTTTTTGGTGGGTCAAAAAAGGGAATTATGAAAAGAGCAATGAAATCTAAATGAGATGGACACGTCGACGTATCCACCAATCAATGGAGGATAACGTTATCAAAAGGGTGGCAGAAAAGGCCTGGGCCATGGGGGGGCAGATGTACACGTGGCGAACGATGAATGAACAGTTAAAGTAGCCCTAAGAAGATCCTTTTGAGGATATTATTATAGATACCAGTGCTCCTACAAAGAAAGAAAAAAGATAGATTGGTGGGGGGGCATCTTCTCCAGCAATGGAAATGGGGTAGGTCGAAATTCTTTCTTTTTTTTTCTTTCATTTTCTCATTGTTTTCTTTTCTCTTCTTTTAGGAGTTTTTGTGTAAAATAAAATCAATTTAATAAGCTATTAAATAAAATTTTAAGTTATAATTTATATTATTTTCTAATATAATTCCTTAAATAAAAACTCTTTAAACTTGAAATTTACGTAAATTTATACATTATTTTATATTTAATTTTTATCAAATAAATAGAAATGTTAAGATTCAAACTTATAACCATTTTATTATTACTTAAAAGCTTAAATGATTAAGTAATATACTAATATATGATTTATATTATTTTTTTAAAATTATAATATAAAATATTTTTAAAATTTTTATTTTTATTTTTTACTTCAACGCATAAAAAAAACATTAAAACAAACATCACTTTAATGTTCTTTTCAAACCAAAAATTATTTTAAAAAAATCCAAAAATAAAAACAGAATCTGCATCGAACACCCCCAGTTAGGTTTTCGTTTTGTTGTGAAGGAAAAGTAAACTAATTGTGTGACGTGTAGACCACGATTGATGTAATTTGTGGATGTGTCCACACTTGTTCTTCATGGTATTCTCTTAGACACGTAGCCCGCCACCTTTTTTTAATTACTATTTTCATCCTTTTCGTTTTCTTGAATGCCTGTATTTTCCTGTAGAATATACATGGCCATTGACAAGGTAACTTGCTGGTTGTATTAGGGTTTGATCAAGGAAGTATTTCTTCTTCAACTTTGCTACTGCTATATATATACCTCATTGTTGTCTTTTTCATCAGACAATAAACAGTAAAATCTTAGTTAATCTTTAACGGATTATGAGAGTTATATTATCACGACACCTTCAAATATTCTACACCACGTGAAATAATAAATTTTTATGATTTTATATATATATATATAAATGAGTATTTTTTAAAATCAAATAAATATTCTAGACATGGATTATTAATACATGACTTCTTTATAAATACAATAAACTTACTATAATTGTATCACTCATCATACTAAAACTCCTAGGCATTAATTAATTAATTTCAATGTAGTTTCGTCAATCAATTTTCTTTTTTTCTAGTTCTTAAACCTTTTTTTTTATTCGTAACTTTTAATGGTCAAACTATTAATTAATTTGTCGGAATATTTTAATGACATGCAAATTTCAAAGAAAAAGAATCAATGTGTAAAACAAGAAGAAATAACATGGTCATAATTAAAATTCTTTTGAAAAATTCATTTTAATCCTCAAAAATTTAATTTGCTATGAAAGTTTATTATTTTTATTGCATTTTGATCATTGAGTTAGAGAAATGAGAGAGAATTGAAGGCGCCTGAAATAATGAGAGAGAGAGATTTGTCGGTTTGGTCACGTTCCGGTGATGAAAATCATTGTATATTGGTGTCAATTCGTTTCATTCAACGAAATGAGTTTGATAATGATTGTTTTTATCCGTAAACTTACATGAGATGGTAGATATCTAGACTTGAAAAGTTTTTCCCAATTCGGGTTAAATTTATGTTTTTTAATCTATTTTTGGGTTTTTGAGAGTAATTATTAGGTGGTTTAGAAAGAGTTTGATAATATTGTTTAGTTGTTTTTGAGTAAAAATGGTTAAAAATAGATTTTTAGATTTAAAAATTATTTTTCCTGATTTTCCATTTACCAGTAATGACTAAATTCTAAAAAAATAAACTATGTGTCCTTTTCAACCGTTGCGTGGGCTAATTTTTCTCTACAAAAATAAATGAATATGTTTAAAATAAAAGTTTGCCTAACCAAGTGCGATGTTTTTGAGTGGTTAAAATATTGGATTTAAAATTTCTTGAGCTTCCCCCTCACGTTCAACCCTAATGTTTGTCGAATCCTCTACAATATAAAACAGGTACCTAATCTATCAATATCGAGTGACAACAAAGGTTTTGAATTAATAGAGAAAGACTCGCTTATTTTATGATATGTTCATTCTTTTTTTTTTTTTTTATAACTCGAGGTGTTCGGATCAGCTTACACGCACCACGATTAATTTCCGGATCCATTAAACACCCTGCAAGCTTAATAGACAAGTAAGACACCGCGGGGGTGACATGCGTGCACACAAAGGTTCGAACCTAGGGTGCAGAGGTAGGGAATTCCCTACCAGGACCGCTAGGCCACGAACTTGGGTGCATGTTCATTCCTTTTTGTTTATACAAGTGATGTCCTAAACATTATTTATGCGAGTTTATAAAAATAAATTACGAATAAAAAAATAATAATTATTCGTATTTAGGAACTTGTTCTCTTTTTAATTTTTAATTTCTATCTTCAATGTTAGTTTTTTTATTAAATTATTTTATTGTTTTTTATTTTATTTTTATTTTTAAATATTTGATTGATTTTGAATTAATTTTTATAATTTATTTTGGTTTATTTTTTATTGAGTTACCATAGTCTTAAATAAATATCACAAGTTTACAGGTTAACTTGTGTAGTCTCAAACAAATACCTCAAATAAAATTTTATGTATTTAATTATAATTAAATTTGATTAAACTAGAAGGAAAAAACAAAAGGAAGGGTTCTTAAAAAAAGCAGATGCTAATATTATAATATAATCTGTATATGTTTTGATTTGGAAAGGAGACATTCATATCTCGTCGAATCATAAAAAAAAAAAAAATCAAAGTTTTAATTACAATACCACAATAATATTATCGAAAGATATTTACATGATAATCCAAATACTCTTAACTAATGCATACGCCTGTTTCACTTGATATAGAGCTTTTAGTGATGTTTACTGCTGTGGGTGGAGGACCATTGACCCGATTGACCCAATAAATTAATAACCCAACTTTGAATTTGGACATTTTTTTTTGGCGGGTCAAAAAAGGTTCTATAAAAAGAGCAATGAAATCTAAATGAGATTGACACGTAGACACATCCACCAATCAGTGGAAGATAACGTTATCAAAAGGGTGGCAGAAAAGGCCGTGGGGGGGGCAGCTGTACACGTGGCGAACGATGAATGAACAATTAAAGTAGCCCTAAGATCCTTTGAGGATATTATTATACAGACCTACCACTACTTAAAAAAATAATAATAGTAATAATAATAATTTTAAAGGTAACTTAACTCGTTTACTCTTTAATAATAGGAAGTTTTTGATTTTTTAGAGCTACTAGAAACTTAGATAATTATTAATTTTAAAATTAATAAATTTATATGTAAATGAACATCTATATTAATTAAAAAAACAAATACCAGCAATGAAAATGGGGTTGGTTGAAATTATTTCTTCGTTTTCTTTTAAATATTAATTTAATATTTTTTGAAGTTAAAAGTAATTTAAAAAAACATTTAAAATTAAAAACAAAAAATCATGAGAGACAACCTAAATAGGTTTTGTCTTGTTGTGAGGGAAAAGAAAACTGTTTGAACTTTGTGGGACAGGTAGACCACAATTGTTGGAATTTGTGGACGTGTCCACCCTTATTGTTCATGGGGTTAGAGGTATTCTCTTAGACACGTAGCCCGCCACCTTTAGCGTTATAATTAAATTTTAAAATGCAGTCGTTTTAATTAACTAGCACTATATTTTTAATTAGAATTATTATTTCTATTTTTTTAATACTTTATAATTTTTAAAGTAAGTTAATAAACAATCTCAAAATAATATATCTATATTTTACATAATAAAAGGCTATAAAAATCATAAATGTGATAAAATTATATTATAATTAATTTATAAATTTTAAATATAAAATCAATTTTAATTGAATAATTTATTATTAATATTATTACTTTTAGATCAAATACATAATAATTAAAAAATAAATTATTAAAACTAAAATAAAAATTTATAATAGTATTTAAGGAATATACCAAAAACAAAAAGTAGATGAATCTAGTAAATCTTTCTCATATTGTAATAAAAAACCAAAGAAAAAAAAATAATAACATAGAGTTAGACTTAACACCTCACCCATGTAATAAGTGTTTGGAAATGCGAGCCAATCTATGTTTTTAAAAAATTTTAATTTTTTTTACTAAAAATTAATTTTTTAACTCTTGAATTTACTCTTTAATAATAAAAAATTTAAATGATTATTAATTTTAAAATTAATAAATTTACACATAAACTAACCTAATACCCATATTAATTAAAAAAAAAATAGCAGCAATGAAAATGGGGTTGGTTGAAATTATTTCTTCGTTTTCTTTTAAATATTAATTTAATATTTTTTGAAGTTAAAAGTATTTTTAAAAAACATTTAAAATTAAAAACAAAAAATCATGAGAGACAACCTAAGTAGGTTTTGTCTTGTTGTGAGGGAAAAGAAAACTGTTTGTGGGACATGAAGACCACAATTGTTGGAATTTGTGGACGTGTCCACCCTTATTGTTCATGGGGTTAGAGGTATTCTCTTAGACACGTAGCCCGCCACCTTTAGCGTTATAATTAAATTTTAAAATGCAGTCGTTTTAATTATTTTATTAAAATAATTTTTTCTCATAATTTTTTTTGTTTATTTTAACTAGCATAATATTTTTAATTAGAATTATTATTTCTGTTTTTTTAAAACAAGTTAATAAACAATCTCAAAATAGTATCTCTATATTTTACATAATTAAAAGCTATAAAAATCATAAATATAATAAAATTATATTTAAAATTAATTTATAAATTTTAAATATAAAATAAATTTTAATTGAATAATTTATTATTAATATTATTACTTTTAGATCAGATACATAATAATTAAAAAATAAATTATTAAAACTAAAATAAAAATTTATAATAGTATTTAAGGAATATAAAAAAAAACAAAGAGCACGTGAATCTAGTAAATTTTTCTCATATTGTAATAAAAAACAAAAAATAAAAGAAAAAGATAACATAGAGTTAGACTTAACACCTCACCCATGTATGAGTGTTTGGAAATGTATGCTAATCTATGCTTTTAAAAAAATTAATTTTTTTTTAAATTAATATTTTATATATGTTTTGGATTGTTTTTATATGTTGAACTCAAAATTAATTTTTTAAAAATAAAAAAATATTATTTTAATATATCTTAAAATAAAAAACACTATAAAATACAACCGCAATAATACTCTCAAATATACCTGTAATGCCCTCTGACTCCATAGATTTTCTTGTTCAAATTTACAGGGTAAATAATTTTTTATTTACTGTTGGGCCGCAACCCAAACACACAAGAAGAACCGGCGGACAACTGTCGTCCATGCACAACTATTAAGCCACAACCAAGATTGGACAATTGTTTTCCAATCATCGTTGTTGGGCCACAACCTAAACAACAAAGATTGGACAGCTATTGTCTATTCACAAATTGTGGGCCTAGTCTAACTCGGCAACCGAACAACTTGTCAGGCCTAAAAGCCCAACCAAATAGAGACTCCATCCCAAGGCCTAACTAGGCAGAAAAGGAATGGCGTGCCAAATAATGTATTTTCTAATACTACAATACTACAACAATGAAAATCTTTTTTTATCTAACCCGGCTAAAAAATTAATTCGCGGGTTACAGGATCAATCTGGATTAAATTAAAAAAATATATTTAATATTTTAATATTTTATAAAAATAATTAAAAAATAATTTATACAAAAATATTTTAATTTTTTTTATCTAACATTTCGATTAATGTTAGAATTGTTGTTTTCTTTTCTCATTTTATTGACTTAAACATTAAGAATTCCTTTATCTACATAAAAGACTTGTTTGCTAAGAAAACATGAAATGTTTCGCCTGGACACGTCAGCGATACATCAGTTATGAAAAACTCAAATCCATTAGTTTGCTTTTTAAAATCTGAGATTAAATTGAATTTAATTATTTCTTTCAAAAAGTATTAGCTAAAATTTTCCAAATAGAATTAAAAAAAATATTCAGATCGGTTTTGTACCGATATTCCGGATAGTTAAATAAATTTGCTCGTCTCTGACTTCCGGACGTAAAAGTGTGCGCACGTATACGTTTGTACTGCAGTGTAGTAGCTTAACATGCATAGATATGCTTCGAGGAATCTTATAGGTCCCGCTGCGAGTAATCATTTACATATACTCGCCAAAATCAATCGGAATATTTTATCAAAGGACACGTTGCAGTTACGTAAGTCGAGTATAGAGGTCTTGCCTACTCAAGCGACTAACTACAGCACACAAAGTAAGGACATATTTGTCATTCCGTAAATCTACTGGCACGTCACTTTCACTTTCCTTTGAAACGTCCTTCCAGCTTCCACTCCTCGCTTTCACAATGGTTCTTTATTTTAGATAAAATCTGAGCAAAAGTAAGCTTGGTGGCGATTAATTTCAAAGAGGTCTGAGTTCATGATGGGTTTCGTGTTTCTTTTAAGATTTGCAGTGAAATGCCTCGGTGTTCTTGCATGGTATGCGCATAATGTCTGTGTGTAACTTTACTTCGTGTTTTCCTTTGCTTTGTGTTTTCATGACTGTGATGATCAGCTGTTTCTGTTCCATGGTTGCAGGCCTGTTTTTGGTTTGGGTTATCCTCTGTAAGTCTCCTCTCTTTGTTTTACTTTGAGTGTGTTTGTTCATGTTAATGACTCGACAATCAGCTCTCATGGTGTTTAGATTATGTTATTCGGAATGTCAAGTCGGTGTTTGTTTAGCCAAGAAGTGATGAATCATTACTAATTACTCGTGCTTGTTTCTGAGTGTCTAACAGATGTGCTTCCATTCAAGCGATCGAGACTAATTCGAACTCAGACACCCAGAAGCTGATCTCATACTGGGTCTCCATTTCTGTGGTCTTGCTCCTTGAACATTCGTTTCAGCTTGAATGGTAATTAAATGAAATTAAATTTAAGAGAAACTAAAATGCGTGGCGTTTTCCTGCTGCAATTTTCACTGGTCAAGGAGTATATGATATGTCATGCATTCTTCCTGCTGCAAATAGTGAAATTAGCCCAAACACCTGCTCTCTTTTTTATCTTTATTTTTTTTTTCTCTTGAAACTAAATTTAAATTAATTAAAATAGATTAATTAGAAATATATTTGGGGTATTGTTTTATTAATTACTATTTGGTTTTGACTTTTTTTTTTGGAATAAGATTATAGTATTTTGTTTATAATATTAGCTAATGCTCTTTTTCTACACTCATTAATGATTTTTTTTTCAAGTGTTAATTTTTAGATTCTAGTAATTGAATAAGAAATATATTCTAAAAACAAAATTAACCCATTCAAGGTTATTAAATTTAAATTGAAGTTTATTAAAACAAATAAATTAGATGTATATTTGGGATATTTTACTTAACTCCAATTCCAATTTCCCATGTGAGCATTATA
>Ga0307507_10012337_pt1 | contig 10572 bp, 11 predicted proteins | sample 7_EM_MG_FD_207223 | JGI IMG/M metagenome (GOLD analysis project Ga0307507, IMG submission 207223) | Populus trichocarpa ectomycorrhiza microbial communities from riparian zone in the Pacific Northwest, United States - 7_EM | ecosystem: Host-associated > Plants > Roots > Unclassified | place... | reverse complement strand
GCCAAACTGTAGCGATGACCCGAATCCAAGACTGCTTTTTTATGTTGCCCGTCGCCGCAAACATGGACAGGTAGCCGCGGGCAACTTCAACAGTCACACGTCTCACGCCACCGGGATTTATATTGATTAGCCTTTTCGGGAAGTCGACTCTCCGTTCAAGTTCAGTTACATTTTTGGGCTCATATAATTTACTCGTACCAGACTTCTTGACTGGTATTAAGAGTTAAAGGTTAGATTCAAGTTCGGATGACCCCGTTTCATTATTAACATTGTCACCAGGTTAGCCACTATCATCTTATCACATTACGTGAGTTAAAACGGCTTTTGACTAGTGCTACATCAGACGATGGACCAATAATCGCCTACAGTCATACTACGAATATTACGAGACCCCAGTATGTCGATGGAATTGCTGGTCAGAGCCTTTGAAAGACCCTCTAACACAAAATTTCCAGAACTCGGCGATGGTACGGAGCAACGTTTCCATAATCGAGAGTTGACAGGTAAGTTTATGTTCTTTCGTGATTTTTGCAATACTAAAGAACGAGAGGTAGATGAGAGGAGACCTGCCTTTTTGCTCACGGATACTCAGCATCATACATCCGAACCTTTGTCATACCCAGGCCTCGACGACCAGAAGATTTGAACGCCGAATTCCACACGATGTCTCCCGAAATGCAACGCTACGTGAGATACATGTTTGGACAAGTCGAAAAACAGGCGAATCGGGAAAGCCCACGGAAAACTTGGCGCCTCTAACACGAGGCTCGCCCCCAGGCCTGGCTGACCATCCTATCGGAATTCATTCAAAACCCGGTTCCCGCAAATTACATCACGTTGAAATTCTCGAACACAGCAATCACATCCTCTCGACAACCGCGTACTTACTTTGGAAATCCAAATTAAGTTCAATTCAATTGGCCTTTGTAACGTTAAAAGCCCATCCACGACACGCAACGTTTCCATTCTACTCTTCATAACACAAGTTAATACTTCCCTTCGAACGATATTCATGGTACTAACGGCTATCAACAGATGTGTCCCACTTCACCAACTCAACACCCAGCCCCTGCTCAAATTGCTAAAGGATCGCCAGAAGGAGGACCATCCTCCAATAGTCAGGACGAGAACGTCAGCACCTCCCCAAATCGAGCTATGGCCATCGACGCCACCAATGCTACGGTCCCCGTCATCATGGCTCCTGCCTTCAATCCTCTCATGATTCCCCAGTCGCAGCCAATATTCGTGGTAAACCAATTCATCCCATTCCTGATCGGCCCTCAGGCTTTTTTCCCTTACTTCCCTTACCCCTTCCCTCCATGGTATTATTTCCAACAATCCATGATGAACATCCCTGTAAATGTTCAACCAATGCCCACATCTCCGTCCATCGTCCCCAACGGAGAAAGCTCTATTTCCCAGAACACCAATACGGGCAGCGGTACTTCAATCACGAACATCGTGACGATCAACGAGATAGGGAACGAGAAAGGCAATGATAATAGCACGAACGTAGAGATTCGTAAGAACGGTACCTCTTCCATGTCGATATTTTGTGAACATGGGTTCATTGACGTCGCTACAGGTCATCGAAACACAGGTTCGGACTGAAACTCCGAACCTTGTCGTGGAATTGCTGTTTTTTTCTTCCTCCGTCTGTCGTGGACTCGTGGTCATGAGAAACTATGAAATCGAGAATTAAATATGACCTTCACCTGTACAATAGAATCACTTGCCAAAGCAACGTTTGTCGTCTGTCGTCTGTCGTTTGTCGTTACAAAGACAAGTTTTCCGTGAATGATTCGACGGGGCAAACACACAGCCCAGTTTCCGTTCAGCCTAAAAAATGCGTTGGTGACGAAGCGAAGGAAGAAAATGAATTTACAAAGAAATCGGGAGTTACGACGAGTCCCCCGGGTTCTCAGAAACCAGAAAAACGCGAACGAATCGGTTCTACCGTCTGCAGTGTCCGGTTGCGTCAGGTTTTTTGAAAAGAAAAAAAGATTTCGAGACTGTCGAGTGACAACGAAAGAGGTAAAATACCACCAAGTTGTCGAGTTTTTCAATCTGATATCTTTGTAGACCCGCATCTGAAAATAGTATCAGCTGAAGGTATATCTTGTTTGATTGGTCGTGTTGCATAGCACAAAGAATGTAATAGACTAAGAGATTGATATAGTAGTGATTTTGGGTGTGTGTGGAAGGACCTACCGTCGAAAGGAAAGGTCAGTCCTCCAGGGCGAAGGGCCGAGGGAGATGCAATCGGATGAACCCCCTAACGGCCCTACTCTGCTAATCAATCGAATTCAGAGGTAGTGGGTGGGTGGGAAAAGAAAATATAGCTAGCGTAGAGGACAAGGAGACTACGAAGGACAATCCGTCGAAGGAGAAGAAATCGAGAAAGAATAGAAAGGTCATGTGATACAAGTCAAGGAAAGAGCAACACTCCCCAAACAAGAAGAAACCCAAGGATTTCGATCCTTGGGTCTCTCCATGAAGAATTTCATCAAATAATCCTGAGTAGGCCACCGGTCGGTCAACGGTAACTGAAAAAAGATGACTCTTGGTGCAGAATAAATTTGCAGGGCAATAGAAAATGAAAACGGATATTGATTCAATGACCCCACATCGGAATTGGATGAGAAAAGAAATTTAGATAGACCGTGACAGACACCCTGCGCAGTGTGCATGACACATGAGGCCTTGAGGATTCAATGAATTGGGCGCTGAAGGATCGGGACGTACATATTTGAATAACCGTCCTGCCCAAATAAGCGCCACGTGCACGAGGTTCAGTGAGTTGGCCGGACTCTCCTGCAGGGCTCACTGATACTCTCCTCATCTACCATCTCGCGTGGGAGAAGGTTCTGAAGATGACAACAAGACATACTAAACAAAGAACCATGGCTGTAAGGAACTAACCAGAACTCACCTTTACCCGTCAACTCAATGTAGTTACCCGCTTCTTCAAGAAAAGGAGACCATGGTGGATTGATGAGCTCGATTGTACGCCTTTTCTCATCTCTGGGATAACCAAATTTGTAGTTGGACATTAGGTGATTGTTCACTTTTAAGGCGAGAAAAAACTAACCAGAGTCTGGGTCCCTCTAACACAAAATTTCCAGAACTCGGCGATGGCACGGAGTAACGTTTCCATAATCGAGAGTTGACAGGTAAGTTTATGTTCTTTCGTGATTTTTGCATTACTAAAGAACGAAGGTAGATGAGAGGAGACCTGCCTTCTTGCTCAAGGATACTCAGCACCATACATCCGAACCTTTGTCATACCCAGGCCTCGACGACCAGAAGTTGAACGCCGAATTCCACACGATGTCTCCCGAAATGCAACGCTACGTGAGATACATGCTTGGACAAGTCGAGAAACGAATGCGGCGTCAGGCGAATCGGGGAACTTGGCGCCGCTAACACGCGGCTCGACCCCAGGTCTGGCTGAACAGAGGCCTATCGACATTCATTCAAAACCCAGTTCCCGCGAATCATGTCACGTTGAAATTCAATTTCGAACACACCAATCACATCCTCTCGACAAATTGACTCCCGTTTATCTGGTCATGAGGTCCAGGAAACGCAATCTTTATCCGATGCCAAGCCATCGACGGCGAATAGGTTCACTAGCGTTAACTATATCAAGGGGTCGCACCAGACGCCGGTATGCTTGTTTCCTTATGTTCAAACAATCACTGTTCTTCTAGGTCCAAAAGCGTCACTGATAAAGGTCTTGGAAGCCTTATTCGCAAGGCTCGTGACTTGTCGAAAGATCTTTTCCCGTCCCGTGAAGTCCCCTAGTGGAACGAATAGGCAACTTCACCAGCTTCAATAAATTATAGACAGGGTTCAAATGAACTGTAGCGTCACTGTGCGACGTAATCTTCACTTTGATCATACATGGCCTCATGGAATAACTCGTTTCGTTTATAGCCATGCTATTACGGAGAAACCGGTACGAACGCTGGGCATTACATATAGCCACCAGAAGTACGTAAAACAGGGGAAGCTCTGGGAGTAGATCAACTCATGTACGGAGTAATATATTTTATTCATAAATTTATATGACAGAGTATGTAGGTGGTTCCGGGTGAACAACTTGAAAGGTTCCCCGCGAAGTGCCTTAAGAACGCAAGAAGACAAAAAGGGTCCATGTATTTGAATTAGAGACCCCAGATTATCTCTTCAGCCTCATGTCTGAGCTCCTCAGTGTCTTTCCTCCCTCCACAAATGCCTTACTGCCCTGCCCATCTGGACGTTCTGTGTTCAAGCTTGAAATGATGACTTCTAGAAAACACAAGGCGTGACGACATAATGATTATGAATCCGGCGTGTTGAACAGGATGGATGACGGTCTGCGGTCAAGGGTTTCGGAAGGTTATTGTACGAAACAAGCTTCAACTCCTCTAAGTCTGATGTATCACCCTAAAGTCTTACGGCCTAATAGTCTGGAATGTCCTGTACAATATGGGAGAAGAGCAACTTATCGACGTCTTCAAGTCTGTTGGACAAGTCATTGGTTTTAGTTATGCATATTTATATGAGTATGACTCTCGTACGTCCCGAGTCTTCAGCACCCAATTCGTTGAATTCTCATGCATCATGCGTAGGAAATACATGTTACAGTCAGAGACGGGCATCTCATAGTTCACGGTGAAAGGCGACCGTCCCACATCTGAGCCACTGGAGGAACCTTCTTCGCAGCCTGCGGAAAAACCACCTCGAGCGGCAGTCATACGTGAGCTGCGATACGGACCATTTCAACGTCGCGTCAAGTTGCCAGTCAACACAGAAGTGGGTTTCCTCCGTCTACCCATTTACAAGCACTTACTGAGCGATTTGAACACAGGAATCAGATATTGTCGCAAAATCCGACGGAATGTTAAAGGTTACGTGGCCAAGAACTCAGTATGATTCGGGCCAACGCTCAGGAGGCGCGGAATATGAAATTCAAACGATCTAGTGGGAAAGATCTATTTCACGGGTTTTGCGCTCAGAACAAAATCGGTCTGTGGTGGAGAGGCCGGCCCATTCACGGGAGTTTTTCTGCAATAAAAGAGTGTGAAAAATAGGGACACAGCTTTTGATGATCAAAATTTCTATTTGGGGAATAATCTCATCAAAAATATGATATTAGTCGCGGACTGCCGTTGTGCACGTTGAAACCCTTCTTCCCAAAACAATATTAGATTGCGTAAAGCAAATGCAAAGAGGAACGGGGAAGCCCCTCCCTGTTCAAAACTGCTGATTCTGAAACTCGTTATGGCACCCAAATGGAGCCCTCCCAGAGTCGATTCGACTCAGTCGAAAGGGAGCAGTTGAAGATCATTGTCACCCACACATGAGGGTAAATAACCAAAAAAAACACACGTCTTCAATTTCGCCCCGATTTGGAGAGTCACTGGCAGCGTGATGGAGGAGAGTATCCGCCAATGACATTGGCTTCGTTTTTCTCCGGTAAGAATAAACATACGCCAACACATCCTCCGACCTCCCCACTTCATTCGAAAGGTAGCACGTGGCGCAAACCACCCTTCAAGGTGGGTGGTAATTTACGGATTTTCCGGTGACCACAATCATAAAAGCCCACCCACGTTTATTGCGTCCGCTGCATTCTACTACAGGTTACGCCTCGCTGCTCTGGAACGATATTCATACTAACGACTATCAACAGATGTATCCCACCCCAACAACTCAACACCTGGCCTCTGTTAAAGGTTCGCCAGAAGGAGGTGTGCCCAACCGTCAGGACGAGAACACTAGCACCTCCTCCCCAAATCAACCTATAGCCACCATTAATCCATTCATCCACCCTCTCATGATTCCCCAATTCAATTACCTCCACCCAATAATCGTGGTAAACCCCATTCCCAATCAGCCCTTTCCATTTCCCTTACTTCCCATACCCCTTCCCTCCATGGTATTATTTCCAACAATCCATGATGAACATCCCTGTAAATGTCCAACCAATGCCCACATCTCCGTCCGTCGCTCCCAACAGCGAAAGCCCTATTGCCCAGTGCACCAATATGGGCAGCGGTACTTCAATCACGAACATCGTGACGATCAACGAGATAGGAAACGAGATAGGCAGTGATAATAGCACGAACGTAGAGATTCGTAAGAACGGTACCTCTTCCATCTCGATATTCTGTGTTCATGGGGGCTCATCGACGTCGCTATAGGTCATCGAAACACAGGTTCGGACTGAAACTCCGAACCTTGTCGTGGAATTGCTCTTTTTTTCTTCCTCCGTCTGTCGTGGTCATGAGAAACTATGTAATTGAGAATCAAAAATGACCTTCACCTGTACAATAGAATCACCTGTCAAAGCAACGTTTGTAATTTGTCGTTTGTCGTTACAAAGACAAGTTTTCCGTGAATAATTCGACGGGGCAAACACACAGACCAATTTCCGTTCAGCCTAAAAACGCGTCGGTGACGAAGAGAAGGAAGAAGAATGAACTCTCCAAGAAATCTTACAGATTGGGAGTTACGAGCCCTCAGAGACCAAAAAAAAAAAAAAGCGAACCGATTCCACCGTCTGCAGTAGCTTAGGGTATGTCAAGTGTTACAGACAGGTAGTGTCCGATTGCGTCGGGTTTTGTAAAAAAGAGATTTCGAGGCTGGATATGGTGGGCGATTGAATCGAGTGACAACAAAATTAAAAGAGGTACAATACCACCGAGTTCCTCAATCTGATATCTTTGAAGAGCCGCATATTGCAATTAGATGAGAAAAGCAATTCCGGAAGTGACAGCCATATGCTTTCATTGGCAAGTCGAGTTAGCGACATGAGATGGAGGGAGGGAAGAATGTTGGAATCTCACTTCGCTCCAAGGGTGCGAATGTGGAAGTGAATAATTGAATAGTCTCCCCTCCAATATAGGGAAGGTAAAATGAGCTGTAACATGCGGTCAGAGACTGCAACCATCTTGCAAGGGAAAATAGGCTCACCTCCATGAACAACCCCGGACGAGTGGGGGTGATCGACTACCAGAAGAACCCGCGACAAAATTTCGCGTCCCAGGCTGCTGTCCACTCGATAATCTTGCAGCATTCTACCATAGAAAACGTATGTATTTAGACCCAAAACACCGAACATGAGGCAGAGATGCTGGTTATTTGGCCCGTGGGGGTAGAAGAAATCAACGTGCTTGTGCCCAATTTCTTGAGGTGATTTTAGAACTTTCTCAACAACGATCTTGAGGATTACATTGCGGTAGATTCTATTGGGGTGATGCTCAACAAAAGAATAAAATTGAACATACTGTAGGACTCTAGCAAGCCAACGAATCCAAGCTTGTTTACTATCTTATATCGTTCGTCATTGAAACTTGGACAGAATGGTGGCCGCCAGGGCAGTATTCCATTGATATAAATGTGACTGCATGGTTCAAACCTATCTGTGATCACTGGCGGGCCGGATGAAGATGCGAAACTATGCGAACAGACCATGACAACAGTATTCACGATTCTAACACTTCCCAAAACCTCAAATGGTTTAACCGCGCTGAGACCAACATTAACGACCACGAATCTTGAGGACGATCCTGATCGTCCACAGAAAGTTGCTCGCTCAAACACCGACAAAGATTCTGCCACTGCGTTTAGGACAAAACAGGTTTCAGCACTTGATGAAAAGCGCAAGGGACCAATTCAGATCCAAATAGTCGGAGAGTACAGTCTGTGTTTTATTTGAAGTTGCAAACTCTGGGGACTCATTCACCTTATTGTGCAGAAAGTAAACCTCCAGCTGTGAAGAAGCAACTTGGTTTGCTAGGACAATGCATCCGCATAACCTTGAACAGAAATTCCCCGGATATGCTTCCTACAAGTTACGAGGGTATCTACAATGCATGTCGATCAGTCGTGGCGATATCACATCTCGGCCGTGACTTATACGATACTCTCAAACTTGAACTCGAAAAGTCCATCGGGACCTTGGCGAATGAACTTTGTTCATCAGCGGAAAACGATACTAGTTGGATTGTTTTCTTCAATGAGTCATTCAAATGGTTTGAGAAACAGATCGTACGTTTAAATTTATTATTCAAAATCCTCAATTTGATTCCAGACTAGAGCCTTCTCCAATCTTTCCTCACATACCTGGATCAAGATTATGTTGTTAATGAGAAAGACGTCCTAAAAACTCGGTTAGTCTTGTAGTCAATCAGCATTTCCCAATCTTACGACCTCCTCGCAGTGACCTTGCATTTCGCACTGTTGGCGAGCGTGTATTCGGGAATGTCCAGATAATGGATAAGCTTCAAACGTCTGTTAAAGCATGGTTGTCATACGAGCGTACCATCAGGTCAGTACACTTTCTCTGCCAACACGCTCTTAGTCACTTGTTTCAAGATTGGACCATCCGAATCGACCTGCAATCCAAGAACTAGTCCAATATCTCCTTCGGCACCACCAATACTCTTTCTTCGAAGAATTTTATGTCGAGGCGACTGCCGACTTCTACGTGGAAGAATCAGAAAGGTTATCCGAGAAGTTGAAGGATGATCCGAAGCAATTCTTCAAGCACATGGAAATCTGTATCGAGTCTGAGGTTGAGCGTGCAAAGGCTGTATTGCCCGTTTCCGCGTGGAATACTGTGAGGGAGTTCGCTGAGACGGCTGCATGGAAGGATAGAATGGGGTGGCTTGCAAAGACCAGTGAGTTAACATACCCGTGTATCCTCAGAATTCTGAACAAGGTATTCCTGCAGCACTTCCGACGTATTTAGCCGAACGAAACTTTGGGTCATTAGGCCGGATGTATACGTTGTTCACTAGAGTTGGAGGGACGAAGGCATTGATCGCTGCTTTCCGTGACCATCTGCAGGTAAGTTTATTCGATAGCCCTAAACACTCTTTTGAACTTGTAAACATAGGTCACTGTCGCCAACATCGTGAAAGACATCGATCATGATGACGACATGGTTCAGCGTTTGCTGGATTTCAAGGCACTGGCTGATCAAGCGATTTCTTCCTGTTTCCTGTGCGACCAAGATGTCGTCGTAAAATCGACATCTGACGTAGTGAATTCAAAACAAAAGCCTTCTACGAGCGAAATCCCTGCTAAAAAACCTGACAAAAGCTTCATCTATGCAATGACGGACGCGTTTGCGATGGGTTTCAAAGCGCGTGGATCAAAGCCGGCTGAGATGATCGCCAAATACCTTGACAAAGCCATGCGCAAGGGACAAGGGAAATCTTCCAATGCAGAGTTTCAAAGTATTTTGGATAAGGCATTAGGGCTTTATCAATTTACGGAAGACAAGGACGTATTCAGGACTTTCTATCATCGCAGTCTAGCCAAGAGATTGCTCTTGGAGAAGTCTGCATCAGACGATTTCGAGAGGGCTATCCTAAAGAAGCTGAAAGAAGGTATGTGTTTGCTACTTTTTGTTATACGAATCGCATTAATTTGTGAGCAGAATATGACTACGAGTTCGGGATGGGCGAAAATATGTTTAAAGACCTGGCGCTGTCTAGGGATTCCATGAACGAGTACCACTCAAAGTTGCCTGACAATAATCCGGGACGTAAGATGAATGCAATGGTTCTACAACGGAGTGCCTGGCCATTCTCCGTACAGAAACACACCGTCGATCTTCCTCCAGCTGTAAGATATTTTTCTCCTTCTCCATAGATGACGAAATCTTATTGTTCCAGTTGCAAGCAGAGTTGACAAAGTACACTGATTACTACAAGTCCAAGCACTCTGGTTATGCTCTAGAGTGGGATCATTCACTCGGCACTATGACCTTGAGGGCAAAGTTTCGTTCTGGAATAAAGGAATTATCAGTCAGCATGTACCAGGGAATAACATTGCTTCTATTCAATGCCAACTCTGAAATGTCTTTCCTGGATATCAAAGAACAAACAAATATGGGTGAGGATTGCGATAAACTTCTGCCAATTGATCTATTGATGTTCTTTTGCTTCAAGACCACGGTGAACTCCAACGAACACTCCAGAGTTTAGCCAGTGGGAAGAAGAAGGTCCTCAAAAAAATCCCTCCAGGCAAGGATGTAAACGATACGGACATATTCCGATACAACGTCGACTTTGATGATCCCCACCCCAAGATTCATATTAATTCTATTCAGGCCAAGGTTTCGGTAAGTAGTGTGGCAACATATTTGACGTCTTTTTCATTCACTTTTCTCCTTCTCCACATTAGGTAGAAGAATCTCGGCGGACGAACGCCTCGATCGAAGACGACAGGAAGCTTTATTTGGACGCGGCCATCGTGCGCATCATGAAGGCTAAGAAAGAAATGACCTATGAACACCTAAAAGCTGCTACGATTGAAGAAGTGAAGAAGCATTTTGTACCACAGGTAGAGACGATCAAGAAGCGAGTTGAGTATTTGGTTGATCAAGAATACCTGGAGAGGTGTGAAGATAAGAACAAGTTCTTATACGTTGCCTGAATGTCGTTTGCCTATATCCGAAGACAAAGTTTTTATTTGTCGGCACTTCAAAGCACCATGATCATCCTGAATGACATGTAAATAACGAAAAAAAATGAGAAGAGATCATCTTGGGTATTTTTAGGGTAATCTTTC